>JGI2171J19970_10001867_pt1 | contig 11635 bp, 10 predicted proteins | sample DeeMarSWOR324_28_FD_19970 | JGI IMG/M metagenome (IMG submission 19970) | reverse complement strand
ACGGTCAAAACCTCGATTTAAACCGGGACGGGATAAAGCTTGAAAGTCCCGAGGTTCAGGGCCTGGTTCGCAATGTTTTGATGCGCTGGGATCCAGCCCTGCTTGTCGACTGTCATACCACCAACGGCTCCTACCACGAGGAGCCTGTCACCTATGTCTGGGGGCTCAATCCTAACGGCGATACTTCCCTCATTAAATATATGAGGGGAAAAATGATGCCCTCCATAAACAAGAATCTGAGGGAAAAATACAAGGTGCTCTCCATTCCCTACGGAAACTTTATGGACTTTAAAAATCCAGAAAAAGGATGGCGTCCTTCTGGTCCTCAGCCGCGTTACATCACCAATTACATCAGCTTGAGGAACCGTTTAGCCATTCTTAACGAAAATTATGCCTACGCTGATTACAAAACAAGGGTGATGGGTTGCTATTATTTTCTCCTTTCGATTCTGGAATATTGCTATGACTATAAAGATGAAATCGCTAAGCTTATCCGCAGCGCTGACCAAAAAACAATCCAGAGAGGAACGAGGCCTTCCGAAGACGATAAGTTCGCTGTTGAATACGAATTGATGCCTCTTAAAGATAAAGTTACTATTCGAGGCTGGGAAATGGAAGTCATACCAAGGGAGGGCGGCTGGCCGCGGGTAAAGAAAAAAGATAAGAAAAGAACCTACAGCGTTCCCTATTTCTCTGACTTTGTTCCGAAAAGATCTATCCCCTTCCCCTATGCCTATCTTATCCCAGCAACAAGTTCAGAAATCAAAGAAAAGCTTCTCCAGCACGGGCTATCTGTGGAGAAGTTGAGAGAACCTGTGACTTTAGAAGTGGAATCTTTTCGCATAAAAGAGATTAAGGGAGCTTCAAGGATTTATCAGGGACATTACTTGAATTCAGTAAAAGGCGAATACATCACGGGGGAGAAAGAGTTTCCAGCCGGGACTCTTTTCATAGCGACAGCCCAGCCTCTTGCCAATGTAGCCGCTTATCTTCTTGAACCAGAAAGCGATGATGGACTACTCGTCTGGAATTTCTTCGACCGCTATCTTGTCTCCCAGTGGCGCCAAGAGCTACAGACCTATCCTGTCTACAAACTTTTAAAGCCGGCGAACCTTGTTAAGGAAAGTATAGAATAATTAATCTTAAGAGATTGCTGCACTACGCTCGCAATGACACATTATGCGAGATTGCCGCGCTCCCCTCAGTCACTCACAATGACGAAATCTCTGCTATTTCCGAGGTTCAATATCTACGATAATGCTGACGTCCAAATTCGATGACGTTTCTGGAGTTTAATAATTATTTCTTTTTATTCTTGGAAGCAACCATGAATTTGCCACAGTTTTCACAGACATAAATATCGTTGCTCCCCTCTATGGCTGAGCTCAAGCCCGTAGCCACATTGATATTGCAGCCTTGACAAACACCTGCATCCACCTCAGCCACGGCAAATCCGTATCTTTCCATAAGCCTGTCAAACCTGTCCACCAGGGCTTCATCGAGTTCTTCTCGGATTAAATCAGCCTGCTCTTTGAGTTTTTTCAACTGCTCTTTCTTCGCTTTTTTCTTTTTTATCTCGATTTCTTGAAGCTTCATCAAAAGGCTGCCTCGGCTGATAATCGTATCTTCTTGAGGAAGGCTTAATGCTATTTCTGAGAGAGCTCCATACAGCTCTGTTTTATTCTTGGCTCCAAATAGTCTTTGGCGAAATCCTGGTTTCCTAAGGAACTTGGCTAAACCAGCAAACAAGTGATTAAAAAGGCCGGGAATAGAAGGATTCCAGATAATAAGTATGATGAGATGGACTTTTTTGCCATCTATAGCATCAAAGTCAATCCCCCCTTTAGATTTCCCAACGGCAATAGCTATGTTGCCTTCGGTATCCACTCTGGCATGGGGAAGAGCAACAGCATGGCCGAGTGCAGTGGATTCCAGCCTTTCTCTGTCGATTACTCTGGTCAAAATTAGTTTCTTATTTCTAACATGCTTTTGCTTGACCAAAACATCCAGGAGTTCTTCTATAGCATCAATACTATCCTTAGCTTTAAGGTTGAAAATTATTTGAGGAGGCTGGAGAAAGTCTGAAAAATACGAACTTTTAAGAGAACCTTTCATCTACTCTATTTTATTTTAGCACAAAAATCACAATCCCAAAAGATTTTCAAGGTCAAAAAGTTTAAAATTGATATAGCGCTCTTGACTTATGAATCAGAGAAATGGGCTCTGACCCTATTTTTGCGGGGACTGCGCTCATTTTTAGCCATCTCTATACTTAAAAATGTGGGCTTGATAAATCAAGCCCCTACGTAAGAATCAAGCCTCTACTTAAGAATCAAGCCCCTACAGAAGATCCACCTCCTCTAGAATATGCCTAACCTTTTTTAGCGGAGGATGAATCCTTCCTGCAGCGGGTCTTCCGGATCAATCAAGAATTCGTGGCATCCGGTGATGTAAGCTGAACCCTCCACCTCAGGGATGACTGCAGAGTAAGGGCCGAAGTTTGTGGTTTCGATGATCCGTCCTTTAAAGCGCGTCCCGATGATGCTCTCGATGACTATAGGCTGGTTCAAATCAATCTCGCCGCGTTCATGAAGAAGGGCAAGCCGCCCGCTGACACCGGTGCCGGTAGGAGATCGATCTACCTCTCCCCCGGCAAAAATGCACACGTTGCGGCTGTGCGCTCCCTGAGCTTGGGGCGCAGCAACGAAGATAGTTCCGTATAGAAAGTTTAAATCCTGTTCAAACGGGTGAACGACAGGCAAGCTCTCCATCACTGCTTGCTTGATAGCCGTACCCTTTTCAATAAGAGTGCGGTATTCCTCTGGCTTACAAGCTAAACCGACATCCTCAGCCTTCACGTAAGCATAAAACGCTCCGCCAAAAGCTACGTCATATTTAACTTCGCCCAATCCCGGCACCTGAACAACCTTATCCATGGCGAAGACAAAGGAGGGCACGTTTTGAAAAGAGACGCTTTTAACTCTATCATCTGCTACCTTAGCTCGGGCAGTAACGAGCCCTGCAGGAGTATCGATCTTGACGCTGGTCTCAGGCTCACCCCTGGGTAGAATGCCAGTCTCCAGAGCAACTGTCGTAAGGCCAATGATGCCGTGACCACACATAGTACTAAAGCCTTCATTGTGCATGAATAAGACACCGAGGTCAGCTTCCGGAGTTATGGAAGGGGTCAGGATGCAGCCGTACATGTCAGCGTGGCCCCTGGGCTCCCACATGAGGGCTTTTCGAAGGTGATCCATATTTTCCTTAAGATAAGCGCGGCGGGCCAGGATAGTATCCCCTGGCAGATCAGGAAAACCTCCGGTAATAACCCGCAATGGTTCCCCCTCTGTGTGAGCATCTATGGTGGTTATTTTCAGCCAATTATCAGGAAGTGACCAGTGTTTCATCTTTTCCATTTTAAATCTCCTTTAAAATAATAAAGCGTCACCTAATGCATTAGCCAGAAGCAAACAGAAAAGGGGGACAGGCTACTTTATTGAGGGAAAAGGGCAGGAAAGAACTAAAAAAGGAGTCACAAAAGGGAGATATACTACTTATATGAAAAAAAGCAGCCTGTCCCCTTTTTTCCGCTCTTACTTTATTAATCCCAGGCATTTCTCTTTTCCGGCCAGTTTTCTAAAGCTGATCCCTAATATTCCTTGCTCTGCTTCTCCTTTTCCCTATGGCGACGAGCCAGCATGTATGTTTCTTCTATGCCTTTAATGCTGACTGCCTCTGTGGCTAATTCAAGTCCGCAGGATGCTGCCGTGAACGGATCTTGGCCTTCAGCCAGTTTCACGACCGCACCTCCACAAAAAACATCGCCACATCCTGTGGTATCAACTACGCTCTTGACCTCAGGCGATCGGATTCTTTTAGACTCTTCAGGAGTTATCACCAAAACGCCTTCTTTTCCCAGGGTTACAAAAACCGCCTTAGCACCCAAACTAAAAGCCTCTTTTCCAAAAGCTAAAGCATCATCTTCAGAATATCGTTTATCTGGATCACCGAGCATAGAAAACAGCTCTTTCTCGTTCACCTGGATGAAGCTTACTCCTTCTATCCATTCTTTCCACTCTGTCAGGGGAAGGTAGTTTCGTGGAACATTGAGCTCTCTGGAAAGAGGAAGAGAATGAACATCGAGCCATACAGGGATTTTTGCAGCTGCGACTATTTTTCTCCAATCTGAAAGCTCGATATCAAAACCAGAATTTATGATTAGAATGAGCATTCCCAGCTTACGCATGTCTTCTATAACCTGGCGCGGATTTAAAGGTGGAACCACAGATCTTAAAGTCTCAACTCTCTCCCCTTTTTCTGGATAATGAAGGTGAACCTGGTTTCCTGCGCCAGGCACCCGGCATATTCCTTCTCGTCGAAGGCCAGGCCATTTTTCAACNATCTTCTCTACATCTTGGATTAATTTTTCTCCTAGATTAGTATAAAGATGTACTTGTTTTCCCAAACCACATAGGACAGCAGCTTGATAAAGAACTCCCCCCAAGCCGTTGATCGTCTTACCAGAATCAAAGCTAATCTCATCAGAGGTTATGGTGCCGATAAGACCGAGATCTATGCTCATTTGCTCTTTTTTATAACCGAGAGTTATAAAAACTGCCGTTTTCGTCAAAATTTATAACTGTTTGTTATAAATATGATATATTAATGAATAAGCAGTTAAAAGGAAAAAAGATGAATGACCTGAAAGAAAAAGCAAGAGCGCTTATTGATGAATTCAAGGGAAAAAACTATATCTACGGAATAGACTGCCTGCATAGAGTCGGCAAGCTCTCAGCACCTATAGGGAAAAAAGCTCTTTTTGTCACCAATCTTCAAAAGCGCGATCCCAAGAGCTACAAGAATATTTTCGAATCCATGGTCGAATCTGGATTGGAAATCACAGGACCCTTTCCATCTGCTCAGCCAAACTCTCCGAAAGAAGATGTTTCGAGGATAAAAGAGGAAATTCTCCGAGAGAAACCTGACTTTGTGCTGGTCGCCTCAGGGGGCTCTGGAATCGATGCCACTAAAGCAGCTGTTATCCTGGCAATATTAGGTGGCGACACTGAAGATTACTTCGGTATAGGGAAAGTAACTGAAAAACTAAACACAGAAGGAAAAAACCTTCTTCCTTGTGTTGCTGTCCAGACTTCCGCAGGCTCTTCAGCCCACCTGACAAAATACTCCAACATAACTGATCTCAGGACAAACCAGAAAAAGATTATCGTTGATGAAGCTATTATCCCTCCAAGGGCTCTTTTTGATTATAGTCTTACAAAATCCATGTCAACCTCGTTCACCTCTGATGGCGCCTTTGATGGTCTGGCCCACTGCCTCGAAGTCTACTACGGTGCAAGCCCAGAATCTTTCGAGAAAACCCAGGAAATTGCGCTGACAGGTATTGAGCTTATTGTCTCACATGTAGAAAAGGCAGCGGCTGAGCCTTTTAATATGGAAGCCAGAGAAGCCCTTGGCTTAGGAACCGACCTCGGCGGTTATGCCATCATGGTAGGAGGAACGAACGGCGCTCACCTCACAAGTTTTTCTTTGGTGGATATTCTCAGTCACGGTCGAGCCTGCGCTTTGCTTAATCCTTATTATACAGTCTTCTTTGCTCCTTCCATCCAGAAACAACTCAAAAAGCTCGCTCATCTCTTTTCAAAATACGGTTTGACAGATAAATCTTCACTTTCCCTTGATGGACGAGAATTAGGGCTGGCTGTGGCCAAAGCCCTCATTGCCTTGAGCAAGCGCATTAACTATCCGACTACCCTTGGCGAAATTGGCGGGATGAGCAGGGCTCACATAGAAAGAGCTCTGCAAGGAGCTAAAAATCCGCAGCTTGAAACGAAACTCAAAAACATGCCTGTTCCCTTGACTGCAGACATGGTTGACAAATATATGAAGCCCATCCTGGAAGCTGCACTGAACGGTGATTTCAGCCTCATAAAAACACCCTAAGCAAAGCGAAAAATAAAGACCGAAAGAATAAAATGATTCAAACAAAAAATTTATCACTAATACAAACTCAGTTATCATTGTTACATTGTCATAGCGAGCGACCGAAGGGACCGTGGCCATCCGCCGTTGCGAGCGAAGCGTGGCAATATCATACAATAAATTGTCATTGCGAGGAGCGTAGCGACGCGGCAATCCCAACCTTTTCTTAAGGGATTGCTTCGCCCCTTTGGGGCTCGCAATGACAAGCGAAGGAATTTTGTTCGTTCCCGGCAATGACCATATAATTAACGCGTTTGTATTAGTAAACTGTGAGTTACTGCAGCCGCGAGCTGTGAGTTAATACAGGAACAAGCCTCAAGTAGCACGAAGTAAGCAGTAAAGATAAAGCGAAGAAAAATGAAGGAAGTCATCATGAATCTGGGTCATAGCAGTTTTCCGGTAAGAGTTCCAGACCACACTGACGTCTTCCACATGGGAAAAGCTCTGCTTCTCTCTAACTCTGAGGAAAAAATCCGCAATGCTCTCGCAAATCCTCTGGACAGCCCGCCTCTCAGAACATTAGTGAGCCAAAAACTTCGAGCTAATCCTAAGGCAAAAGCGGTTGTCGTCATTTCTGATAACACCCGCCCGGTTCCGTATAAGGGAACATCAGGCATCCTTTTTCCTCTCGTTGACGAAATGATAAAAGCCGGAATTCCTCCTTCCCAGATTCGACTTCTTGTGGCAACAGGAACCCACAGGCCGATGAATGAGAAAGAACTCAGGGAGATGCTTGATTCCCGAATTTTCACTTTTGGCCTTCAAATAATCAATCATGGTAGCAGGAAATCCAGTGATATGGTTTCCATAGGGAAGACAGAACTTGGCGGTGAAATTCTTCTCAATCGATACTATGTGGAAAGCGATTTGAAAATTCTCACTGGTCTTGTTGAAAGCCACTTCATGGCCGGAGCTTCGGGAGGAAGAAAGTCCATTTGCCCTGGTCTTCTATCAGAGTCCTCGACCTATGTCCTTCACAGCGGGCCTGTTCTCGCCTCACCAAAAGCAGCGGATTTAATCCTCGAAGGAAATCCTGTTCATGAAGAAGCACTCAAAGTGGCAAGAATGGCTGGTTGCGATATGATAGTCAACGCTACTCTCGACTCAAACTACAGACTAACAGGAATCTTTGTGGGCCATATGGAGTCCGCCCATTTAGCAGCCGTTAAGACACTTCGAACTTGGGCTGAAATCCCTGTCAAGAAAGAATACGATCTTGTGCTTAGTCATACGGGCTTTGTAGGAGTTAATCACTACCAGGCAGCCAAAGGAGCCCTGACTTGCATTCCGCTTCTAAAGAAGAATGGAATCTGTGTTCTGGCTGCACAACACACAGATCCTGACCCTATAGGAGGAGCCAACTACAAAAAAATGATCAGGCTCCTTGGAGAATTGGGTGAAGAAAAATTCATGGAGATGATCCTTGATCCATCCTGGATTTTTGTGCCCGAGCAATGGGAAGCCCAGATGTGGGCCCGGCTTTTCAAAAAAATTCCCCCTGAAGACCTCATCTACTGCTCTCTTGAAATTCCTGAAGAATCTTTTTCCTGGATTCCGGGAACAGATGCCAGAACACTGGTCTCGAAGGCGAAAAACCTCAGGGAATTGGTGGAGACGTCCTTTGCCTGGGCAATAGAGAAGCTCCGCCTCCGCTTGGGCAGAGAGCCTCAAATCGCCTTTCTGCCGGATGGCCCTTATGGAATTCCTGTATCGAGTAACAAGGAGTAGCTGCAGTTTAAAGTAAGTAAGGATGCTTAGGCGAAAGCATATTTTTATTAAGCTGGTCAGAGACACATGATTTATCATCTAGGGACTTCTGGCTGGAGTTATAATGATTGGAGAGGAAGGTTCTATCCTGAAGAGATCCCTCAAAAAAAATGGCTCCCATTTTATGCCGGACATTTCAGTACAGTAGAGATAAACATGACCTTTTACCGTTATCCAAAGCCAGAAACTCTCAAAGGTTGGCTGGATAAAGTTCCTGAGGATTTCAATTTTACTTTGAAAGCTAACCGCCAGATCACACATCGGAAAAGAATAAAGGAAGTCAAAAACGAAGTCAGGTATTTTTACACTCTGGCAGATTCCCTCCGCTACAAACTAGGATGCATACTTTTCCAACTTCCTCCTTCTCTCACTCGGGACTTAATCCTGCTTGAAGAATTCCTTTCCTCTCTTTCCCCGAATCACAAAAACGTCATCGAGTTTCGTCATGAAAGCTGGTACCAACACGAAGTCTATGAACTACTTAAATCTTATAATGTAATATTCTGTACTGTCTCTTCGGCAAAAGTACCGAAAACCGTGGTCGAAACAGCAGAGAGCGCTTATTTCCGCTTCCATGGGCTTACCGGCGGGTACACATACAGCTATTCAGAGGAAGAATTAGAAAAATGGGCGGAAATCATAAGAAAGACAAAAGCGAAGGAATGCTTCGTTTATTTCAACAATGACTATCATGCTCATGCAGTCGAGAACTGCAGGACATTAAGGGAATTCCTTCAAAATAAGACAAAATGACGAATTTGTGGATTGGATAAATCAAATCCCCTCATTTAGAAAACAAGTGCGGGCTTGATAAATCAAGCCCCTACGAAATATGAAAAAGTTTATTAGATAAATCAAGCCCTTACACTAGATGATAAGCGCGCATTTGATGAATCAAACCCACATAAAAAAAATAATTTATCATCTAGGGACTTCTGGCTGGAGTTATAATGATTGGAGAGGAATATTTCTCTTTATTACCTAAATATCATAGCGCTGATAACTGAAAAAGTTGACGGCGTCTGAGGACTTGACTAAAATAGAGCGCGATGAGATCAAAATTACTCGCTTTAAGGGGCATGTTATGAAAAGAATTCATAAACTATTCACTTTATTCCTGGCTTTCAGCCTTTTTATTTTCACCTTATATTCTATTTCAGAAAGCCAGCCTGAAATACCCGAGACCGGGCTTCCTGTGCTCATCACTTCCTGCGGACAGAGTCCTGGTCCTATAATGCTCAAAGTAGTATTTATGAGATTGAAGCTTGAGGCTCAGCCCAAAGCCTATGAGGTTATTGAATTGGCTACTGCTGAAGATCTCAAAGCGATGAAGGAGGCAGGCACACCTTACAAATCCATTATCATTGTCATGGGAGCAAGTCTTAAAGGAATGGGGGCTGCTGGAATATCCATCGATGATGAATTATCCAGGACTTCGAAGCTGATTGAGGAAGCACAGAGTCAGGGTATCACCATCATCGGGGCCCACATCGAGGGCATGAAAAGAAGAGCCCAGGGTGCTGCTGTAGGCGACAACACAGATGAACTGAGCATTGATGCAGTCGCTCCTAAATCTGACCTTCTGGTTATAATAAAGGAAGGAAACGCAGACGGCCGCTTTACCAAAATCGCCAATGAGAAAAACATTCCCATGATCGAGGCTGAAAAGACTTTAGATCTTCTCTCTGAATTCAAGAAACTCTTTACGAGATAGAGCCCAGTCTCAGAGTTGCCTAATTTAACGTGAGCATTTTCACTTCTACCCAAATTATCCTGGCTGTAATGGTGGTGACTTATATCGTCGCCAAGGTATTAAAGGTTTCAACAGAGCTTTCCATGTTCGCCGCCGCCCTGACTGGAGGCCTTGCTGGCGGAGTTGGAATCCCAGCCAGGCACATCGTTGAAGGAGCCTTTACCTACCTGGATATCTGTCTCATCTTCATTACAGCTACCCTCTTCATGAATATCCTTAAGGAATCTGGGGGTGTCGCTTTCGTCGTAAGAGGAATCCTCAGAAAATTTTTCCGCAGAAAATTTATTCTTTTCGTCCTGATTACTCTTCTCTTGTTGGTCCCCGGCGCTTTAACGGGTGCGGGAAGCGTCACGGTATTGATAACCGGAGGCATGATAGCCATTGTCTTGGGCTACATGGGAATCCCTAAACCAAAAACAGCTGCTATTATTTTTATCCTGGCCGGCTTGAGTGCAGCCGCTCCTCCGGTAAGTTTATGGGCGATGCTCACCGCAGCAGGGGTCAACATGCCCTATGTTGGTTTCTTCCTCCCTTTGCTCCTTCCTTGTCTACTTCTTTCTCTGATTACAATCTTTATTTTGGGCTGGCGGGGAAAGCCTGTTAATCTGGAAAAAGCACTGAAAGAACTCCCCGAAGCGCCCCAAAAGATGAACTGGATTCGAGTCTCACTCCCCTTTCTTGCTTTTCTCTTTTTGGTACTTGCGGGAAGAATCTGGCCTCATTCCCTTCCTGTTGCGGGGTTGCCGATGATGTTTATGGCAGCCGCATTCATAAGCCTGTTGCTTTCTCCAGTGAGAATAAATTTTCTCAAGATCTCAAGAGACACTGTCCACCAGCTCCTGCCTTTAATCGGCACTTTAACCTGTGTTGGAATCCTGGTCCAGATTATGACGCTCACCGGAGTCCGGGGACTTACAGCCATTACTATAGTGACCCTTCCGCTGGTTGCAGTTTTTATTACTCTCTGCCTTGTTCTCCCCGTTTCAGAGGCAGTGTTAATGTGGGGGGCTGCCCCTGTTCTTGGCGTTCCTCTTGTTTTACTTTTCAATACAATCGGACTCAACCCCATCATAGCTCTGGCAGGGATGAGTGTCATCTGGCCTCTGGGCGATGCCCTCCCTCCCACAGCAATCATAGGACGCCTGACTGCAGATACCATAGGAATGAAAGAACCATACTCCGAACTTTTAAAATACTGCATTGTCCCGGCTGCGATCATCATGGCTGTTGGAACACTGATGGTGGTTTTTAGCAAAAAATTAGCTTTCTTTACTTTATTATAAAAATGCAGATATTAGCTCATTAAAGGTGGATTTGATGAATCAAATCCATACAGCTATTATGATATGAGTTTTGGCTGGTGAAGAAATGATTAAGAATTTCAAGCAAAAAAAATCTGCACAACTGGGCATTTTTAGGGAGGGTTTTTTCGAATGATTATCACAGTCCTTTATTATCTGCTAACAGCTTATATCGCTTTTCTTATCGTCTGGAACCTTCTGAAAAAGAAAAAATGGCAGGAGGAAATTCTTTACATAATAATTCTCATGCCTTTTCTTTTAAGACTATTTCGGCTTAAATAGAGGAAAATTATGTCCATGAGCTGGCTCTATCTTCGAAAATTTATGCTTATTGCCTTGGGCCTGGTTCTCATGGTCTTTGCAGGTGTGAGCTTTTATGAGAGCCGGCACCTCAAAGAGCCTGTTGTCCTGAGCCAGGGTGTGACTCAGGTAAAAAAATTGAGCGATTATTTCCCCGGCATTAAAGGAACCATAAACGATTCATATGTCTATGTTTTAGAAGGAGCAAAACCTGGAGGCATAATTCTCATCTTAGGGGGAACTCATCCTGAAGAGCCTGGCAGCCGCCTTACAACCTGGATTCTCACAGAGAATGCAGTCGTTGATCAAGGAAGGCTTTTTGTGATTAACTCCGCTAATAGAAGCGCCACCACAGTTACGCGTTTGGGCGGCGGCTATCCACCGGATTTCACAATACCCACCCCATGGGGAGGACAAAAATTCCGTATGGGAGACCGCTGGTCGAATCCTCTTGACCAATGGCCCGATCCTGAAGCCTATATTCATTATCCAAGCCGACAGGAACTGGCTTATG
>JGI2171J19970_10001863_pt1 | contig 11652 bp, 10 predicted proteins | sample DeeMarSWOR324_28_FD_19970 | JGI IMG/M metagenome (IMG submission 19970) | reverse complement strand
CCCTCCCATCTCTCCGCCTTGGGCTCCGGATGGAGGGGAACCAGCGCTTTAACGGATTATACCTCCCTAGCTAAATGTTACGAAAATAGAGATGGCTCCAATTGGGGCTTTGCCTTTGAGGGAATGTGATGCACTGTCCATCCTTTGTGCTGGAGAAGGTCGATGATGTGCTTCCTGTGGCAGCGGGCATAATCGGCTTCAGCGCACATGAATGCTGTTCTCTTCTGGTCGGCTATGTTGATTAATTTATTTATTCCCGCGGCGAACTCCTGCGTTTTCATCCATTGTGGGTAGCCGCCTTTCCGGAAGCCGCCCAGCTCTTTCCCGAGCCAGATGTACTCGATGGAGCTTTTTTTCAGAGCTTTTTCAAGATGGTCCCTGGAGAAATGAGGGAATTTCTTGGAGGAAGGAAAACGACGCACATCGGCGACAGCCTTGATCCGGTGTTCTTTCAGCAGAGCGGTGAATTCATCCTCTGCTCGTGTGGAATGGCCGACATCCCAGATTTCCATCTGGATCTTTTTTTGGGAAGGGACGAGCTTTCCGTTTTTCCTGTTTTTGGAGCTCAATATTTTTCGATCAGGGCTAGCATATCCTTGACAGCCCTCTCGATGCCGACTATGGCCGAGCGGGCGACAATACAAAAGCCGATACTGAACTCTGTGATCTCAGGAATTGCCGCCACCGGCAGGACGTTCTTATAATCCAAGCCGTGACCGGCGTGGATTTCCAGGCCCAGTTTATGGCCGTGCTCTGCGGCTTTCTTTATCTCGTCCAGCGCTTTATCCCGCTCTTCACCGGGCTTTAAATCAGCGTATTTTCCGGTGTTGATCTCGATCAGGTTGACGCCGAGCTTGCGGCAGACTTCGATTTGTTTCAGGTCAGGGTCGACGAAAATGCTGATTTTTATGCCGGCCTTCTGCAATTCCTTGATGTGGGGAGCCAGATGATTTTCGTTGGAAATGACGTCCAGCCCTCCCTCTGTGGTCAGCTCTTCCGGTCGTTCGGGAACCAGGGATACCACATCCGGCTGAATCTCCAGGGCGATTCTCTTCATTTCCTCTGTGGCCGCCATTTCGATGTTCAGCTTTGTTTTGATAGCCTCTCTGAACAGCTTCAGGTCGCGCTCTTTTATATGGCGCCTGTCGCTTCTTATATGACAGACGATGCCCTCAGCTCCCGCCTGCTCAGCCAGGAGGGCAGCCAGGACTGGCTCGGGTTCGTTACTCCGCCGTGCTTCTCGGATGGTTGCGAAATGATCCACGTTGACTGCAAGCTTCATTTTTTCCCTCCGTAAAAAAGGGGCTCGGCCCCTTTTATTTTTATGGGATTGCCACGCTTCGCTCGCAATGACAATTTTCTTTTACCAGATTGCCGCACTGCGCTCGCAATGACAATTTCATCTTCACTCAAGTTTTCCAAGGCGTTGCCTTATTCCTGGATAATACCCATTGTCTTCTTTTATTCACCCAAATATTTCTATTCACCTAAATATTTCCGGATGGCGTCTGCCACCTGCCGGGCATAGTCGCTGATTGTGCCACTGTCATCGCCTTCGATCATGATCCGGGCTACTGGCTCTGTTCCAGAATAGCGGACATTCAGCCGTCCCGACTTGCCCAGAAAATCCTCTATCTTTTTTATGGTCTGCGTGATTTCCGGGAATTGGCTGAATTCGATCTTTTTTGCCACTCTGACGTTCACCATCGTCTGGGGGAATTCTGTGAAATCCTGGATAAGAGCAGAAAGGGGCCTATCTTCAGCTGCCATAACTTCGAGCATTTTCAAGCTGGTCAGTATCCCGTCGCCTGTGGGACAGTCATCCAGGAAAATCGTGTGCCCCGACTGCTCGCCGCCCAGATTGGCCTTTAGCTTCATCATCTGCTCCAGCACATACTTATCCCCGACCTGCGTGCGCAGCAGCTTCAATCCCAGCTCTTTAAGAGCTTTTTCGAGGCCCATGTTGCTCATGGTGGTTGCCACCACATAATTCGATTTCAGAAGNCCTTTATCTTTCATGTAGCGGGAAAGTATGAACAGAGTGTGATCGCCGTTCAGGATTCTGCCCTTTTCATCCACCCANATGGCTCTGTCGGCATCGCCGTCATAGGCGATCCCCATGTCTGCTTGTTTGGTCGCCACCTCACTGGCCAGCATTTGAGGATAGAGCGAGCCGCAGTCGGCGTTGATGTTTTTTCCGTCAGGAGAGTTATTCAGGGCGACGGCCTCAACTCCCAAATCAGCGAAGATCCGGGGAGCGATAAAGGAGCTGGCTCCGTTCGAGCAGTCGAGAACGACCTTGATTTTTCTCTTGAGGGCGATATGAGAAAAACGGTCTTTCAAGAATCCCAGATAGTCCAGGGCATAGGATTCTTGAGGCGAGATGTTCTGTTCTTCTCTGCTGATTTCATCCAGGTCTTTTTTGATGGCCTTTTCGATTTTCCTTTCCCAGGCGTCCGGGATCTTGGTTCCTCGAGATGAGAAGATCTTGATTCCGTTGTCCTGAAAGGGATTGTGGGAGGCGGAGATAACGATTCCCGCAGAAAATCCGTGTTTTTTTGTCAGGTAGGAGATGGCTGAGGTGGGGATGACTCCTGAGGAGANGGCCTTTCCGCCCCGGCGGGTGATCCCTTGGAATAAAGCCTCCTCGATCCATGCCCCTGATTCGCGCGTGTCCCGGCCGATGAGAATCCGGGGCTCCAGTCCTTCTTCCCCGAGAAGCGAGACCAGGGCGGTTCCAATATGGCAGATTGTCGAGTAATCGAGAGGCGGCTCGCCCGCAACTGCTCTTACTCCGTCTGTTCCAAAAAGTCTGTCCATTTTATGGATAATTCCTCTTCACAGAATTCAATTATAGTCAAAAAACGTGTGGATTCAAGGAGTCAGATTATTTTCTGCTGCTTTTTTTTCTGACCGGCTTTTTCGAAGGATCCACTTCGGTTATGAATATGGTGACCTTAACCTTGGTGCGGGTGGTCGCAAAACTCAGATCCGGGCTGGGAAGGATGAGGTCTGCCTCCAGCACGGTCGTCTGCATGAGAGTGGAGATATCGATGGGGCTTGTCCTCACTTTGTAGTCTTCCCTGACCTTGCTCTCCGGTCCTCTGATCAGAACCTGAGGAGGCTGGACCTCGTATTTTTCTATTTTCAGCCCTTCAATGGGCTTTCCGATGAGATCCGGCTGGATATCCAGCATGATTTCTCTGCTTCTTTCCATTTTGAGGTTGATCGTGTTGGGCGAGATCTTGAGGATCGTGGCTTTGGTTCCTGCGGGCATGCTGATCATCGATTCAGTCAGAGTATAGTCCTCCTGGATGAGCGAGGAGCTTTCCAGGTTCAATATAGCTACAACGTTGGCGGCTGTCAGCTGGTCGATGTAGCGATTGGGCGCTCGTATGGTCACATCGACTTTTTCCGGAGGTTTCTTCACCAGTTCAAAGCCGGTAGGGACGTTATGGGCTTCAAGAGAGATTGTCAGGTTTTTTTCCGTGAATATCTTTTCCTCGGGGATGAGAGAGACCCAGAGAATAAGAGCCAGAATAAGGGAGACCAGTTTGAGTCCCCAGTTTTTTAAAAAGAAATTCCTTAAAAATATCTTCATTTTTTCTGCAGATACTTGAGTAGTTTATCCTTAAGACGCTCCTTATCCAAGCCTCTATCCAGGTTGCCTTTAGTGGCCAGGGATATTCTGCCTGTCTGCTCGGAGACCACGATTACCGCTGCATCTGTCTCTTGGGAAAGCCCAATGGCGGCCAGATGACGGGTTCGCGCCATGTATTCCTCTCCGAGCTTGTGCCGGGCCGGCAGCGGCAGGAGGCATCCGGCTGCCGAGATTCTGTTGCCCTGGATGATGACAGCACCGTCATGGAGAGGGGAGTTGGGGTAGAATAAACTGACCAGGAGGTCCTTGGTGAGTTCCCCTTCGATTTTCGTCCCGCGGTCGACATAGCTCTTGAGCGATATTTCCTTCTCTATTGCGATTAGAGCGCCGATTTTATTGGCGGAGAGGTAATCCACGGCTAAAAAGACATTTTCCAGCTTTTCCGAGAGTGATTTCATGAAAGTAGGTGCCCGCAGAGAACGCGATCCGAGGGTCGTCAGAAATATCCGGATTTCTCCCTGAAAAAGGATGATGATAGCAATGATCGCCCAGGGAGCGAAGTTTTTTATGAGAGAATTGGAAACGACCAGTTTTCCCCACTGGGTGACGAGGAAGAGAAGGCCGACTATGCCGAAACCGATGGCCATCTGGTAAGCCTTGGTGTCCTTGATCAGGAGGAGGAGATAATAGATGATGAATGTCACCAGAAGGATATCAATAAGGTCACCGATGGCGAAGTGAGAAAAAGCATTAACGATATTAGAGAGCATAGCTGCTTTTCTTCTCCTCTTTCTCACTCAGAGAACCAAGGGAGTTGGTTTCTTTCATGATCGCTTCAGCCACGAGCACGGCTCTTTTTATCGCTGCCACATCATGAACCCTCAGGATATGGGCACCGTGAGCCATGCTCAGGATAGAAGAGGCGATCGTCCCTTCCAGCCTTTCCTGGGGAGGAAGGTCCAGAATATTCCCTATGAATGATTTTCGCGAAGTCCCGATGAGAACAGGCCGGTCCAGTTCTCCGAGAACATGGAGTTTGTTGATCAAAGTGAGGTTATCCTCGAGTCTTTTCCCGAACCCGATGCCGGGATCGATGATGATCCTCTCTCTTTTTATCCCGGCGGCTTGAGCCGCCTCGATCCTTTCCTGGAGAAAAGACTTGACCTCCTGCAGCACATCCTCATAGTAGGGATTAATCTGCATGGTTTTGGGCATTCCCTTCATGTGCATCAGAATAACAGGAACATCCCTTTCCGCTGCTAAAGAAGCCATCCCGGGGTCGAAGCGGAGAGAGCTTATATCGTTGATGATTTCAGCCCCTGCATCGAGGGCAGCCTGGGCGACCTCAGACTTAGTGGTGTCGACAGAGATCAAGGCTTCGGTTTGTTCCCTTAAGGCTTTGATGACCGGGATGACGCGGCTGGTCTCTTCTTGGGCAGGGATGGACTCTGAGCCTGGCCTGGTGCTTTCACCTCCGATATCGATGATGTCGGAGCCTTCCTCAATAAGCCGCAGTCCTCGTCCTATGGCTTTCTCTTTATCTAAATATTGCCCCCCATCTGAGAAGGAATCAGGCGTGACATTAAGCACACCCATTATCCAGGTTTTTAGGCCTAATCTGAATTCTTTGCCGTTTACCTGAAGGATGTACTCTTTTATCACCTTTTACGCTTTAGCCAAGCCTGGTTTTTTTAATGGCTGAAGTTTTTTATCCTCTTTTTTTGTTTGTTCTTTTTTCGCTGGGGCCGCAGGAGGCTCTTTTTTGCTTTTGACAGCCTTTTTCCCTTTGATGATCGCCTTGAGCTCATCAGAGTCTAAGACTTCCTTTTCCAAGAGAGCTTTGGCGACTCTGAGCAATTTATCCTTGTTTTTCTCTAACAGTTCCTGTGTCCTGTTGTAGTTGCGGGTGATGATTTTTTTGACCTCGGCATCTATCATCTCCGCTGTTTTTTCGCTGAAATTCTTGTGCATGGCCAGGTCCCGACCGAGAAAGATAAGATCGTCTCGCTCGCCAAAAGTCAGGGGGCCGAGGTCAGACATTCCCCACTGGCAGACCATCTTGCGGGCGATCTCGGTCGCTCTCTCAAAATCGCTGGCAGCGCCAGTGGTGGTTTTATCAAGAAAAAGCTTCTCGGAGATTCTGCCGGCCATGAGCACGGAAAGCTGGGCCTCAAGATAATCTTTAGAATAGGTGTACCGGTCATCAAGAGGGAGCTGCTGGGTCGTTCCCAGTGCCATGCCTCTGGGGATGATGGTCACTTTATGGATGGGATCAGCTTCGGGGATGAGTGCTGCAACAAGGGCATGACCTGCTTCATGATAGGATGTGCTTTTCTTCTCCTCGTCGCTGATGATCATGCTCTTCCGTTCCACGCCCATCAGGACCTTATCTTTGGCGTTCTCGAAGTCCTTCATGGTGACGTCGTTCTGGTTCTTTCGGGCGGCGATCAATGCGGCCTCGTTGACCACATTGGCCAGGTCAGCTCCGGAAAATCCCGGAGTCGAGCGGGCCAGCACCGAGAGGATCACATCCTTGGAGAGCGGGATATTTTTCACGTGGACTTTCAGGATGTCCTCCCTTCCTTTGACATCGGGCATGTTGACCACGATTCTGCGGTCGAACCTGCCCGGCCGGAGAAGGGCGGTGTCCAGAATATCAGGTCTGTTGGTGGCAGCGATAAGGATGATACCCTCGTTGGAGTCAAATCCGTCCATTTCCACCAGGAGCTGGTTCAGGGTTTGCTCGCGTTCGTCATGGCCTCCGCCGAGTCCAGCCCCTCTCTGGCGTCCGACAGCGTCGATCTCGTCGATGAAAATCAGACAGGGAGCCTGTTTTTTTCCCTGTTCAAAGAGGTCTCTGACTCTTGAGGCGCCGACTCCGACGAACATCTCGACAAAGTCAGAGCCGCTGATGGAGAAGAAGGGAACATCCGCTTCCCCTGCGACAGCCCGGGCGAGAAGGGTTTTTCCCGTTCCCGGAGCTCCGACCAGGATCACGCCTTTAGGGATACGTCCTCCCAGCTTCTGGAATTTCTTGGGGTCTTTCAGGAACCCGATGATCTCCTGGAGTTCCTCCTTGGCTTCTTCCACTCCGGCCACGTCTTTGAATGTGATTTTTTTCTGCATTCCGGAGAAGAGCTTTGCCCGGCTCTTGCCGAAGGAAAGAGCCTTGTTGCCTCCGGCTTGCATCTGGCGCATGAAAAAAACCCAGAAGACGATAAGAAGCAAAAAGGGAAGCCACATGAAGAGAGTAGAAAACCATGGGCTTCTTGATGTGTCTTTGACAGATATGTTGACTTTGTGCTCACGCAGGATCTTTACCAGATCATCGAACTGAGGAGGGGATATCGTTTTAAAAGCAGTCCCGTCAGCGTATTTTCCTTTAATCTGGTTTCCGGAAATGGTCACTTCCAGGATTCTGTTTCCTTCGACGTCTTGAAGAAACTCGCTGAAGTTAATCTCTTTTTTTACTGTTGCCGAGGATTGAAGCAGGCTCCAGAGGACGATCATAACTATCCCCAGACCGATCCAGAAGAGAATGCTTCTGTATGCTCGACTTGGTCTTTTTTTGTCTGGCATTCTTTATTCCTTTTTCCAGGCTTATTTTAGCATTTTTTTTACATGTTGAAAACAAAACTCTCAAAAAAAATGACATAACCTATAGTAAATATCAGAGTTATTGTCCTTTTTCGCCACCTATTTTGCGATTTTTCCCGATGATAGGGGTCGCATCTTAACATTCGACGTTTACTTATATCTTTTTTCCCATAATTTTATTCAATTTCCTTTAAATGCAGAAGTTTGATCTGTAGAAGGCATGGGTGTGATGGTCATCTTGACTGAACTCTTATCTTTAGGCAAGAAGGATGATCCTTTGTGTTAAATGCGTATTTTTAATACTCATTTTATACTCAATAAATCACGGTTGATATCTTCATATTGAGATGATATTTAATAATTAAAAGTGGGTAATTTCCATCCGCAGCCCCTCGCGCGCAGCTTCCACGCTTCCAAACCTGACAAGAGGGGCTTTATGCAAGAAATAAATTTTAAAAATGAATAGAGATATATAAAGCCTAATAAAAACGAACAAAAGAAAAGAAGAATTTAAAAAGGGATTCAAAGTGAAAGCAATATTTGTGCAAAACTGTGACCTATGGTGGATGAGAACCTGTCCGAACGAAGACCTTAAAAAACTTAATAGAAAAATGACTTTAAAAAAAGACAAATTTAAACTTCCCAAGGGGGAAGAATTGAAAAGACTTAATAAAATTTGCTCGAGATGTAGACACGCTCTTCAGATTTATGAACCAAAATGCCCTGTTTGCGAGACTAATAATATTTCAAAACCGGCTTCCAATATAAGGAATACGGTTTCGATAGATGTATATTTCTACAAGTGCTCAGTGTGCAATAGAAACCTTTATTCTGCTATAAGCTTTTATTGAGTTTTATCGTAGAAGAGAAAGAGACTCGAATTGGAACCAGACCTCCTCATAGTAGGAAAAAGAAGGTCAAAAAGGGGAATAATAGGACATTTCGTTGAAAGACATTGAAAAGCTGGCCGGCTGGACCTATTTTAAAAAAAGAAGGGGTTCTCTCAGCCGATTGCCCTCTCTCGCCTCCTTACTTTCCTTTAGCTTGTTTCCCAAGAGGGAGAGGGCTAACTGTAAAGGCCGCTGAGCGCTGGCCGCCTCGAAGGAGAGACGAAAAAAGGAAGGAAAAATTCTCAGGAGATTGGCCAGTTTTAAATACGTATTTTCAATACTCATTTTATGCTCGATAAATCATGGTTGATATCTTCAAATTGAGATGATATTTAATAATCAATACAGGGCATATTCATTCATAGTTCCTTATGCTTTTTCCCCCTCTTCCAAACTTGGCAGAGGGGGGGCTTTATGTGAAAAAAAAATTTTAAAATGAATAAAGGTACATAAGGAAGCAAGAATTGTCTAATAAAAAGCTAAGCAGTGGATTAACACTCATTAAAATCCATAATGAGCGGAATATAATAAAATTACTTCATTTTATCTTATTTATCCTTGTTATTTTTAATTTTTCTTTGTTTCTTTATGGAAGAAAACATGAAAAGTGCGTCACCAGGACAATCGATGGAATCCATTTCAGATATTGTGTAAATAAATTGAGAATAGAAAAAAATGAATCCTTTGAATTAACATTAACGGTAAAAATACCAAATAATCGAGAAATATATGTGTCTGGGAAAGATATATGGCTCTGCGGACTTTCATGGTCCTTGGATACCCTTGATTTTTGTCTGGGAAACTCGAATATAATGGGAGATCGCATTACCATGCTGTATGACCTGAAAAATGTTTCCAGGAGAGGGTATTACCGGTATAAATTCTCAGTTTGCATAAATGATATTGAAAAAAAATTTGGAGTCAGTCTGCATGGCGTTATTAATCTGCAATTTTTAGTTTCTTTCAGCAAAAAGATATGCGAGCCTCTAAAAAATATTATCTTAAAACAGGAATGGTCACACTGGGAAGATAGAAACCAGGAATGGTACGATGAATGCTATGGCGACTTATTTAGAAACTTTGTTTTTGATGAAACTGTAGGGACAATTAGGCTGACAATCCTGGAATAATAAAAAGGCGCTAGATACAATACTCTTTAATACGCATTAAAGATAGGAGTCGCATTTTAACATTTGACGTTTACTTATATCTTTTTTTCCATAATTTCATTCAGTTTTTTTTAAATGCAGAAGTGTGATCCATAGAAGGTATAGGTTAGATGGTCATCTTGACTGGACTCTCATCTTTAGGTAAGATGGATAATCCCCGGTGGGGCTGTAGCTCAGTTGGGAGAGTGCTTGACTGGCAGTCAAGAGGTCGCGGGTTCAACTCCCGTCAGCTCCACCATCTTAAAATCAGCTTTTCCCCTGGGTAAGAACGCTTCTATTCCTGTTTTGTCCTTTCAATCCTAATACCACAGTATCAGTTATTTTCAACTTATTCTGTTACACCACTGTGACATGGGAAGACGTCTGGATTAAGAGTTGACTCTTTCTAAATTCAATGATATTCTTCTGCAAAGCAAGCAAATAAGGATGATGGGCCATGAAATGCCCTAGATGTAATACTGTCAATCCCTCTGATTCCAAGTATTGCAAAGAGTGTGCAACACCCCTTCCTTCCTCTAAGGAAATCCCTTTCACAGAAACCCTTGAAACACCCAAAGAAGAACTAACTGAAGGGACCACTTTCGCCGGCAGATACGAGATCATTGAAGAGCTGGGCAAGGGCGGCATGGGTAGAGTTTACAAGGTTCGTGACACGGAGATTAAGGAAAAAGTGGCTCTAAAGCTCCTTAAACCTGAAATTGCAGCTGATGAGAAGATCATTGAGCGTTTTCGAAATGAGTTGAAAATCGCAAGAAAAGTTTCACATAAGCGTGTGTGTCGAATGTATGACATCGGTAAAGAAGAAGAGAAATACTTCATAACAATGGAATATGTAGAGGGTGAAGACTTAAAGAGTCTGATAAGAGAAAAAGGGAAGATGCCTAAGAATGAATTATTGAAGTTGGCTAAGCAAATATGTGAAGGACTGGCTGAAGCCCATGAATTAGGAGTTGTGCATCGGGATTTAAAGCCCCAGAACATCATGATTAATAAAGAAGGCAACGCGAAAATTATGGATTTTGGGATTGCCCGTTCTGTTGAGGCACCAGGCATGACCCAGACAGGCGTTATGATTGGGACACCTGACTACATATCCCCTGAGCAAGCAGAGGGAGAGGAGGCAGACCAGAGGTCAGATATCTATGCGTTGGGAGTAATCTTATATGAGATGGTGACAGGGAGTGTTCCGTTTAAAGGGGATACAGCGCTGAGTGTAGCTTTAAAACATAAGACAAAGTTACCTCCAGATCCAAAGAAGCTCAATCCTGACATTTCAGAGAATCTGAGTCGTTTGATTCTGATATGTATGGAGAAAGATAGGGAAAGAAGGTATCAGACTGCAGAAGAGCTTATCAATGATTTGAGGAATATAGAGGATGGCCTTCCGCTTGGAACTAAGATCCGGCCCAGCCGGGAGACTTTCTTTGCAACTTTAATCCGCAAGAAACTCGCCATTCCTGCTTTGGTTGCAGTTCTTCTTGTAGTCGCAGTTGCACTCATCTGGCAGCTTCTTCCCCAAAAAGAAGGGATACCTTCAATCCCATCAGGTAAGCCTTCTCTTGCTGTTGTTTACTTCGAGAACAACACTGGGGATGAGAGCTTGGATCATTGGCGAAAAGCTCTTTCTGAGTTGCTGATAACAGATCTTTCTCAATCCAAGTACCTGAATATATTACCTGGAGATAGGCTTTACAAAATTCTCAGCGAACTAAGTCAACTCGAGACAAAAAGTTATTCTTCGGATGTTCTGAAGGAATTGGCTGATCGAGCCAAAATGGAGAATATATTGCGGGGAAGCTATACCAAAGCAGGTGATACTTTCAGAGTAAATATCACGCTTCAGAAAGCAAATACAGGAGAGCACATAGGTTCGGAGAGGGCTGAAGGGAAAGGAGAAGAGAGCTTTTTCTCCATGGTGGATGAGTTAACACCGAAAATTAAGGCGAATTTTAATCTTACTACAGAAGAGATAGCCGATGATGTTGACAGAGATATAGGGACGATCACAACCAGTTCTCCTGAAGCTTATAAATATTTTAGCGAGGGATATGAGCATAACCTGAAAGCAGATTTTAGCCTGAGCATCCCATTCATGAAGAGAGCAGTCGCCATCGATCCTGAATTTGCATCGGCCTACATGTGGATGGCGTGGGACTATAGAAATCTTGGTTATGCATCTGAGTATAACAAGTACATCCAAAAGGCTTATGAATTGAGCGATCGATTGCCAGAAAGGGAGCGCTTTCAAATAGAAGGGAGTTACTATTTCAAATCAGAAGAAACGTATGATAAAGCCATTGAAACGTATGAAAAATTACTGGAGCTTTATCCGGATGGTTGGGTTGGAAATCAGATCTTAGGATTAATATATAACAATTTAGAAGAATGGGATAAG
>JGI2171J19970_10001856_pt1 | contig 11667 bp, 13 predicted proteins | sample DeeMarSWOR324_28_FD_19970 | JGI IMG/M metagenome (IMG submission 19970) | reverse complement strand
CCAAATCTGCTACTTCTTGATCAGTTGATTGAACCAAAGATGTGGGCAATAGAAAATCTGGGTTTTTAATTTGCTTTAAGGATTTCCTAGCTTTAACAGCAACAATAGACTTAACTTCAAATTTGATATTTTGTTGGGGGTTTTCCCAAACTATTTTTAACATCTTGTTGCCATATTTATCATAAAAAAAGCTGTAAGAACATTTTTCTGTCTTACAAATACCACGTGAATCAGAAACTTCAAAAAATTCTATTTGTTGATATTCGTCTTCCTGGGGTATGGAAAAGTTTAATTCAACAAAATCAATGTCTCCAATTAAATCAATTGTACTTCTTTGTACAACCTCAGCTTTCATACTAATTACAGTCTGTGGATTTTCTATAGAGGCCCAAACCTGGAAAGGTAGAACTATTAAAATTACTAAAAGAATAACCTTTCTCATAAGTTTAAATTTATTCAGAATACAGATATATTAGTATAGCTCAATCTGTGATTTGATGAACAACAATGAAATCTGGATAGAAAAGTATCGTCCAAAAGAACTTGATGAGATTATAAATCAGAAGCATGTTGTTGATAGGCTAAAATCCTTTGTCAAAGAAGGTTCTATACCGCACATGATATTTGCAGGCCCCCCAGGAACAGGAAAAACCTGTTGTGCAATAGCATTGGCAAGAGAGTTTTTCGGAGATAAGTGGAATCAAAACTTTCAAGAAACTAATGCTAGTGACATGAGGGGAATAGATGTTATAAGAACTAGAATAAAGAACTTTTCGAGAACCAAACCTTTAGGAGCCTCCTTTAAAATAATTTTCCTTGATGAAAGTGATGCTTTAACCTCAGATGCCCAGCATGCTTTAAGAAGGCTTATGGAAGTGTATGCTCATGTAACCAGATTTATCTTAAGCTGTAACTATTCTTCAAAAATAATAAGACCGGTTCAAAGTAGAACCGCTGTTTTCAGGTTCAAGTTACTATCATTAGAAGATGTTTCAAAATATATAGATAGAATAGTCAAGAATGAAAAACTTAAGCTTGATAAAAAAGCGCTAGAAGCTGTCTATGAGATTTCTGGTGGCGATTTAAGAAAAGCTACCAACATTCTCCAAGCGTCTTCAACATTAGATAAAAAAATTACAAGAGATATTGTTTATGAGGTTGCTGCACAAGCAGAGCCAGAAGAAGTTAAAACAATGATAGAATACGCTCTTCAAGGCAAGTTTATTGAATCAAGACAACTTTTGAAAGAGCTGTTACTAAAAAGAGGTATAGCTGGACACGACATAATAAAACAAATATCCAATGAGATTTACAAAATTGATATTCCTGAAAAAGCAAGGGTTGGGTTAATTGAAAGGGTTGGGGAGTTCGAATACAGATTGCAGGGCGGTAATGAACAAATCCAACTAGAAGCATTGCTTGCACAATTTGCTCTTTATGGAAGTTAAAAGCTGATTAAATGTTATTAGAAAATTATAAGCCTAAAACTCTAGCCGATGTTATAGGCCAAAATAGCCTTATTAAAGGGGTTGAAAATTGGTTAGATGAGCGGGAAAGAGGAAAGGCATTATTGATTTATGGTCCTCCAGGAACAGGAAAGAGCTTAATACCAAAGTTAGTTGCAAAGAAAAGAAATCTAAGTGTTTTTGAAATTAGTGCTAGTGATAATCGTACTTCTTCATCATTGAGAGAAATCTTAAGGCCAGCTTCAAAAGAAGAATCACTTCTAAAGGATAGGGTAATATTAATTGAAGATATTGATAACATGGGAAGAGCAGACAAAGGGGGCATAGCTGAAGTAATAAAAACCATAAAAGAAAGTTCCTTCCCGATTATAGTCACGGCCAAAAATGCTTATGACCCGAAACTCAAGACTCTTAGACTTTATTGTAAAACTGTTAGAATTAATAAAATAAGAAAAGATTTGATAAGAAATAAAATTATTGAAATTGCAAGAAAGGAGAAATTAAACATAAACCACAAAGTAATAGAAAACATAGTAGAAAATGCTAATGGGGATATAAGATCAGCAATAAATGACTTGGAAATAGCTTCACAAAACTTGGATTCTATAGGCTATAGAGAAAATGAGATAAACATTTTTGAAACCCTTAAAACAATTTTCAAAAGTCAAGATTTGAATGAAATTGATAAAAACATAAAAACTTGTGATAAGAATTTGGAAGAAATATTTTGGTGGGTAGAACAAAACATACCAAATGAGTATAAAGATCCAAGGGAAATAGCTACTGCCTTTGAATTTCTTAGCAAGGCAGACTTGTTTAAAGTTAAATTATTGAAAACAAGAAATTACAGGTTCAAAGGCTATATGAAGAGTATGATCGCTGCTGTAGCTTTAGCAAAGAAAGCTCCATATCGTAACTTCGTTTCTTACAAGCCGCCTGACAGATTGATTTTACTAGGAAGAACCAAAAGTTTAAGAAATAGGATGGAAGAGTTTTACGGAGTAATTGGAAAGAGGTTGTGTTGTTCAAGAAGAAAAGTTAAAGAGCAAATGCCATTTCTAAAAATAATCTTAAGTGATAGTTATAGCAAAATTAGTTGAAGTATACAAATTTTTGGTTGTAATGCTGTAACTAAATGAAATGGTTGGAGGAGGAATTCCAGTAGGAAAGCAATTCATTTGATAGCTTATTTCTAGATTTATCCCCTTTTCTTTTAGTCGATTTTCTAGGAAATTTATTGTTGAATCCAAATCCATTATTAACTTATCACAATCTTCATCAACCAAGTAAGAAGAATAGGCAGTATCGTTCAAAGTTTTCTTTATATAACTAATATAATTTAACTCTCCCATCTCTTCGATTTCACTTAGATTAATTGAACCGAAATCATAGATATATCGTATTAAACCAACGAGCGTGAATACAATTATCACGCTTGCAATTATAAAAAATTGGCCTTTCATCCTTTCACTTAATTGGTTTCACAGAAGATTTTGCTCCACAAGCATCGCATTTCAAAAAAGTTATCCTATCCTCTCTAACTAACTTTGTGTCAGGTTTTTTACACTCTTTACATAGAACATACTCTTTAACATAAAGCTCCAACTTTTTCTCCATTAATCTTGAAGGAATTTTAGACTGAAAAGTAGCTCTAGTGCCATCAAAGCCGCCAGGTGTTGCGAATTCTCTTGTTAAGAATTTTAAGAGATGTTTAGGGTTTCTTCTTAAAACTTCACATATTTGAGAAAAGTTTTGGATTATTGTTTGATTTCCCTGAATTATAGAGTCTATTTTAGGAATTTGAAATCTTTCTGAACCTTCTTCAACTTTTGGTAATTTTTCATATGCAACATCTAAAAGTTTTTCATAATCCATATCATCACTATAGTTTCTTTATTAATCCTGGTTTAGGTTCGTAGCAAACTCCTGTTTCTAAAAGATCTTGTACGGCAAAATCAACTTCGTTTTCAGAAAACTTTGATTTCTTTAGTATTTCTTGATAATCAGCACCCTCTCCCCTATCAATTTCCTCTATTAACTTTAGAATCCTGTTTTTTATTTCATTAGAAGTAATACTTTCTTCTTCAGCGCTCTCTTCCAAATTTATTTGGGCCTCTATTATTCCTTCAACTTCCTCAAATGGTATCTTCTCTTCAATAAGAACTTTCATCTCATCTAAATCAGAGGTTTGTTTTTGAATTTCTATTACTTTCTTTATTTTTTCCTTCTGCTTTTTTACATTTTTTTCCAATTCTAGCATTCTCAGAATTTCAAAATTAGGATCTACATCTCTTATTATCTCAGACATTATATAGATTTCTTCATTGTATTCCCTAACCTTTCCAAAGACTTCAACCATGTCACCTCTTCCAAAACCGTCAAATATTTTAATGTTAACAAAGGCCTTACACCTTATCGTATCAGAAGCATCATCCAAAGTTATGGTTGCATATTTTTCATCAGGAGTTATAAACTTGTCAACAATCAAACCAACAACTCTAACCCTTGAAAGTCTTCTACCAAGGTTGGTTAGAACATAACTACTCTCAAAGCCCTCTCTCCTAACAAACCTTCCATTGACTATCTCTTTTACAGAAGATTTTTTTGCTGTTAATCGTTTTATCTCCATCTATATCTTCTCTATAAAGTTTATTTTAGGTTCGAATATTGAGCCTTCTGCTTTTAGTCTTCTTAATAATTCTTCTGTATCAGATATTTTAATACCTTGTTCCTCTGCTGCAGTTAAAACTTCTTCTTTAGGAATAGGCTTGCCCAATTTTTTCTCGAGCATGTCTATTATATCTAGGATGGCGTGTATCTTGCTTCTCTGTGATGCTGGAACTCCTTCAGTTCTATCAATATCTATTTTTCCAGTCTCATAATCATAACCTAATTCTCTTATAGAGTGTTCCAATATGCCGATTGATCTTTCAGCATCCTGTCCTTCAACTTTGTCAGAAAGTCTTATCTTAGCTGATGCTTCTGCCATTCTCATTAAACCTTCATTCTGTCTCAAAGTTATAGCAATTGTATCTTCTCCTGCATACAACCCTCTCATCCTAAGATAGAACTCCTTCAAAGCTTCAGCTGCTTCTCTTGTCATTTGAGGTTTACAATTCTTTCTAGCATAAGCAATATATTTCCTAAGGAATTTTGGCTCTATCACAGGTGTGACTCTTGATGGTTCCAACCTCGTTTCTAGGATATGCCTAGCCAATTTCTCATCCATTTCTTTGTTTGGAATATCTCTTAGAGCGAATTTTACATCAAATCTTGCTAAAAGTGTGTCTGGAATGTTTATCTGTTCTGCTATAGGCCTGTAAGGATCGAACCTGAAATACTTGGGATTGGCGCCAGCAATTACAGATACTTGAGCAGGAAGAGTAGCAATTATTGATGCCTTGGCTATTGATATGGTTTGTTGTTCTAATGCTTCATGCATTGCTATTTGATCTTGTTGTGACATCTTATCAAACTCATCAATAGCTATAATACCTTTGTTTGCAAGAACCATGGCACCAGCTTCAAGGACCCATCCTCCCATGAATTCCTCATCTCTAATAACAGTAGCAGTTAAACCAGCAGCTGTTGTTCCTCTACCAGCAACATACTTTCCTCTTGGGATGATATTGGAGATTAATTTTAACATTTGGCTCTTTCCTGTTGAGGGGTCTCCTATAAGAAGTAAGTGTATATCTCCTCTGATCCTTGTCCCATCAGGAAGATTATGAGGAACGCCACTAAATAGCTGAAGAGCTATTGCCTCCTTTATTTTTTCCATTCCATACATTGAGGGTGCTAGAGAAGCTACTATTTTTTCATAGACTTGTGGGTCTTTAGCAAGCTCTTTTATTTTTTGCTCGTCTTCAGGAGTTATCTCAACCTCTTCCCATTCAATTTCTGTTGGCGCAATATGATTTGCTTCTATACAGATATCAGATTGGATTCTCATCTTTCCTCTAAACATTCTTTTTATTTCCTTAACTATTCCAGTAACTCTTATCCTGTTTCCTGGATCAGTTCTCCTTTGCATTTCNGGTATTGTTAAATCTGCTTTCAGATAAACAGAAACTTCTCCTGCCTTTTCTGCTGTTNCAACTTCATATGGCTCTTCCATAAAAATCCATCTTGCATCAGNGAGCTCTCTATCAACTAACACAAAACCTCCTCTTCTACCNCATTCACAAAACTTGGGGGGTGTTATCATTCTTTCAGTTTGTTTAACTCTTATTGTGGCCCCACATTCAGAACATTGATAAATAGCAATCTCAACCTCTGGCTTAACCTCAGAGGCTCTTCTCACAATACCATCCAAAGAAAGAAACTTTCCAATATGTTTAGATCTTAGATTTCTTATTCTAATATTAAACCTATCAGGAAGATTGAAGAATCGAGGCTTTATCTTCAAGTTGCCTTCTGGAAAATCGATATTGTATATAGCTTCTTCAGCAGTATTCAAGAATTCTTCTGGATTGTTTAGAAGTTCATCGGCCATCTCAGGGTCAAATTTATCCAGTAAAGAAAAGTCTACATCAACAGATTTCTTTCCAGCCGCAGCTACAGATAACAGTTTTTTTTCATAAAATTGCCTAAAAAATTCTTCTAATCTTTCAACTTCCATAAAGACACTTCTAGTCTAATTTTCTTAGCTTTTTGTCTAGTTTTGCAACAGCCCGCTTAACATCTTCAATTGTTCTTCCGCCAGTACAAATAATTTTACCACTACCAAAAAGAAGAAAAGTAACTCTTGGGTCATCCATCCTAAAAACAAGACCTGGAAACTGTTCTGGTTCATATTCTGTGTTTTCTAAAGTGAATGCTATGTTGTTAAGGTTCAGTTCTCTGCTAAGCTTTGCTGAAGCAACAATATTCTCAAGGTTAACTTTATAACCTTTAGGTATCTTTATGCTTATACTGTTCATTTTTCTTACAATTTTAGCAATAACATCCTTTGCGCTTTTTGGGGACTTTGCTCCTGTGCAAACTACCTTTCCTGAAGAAAAAATTAAAGCTGCGGCTTTAGGATCCTTTATCCTAAAAACAAGGCCCGGAAATTGTTCCGGCTCATACTCAACATTATCAAGATTAGCAACCAATTTTTCAAGTTTTATTTTCGTGTTCAAAGAAGCCGAAGCAACAACATTTTCGATTTTTATTCTAAAGCCCATTATACCCCTCCTAATGTTTATAAATAATACCTTATGAAATTATTTAAACTCTATTTATAAAGGTTTCCTAAGGAAAACGAGGTCATTTATTACGTCTTGATAGTATTTAAAATAAAAAAATAAATGAATAATATGAAGTTGGTTGCTTTGTTTTCTGGAGGTAAAGATTCTACTTATGCTATCTACGAAGCCAAAAAACAAGGCCATGAGATAAAATATTTAGCTACTATTCACTCTGAAAATCCTGAAAGTTTTATGTATCACACTATTAACATTGGTCTAACTTTTATGCAGTCTAGATGTATGGAAATTCAGTTTGTATCTAAAGAGTCTAAAGGAGTTAAGGAAGAGGAAGTAAAGGATCTAGAAATTCTTCTAAGTGGTTTGGATGTAGAGGGTGTTGTTTGTGGAGCAGTTGCCAGCAATTATCAAAAGGAAAGGATAGAAAAAGTATGTAAAAAGTTGAATCTAAAGCTTTTAGCTCCTCTATGGAGGGAAAATCCTGAAAAACTTCTTAAAAAAATGGTTAAAGATGGTTTTGAGATAGTAATAGTTGATGTTGCTGCAGACGGATTTGATGAAAGTTGGTTAGGAAGGAAAATAGATGAAAAATGCATAGAAGATTTGAAAAAAATGAATGAAGAGTTTGGTATCAATATTGTTGGAGAGGGGGGAGAAATGGAAACCTTTGTTTTGGATTGCCCTCTTTTTAATAAAAAACTTGAGATAACAAAAGCTGAGAAGAAATGGGAAAACAATAGTGGTAAGTATATAATAAAGGATGCTAAATTCGCTGATAAATAATTTAAATTTTAAAAACCTTCTTAATTTAATGAAATTTAAACCTATTAAATTGCTTAAAAATCTTGATCTAGCTATGAAAAGCTATGTGATATGGGGAAGTGGAAAAGGTTTCATATCAGATTTTTTAGAACAAATTAAAAATATTGAAAAATTAGAAGTTAAAAATTTAAAACCTATTCCTAATGAATATGTAGAATTAAGAAAACCGGAAGAACAAAGGTGTTGGGAAAAGATTCGAAAAGAAAATCCTAATTATATGGGGATTGAAACTTTTTATTAAAAGATGATTAAAGTTATATTATGATACATACAGAAACTATAAAAGTAAAAATTGGCTCTCAAAAAATTTCTGATATCACCGGAAAGGTAGAAGATGTTGTAAGAAAATCAAAAATAAAGAATGGTTTATGTTTAATTTTTTCAATGGGTTCAACGTCAGGAATAATATTGAACGAAAATGAGCCGATGCTCCTTAAAGATATTCAAAATAGCCTAGAAATCATTTCTGATTCAGATGAGATCTATAATCATTCTGAGAATGCAATCTCTCACATAAGATCTTCGATTATTGGGAACAATCATACAATACCTGTAAAGGATGGGAATTTGGTTAGAGGAATGTGGCAAGACATAATAGTTGTAAACTTTGACACAAGGGAAAGGGAAAGGGAAGTTGTAGTAACAGTTCTGGGAGAATAGTTTAAAAATTTCTTACTTTTAATAATAACAAGTGTTTAAATGGTAAAGATATACATAGAAACTTACGGTTGTTCTGAAAATATAAACGAATCAGAAATAATGGCTGGTTTGTTAGAAAGGGCTGGATTTGAAATTGTTAACAACGAAGAATATGCAGACTTGATTATAGTAAACACATGTTATGTTAAAAAACCAACAGAGGACAGAATAATTTTCAGATTAAAACAAATTAAAGAGATGTATCCTGAGAAAAAATTAATAGTGGGTGGATGTATGCCAGAAGGTATATACAATAAATTATGCAATATTGTTCCTCATGCTAGCCTTGTGAGCACTCATCACATTACTGATATTGCTAGCGTAGTTGAAAAAACCATGAAAGGCAAAAGAATAGAGTTAATCGGGGAGTCTAGAAAAATAAAACTATGTTTACCTAAAATCAGAAAGAATGAATTAATAAATATTGTTCCTATATCAAGTGGCTGCAATTCAAACTGCAGTTATTGTTGCGTAAGGATAGCTAAAGGTAATCTTTTTTCATACCCAAAGAATATGATAATAAAAGAAATTTCTAATGCTGTTAGAAATGACTGTAAAGAGATTTGGATAACTTCTCAAGATAATGCTTCTTATGGTATGGATGAAGGTAAAGAGAAATTACCTGATTTGATAAACTCTATCTCAAATATTAATGGTCAGTTTTTTGTTAGAATAGGAATGATGAATCCTAGAAACGTCTTACCTATCTTAGAAGATTTAATTGAATCTTACAAAAATGAAAAGATATACAAATTTCTTCATCTTCCTCTACAAGCTGGCGACAATGACGTATTAAAGAGCATGAACAGAGGTTACACCATAGAGGAATTTGAAAATATAGTTAAAGGTTTTAGAAAGGAATTAAGAATACAACTCTGGACAGATATTATAGTTGGTTATCCAACAGAAACAGAAGAACAATTCAATAAAACTTTAGAATTTATAAAAAAGATAAGACCGGATTGGGTTAACGTCTCAAAGTATAGCCACAGGCCTGATACAAAGGCTTCTAAATTAAAATTATTAAATACAAAGTTGATTGACAAAAGAAGTAAAATATTTTCAGATGAAACAAGAAAAATTTCTTTTGAAGTAAAACAAAAATGGGTTGGGTGGAAGGGTAATGTTTTAATATCAGAAAGAGGAAAAAATAAAAATCAGTGGTTCGGAAGAAATTCTTCATACAAGCCAATAATTGTTGAAAGTAGTGATAACATACTAGGTAGAATAAAAAGAGTTAATATAGAAAGAGTTTCACCTTCTTGTTTATTTGGAAAGATTATTTAATTTTTCTTGCAGCGATTGAAAACTTCTTAGAATCTACATGCGGTATAGTCTCTCCGAGAAATTCCATATATCCTTCCCAAGATTTTATTCCTTGAGATGCTGGAGCTCTTGAAAAAATTCTAAATTGGTTACAGTAATCATCTCTAGGTGCAGCAGAAAGATTTACGATGTTATATTGTTCGCTTATTTCAGCTGTTGTTATTTCTGTTGCTTTTTTAAGGTATCTAGCTACCGTTTCAACCTCTCTTTCATTCATTTGCTGGAAGGCAGAAGTTTCCAGAGTCATTACAACTATTTCTGTTTTACCAAAAACAGGAGACCACTCAACAAACATTACAACTTTGTTTTCAGGATCAAAATCCAAAACTAAACCCTTTGAAAGCATTGATTTTATCCAACCTTTCCACCATTTCTTACTTGATCCAGCAAGTTTTTTTGTTAACTTCATCGAAAGAAGAGTTTTAGATATTGGTTTATCTTCACAGTGAAATTGACCATGAAAATGTTCAATAGAAGCAGCAGCCTTTGGGCCATGATTAACATGATAAGAAACATATTTCTTTTTAGATAACTTTCCAACTCTTTGGACAAGTTTTATACTATCTATCCAATGTTTTATTTTTAATTCTCTCGCATCAGCAACATGTTTTTTAGTGTGAAGTATTATACCATGAATTTTTCCTGTAGGAAATAAATTTGAAAAAACAACAGAATCATTAAGTTGATATAGAAATTTTAATTTTGTCTTCGGATCGAAGCCAGCAAAACCTCTGGGATTACAAAAAACACATTTAGCTTCTGGTAAGGTTTTCCTTATCTTTTTAATTTCAATAGGTCTTAACTCTCTCTTGGTATCTATCCTTGCTTTAGAAAAGAAAGCGGGATTTTCTCTTATGCTTATTTTATAGGTTATGGTTTTTTTAGAAGGGTGTTTTACTTTAGATATAATGGTTTTCTCTAGTTTTTTCAGATTTATCTTTTTTACATTTCTAAGATATTTTGACAAATCTTTATGCATAATACTATTTTATTTAAGTTTTATTAAAAGATTAGAAATTAAAATATGATTAGGCCCCTATAGTTCAACCTGGATAGAACAACTCCCTGCGGAGGAGTCGATTTGGGTTCGAATCCCAATAGGGGCACTATTTTTCTTTATGAGAAGTAAATAGATTCCAGAATATAGAGATGAATGTACCTTTTAGTAAGTATCTTGCTAATGTGTCTACCAATATTATAGGATTTTCGAACATTAATGAATAAAAAGGCAGGAATTTTATCAAAAACCAAACTGCCAAACAAAATAATATAGCTTTACTTAAAGCCCTTTCAAAAGGTATAAAGTCATACAAAATACCATAAATCAATCCAATTAAAGCGCCTTCTAATACAAACATGAGGACAAAAAAAATTTCACGTGCAAAAGAGAATACGCCTACAGGAAAAAGCTTTTCGCCAATTATAAGATATACGAACAAGAAAAATATTCCATTTATCAATCCTGCTAATAGTCCTGCTTTAAATCCTTTCTCTGCAAGCAGTCCGCCAATCAATTCCTTTAATGTACTCTTAACTTTATCCTTATTTACGCTAACCATATTAGAAGTATAGAAAAACCAGAATTTAAAAACGGTCATTTATGAATATTTATAGACTAAAGAATATTTTCCATTTTTTAGGCATGTAAAGACAATCTCAAAATTTGAGTCTAAAATTTCTTTAAATTTTTTGTATTTTTCACTTTCTAAAGACATATCATATTCGCTAAATAAGATATAGATTTCTCTATCTTGATAATAATTGTTGACTAAATTTTTCAAATTGTTAATAGAAAACGGCGATGGGTAAAAATGTGTTTCTTGTTTTGAGTAATAGTAAATTATAGGAGATTGGTCTGTTATGATAAGGGTATCATCTAGTATATCTTTTAAGAATTTGTTTGCTTCAATAAAACATTTATTTATTTCATTATATGAATTTTGATAATAATGTGTAAAACTATAAACAAGTGATACAATTAGAAATAAAGTTATAGAAAATTGAATCAGTGTCTTATTTTTTTTAACATTGTTTAAAAACAGTGAAGAGATTATAACCAGAGGTGGTGTGAGTGGTACCAAAAATCTATCTTCTTTATGTGCCATAATCAATGTAAAGAAAAGAAAAATGAAAAACCATAATAACAAAAATAAAAGTTGTGGTTT
>JGI2171J19970_10001855_pt1 | contig 11673 bp, 10 predicted proteins | sample DeeMarSWOR324_28_FD_19970 | JGI IMG/M metagenome (IMG submission 19970) | reverse complement strand
ATGCCGCTCATGCGTGAGATAAGATTCAAAATTGTTCGCTCAGCTGAGAGAATAGTTTGGGCGTTTCCAGAAATCTTCATCAGAATCTGTCCGTTTTTGATTTGTTCCCCATCCGCGACTTCTGTTTTAACAGTTAGCGCAAGGCTTTCTGCAAGAACCGCTGTTTCTTCGATTCCAGCCGCTACTCCCGCTTCTTTAGCCATGACAGCAGCCTCAACTGTCAACTCTGCGGGAACAACAGCCGCGGAAGTCACATCGCCCTGTCCAACATCCTCAGCTAATAGCTGCTTGAGTTTTTCTTCCAAAACTTTACGCGGCATAAACATGACTTTTTACTCTCCTCGTTTAGGCTTAAAACACTTACTTTTACTTAACGGTAGAAAAGTTCACTGCTTTTTGACACCCCTGCAGTTTTTTTGACCTGCACCTTTTCGGGTTTTTATGAAACATGTTTGATACTGCAAGTTATGAAAGTTTTATATGCGCATCATCCATTTTTCTATTTCGTGTTTTGAGGTCAAAGATGGTTAGGTATAATGCTTGAGATCATGCTGTGTGTCCATAGGTGAGCGAAATCACAGGGCGATTGAAGCTTAGTCAAGAAATGCTGAGTCAATAAATCTTTACAAAAACCCTTTTTTATGAACAACATGGGTTGTTCTAGTTAGGGGGCTACGGTGTGAATAAGAATTTGCTCTCACGTACGCTCTTAATCATCATGATTAGCGGATTAGTTTTAGCTATTCCAAAATCAATCAAAGGTGAAATGTGGGCTTTGAATTGAGCAAAAGGAAAGCATATCTCGCCATCGGCTTAATCGCCCTTGTTTCCCTTCTTCTGATCCAAGCCTATGGATTAACAGCTTCCAGCCCCAGCACCGAACCAACATTCGCTGCTACTCATCTCTGGAGCTACGCGACATACGGGATTGTGTATCCACCTCCTATTGTTGCGGCTGGCTACATTTATACGGTTTCTTTCTCTGCGTATTCCTCTTTCGTGGAAGTTAATTGCCTCAACGCTTCTACAGGTGCCCTAGTTTGGAACTACGGGCCACGCGGCTTTGCGGGTTCCCTCGCTGTTTCAGAAGGTTACGTCTATACGTCTTCTACTTGGGGCGACCTTGAGGCTTTTAATGCTTCCACGGGAGCAAAAATATGGAATTTCACGAAAGAAAATCCTATGTCCACTCCTGTGGTTGCCGATAACCTGGTCTACGTAAAAGCCTCTGGCTACGTAGGAAGTATGGAGAACTCTATCGGGTTTGTTTATTGTTTTGACGCTGAGACAGGAGCAAGAATTTGGAACTATACGATTGAGGCGTCGGTAGGGACACCCACAGTCGCTGGCAACATGGTTTACGTACCCTTCAGAGAACGCTTCTCAACCACCAGTAATGTTTACGCTCTCGACGCTCAAACAGGCGCAAAAATCTGGAGCTACCCCGCTGGAAACTACGCGGTTTCTTCGCTCATTGTTGGCGGAAGTCGGGGGTATGTATACGTGGCATCGGATGACGGCAACATCTATGCGCTCTCTTCGTTCAGTGGAAACACAGTGTGGAATTACGCAATAGGCGGCTTTTCAGGTTCACCCATTATCGATGGAGACATAATCTACGTCCGCTCCAACACCAGCGATGTTTACGCCCTTGACGCCAAAACCGGAGCGAAAATATGGAACTACACGGCTGGCGACGCTGTGAACTCAGCTAGTGTTGCTGGCAACATAATGTACATTTGGGCAGGAAACAACACTTACGCACTTGACGCTTCAAACGGAAACGCAACATGGAGCTACACAACCGAAAGCCCTGTGGTAGCTACGACTGTTGACGGCGGCTTTACCTATATAGGCTACAACGTTGAGAAAGTAGGAAACGTTGACTGCCTTAACTCTTCAACAGGCGTAAAAATATGGAATTATACTACTAAACATGGACACGAGGTAACTCGCATTGTTGTCTCAGACGAGATAATCTACGCCATCACGGCTGATGCCCTTACTAAGCCAATCCACATACCCGGAAGCATAATATACGCTTTGGAGCCAACTGCTGTTGCTCCGCCTCTGCCGTTAACGGTGATTGTTGTGGTTATGGATATCGTGATTTTAGCTGTTGCGTTCCTTGTTTATCGGGTGAGATTAAAAGAAGCGAAAACTTCTGCTACGTCACCTACAAAACCCTGAAAACGCGCCAATCAGTACTACCACCAAGATATGAAACTAGCCCACAATAGTCTGCGCCTAGTCTAAGCAGTGGTTGACTCTATATATAGAGGGGCTATAGTCTTCTCTGAGCACGACAGACGCAAAATTACAAAGAAAAAAGAAGTTGTGGGGTTTTTAGTAGGGCATTCCGCCCATGCCACCCATTCCGCCCATTCCTCCAGGCACTCCTGACGGCATTGGAGGTGCTTTTCCGCCGCCTTTAACGCTGATGAGGTCGTCGATTTTCAGGATCATGTTTGCTGCTTCTGTGGCTGATTTGATGACTTGTTGCTTCACGCGTAGAGGTTCGAGAACCTTCAGCTCAAGCATGTTCTTGATTTTTCCTGTGGTTACCTCGATGCCGAAGTATTTGCTGTCTGGCTTTTCATGCTCAGCCCTCAGAGCTACCATGATGTCGATGGGATCTAACCCAGCGTTCTCAGCCAGCGTTAACGGTATAGCCTCAACTGCTTCTGCGTAGGCTTCAACAGCCAACTGTTCGCGTCCGCCGACTTTGACAGCGTAGTTTCTTAGGTTCTTGGCTAATTCTGCTTCTGGTGCGCCACCGCCAGCCACGATTTTCGCGTCTTCCACCGCATTTCTAACTACGCATAAGCCGTCATGCAACGAACGTTCAGCCTCATCAATCACATGAAACGAAGCGCCTCGGATGACTACTGTTACAGCCTTCGGATTCCTGCATTCACGAACGTAAATCAGCTTGTCGTCTCCGATTTTGACCTCTTCCACCTTCTTAGCCTTTCCAAGAGCGGCAGCAGTCAAATCTTTAACGCTTGCCAGTATTTTGCCGCCTGTGGCTCTGGCTAACTTTTCCATGTCGCTGCTGCTCACGCTTTTAACCGCAAGTATGCCGTCTTTCGCCAAAAAGTGCAGTGCCATGTCATCTATGCCTTTCTCGCAGAAAACCACGTTAGCGCCTGCTTTGGCTACGGCGTTAACCATTTCTTTGAGCATGCGCTCTTCCTCATCTAAGAAAAGCTGCATCTGGTCTGGGCTTTCAATGTTGATTTTCGCGTCGAACTCGGTCTTCTCAATCTCCAGCTTTTCATTAAGCAACGCGATCTTTGCGCCGTCGATGAACCTGGGCATCTGCGAGCTGGCAACTTCCTTGTCGATAACCATACCCTTAACGAGTTCTGTCTCCTCTAAGCTTTTCCCGTGCTTCTTAACGACCTTGATCAAGTCAATATCAGCCTTATACTTGCCATCAACTTCCTCAGCCACTTGTTTAACCGCGTCAACAATCAACTTGGCGAAGTGGTTTTCAGCCACATTGACGGCTTTGCTAGCTAAAGATGTCATTGCCACTTCCCGCAGAGTCTTGTCGTCACTGATGCTTACGGGAATAGCGATTTTGTCCAAAACTTCTTGAGCTTTATCACTGGCTTTCTTAAAGCCCTCGATAATAACGGTTGGATGTACATTCCGATCCAGCAAGCCTTCCGCTTTGGCAAGCAGTTCTCCAGCTAAAACCACCGCAGTTGTAGTTCCGTCACCGACCTCATTATCCTGCGCCTTAGCTACTTCCACAAGCATCTTTGCCGCTGGATGCTGCACATCAAGCTCCTTCATTATAGTTGCACCGTCATTTGTTATGGCAACGTCGCCGAAGCTTGTGACCAGCATTTTGTCCATGCCGCATGGACCCAGTGTGGTCTTTATAGTTTCAGCCACTATCTTAGCGGCCATTATATTGTTCTTTTGCGCTTCACGTCCGGTTGTTCTACCTGTGCCTTCTCTTAATACTAAAACTGGAACAGTTCCTCCACCTGTAGACATTTTTTCTCACCAATCTTCCATTACATATAATTCGTTGAATTCTACACGGAACAGTTATCCCTACGATATAAATTTTTCCCAGCACTATTCTGCCTTGACAATATTATAGTTAGATGCTTTGCGGAGTCTGTTCATAACAGCCAAACCCAAGCCCTCGGTGGGCACGGCCTCAGCAATTATCACATCCACACCTTCAACGTCGAACTCCCTTAACAGGCTAAACAAGTTTTGGGCAATCGCGTCCAAGTTGAAGCGGCTACCAAGAGACTTAACCACATCCGCCCTATAGCCCGCTAAAGTTTCATCAGTAGCCAGAACACCCACCTTAACGCCTTTCAGCCTATACGACTCGGCCAACTCTTTAACTTTGGCGAGGACAGCCGGAATTGCGCCTTCCACGACAATCACCTCGGCCTTCGGAGCGTAATGCTTGTGCTTCATTCCCGGTGACCGCGTCTTTTCGATAGACAACTCTTTCTCAGCAACCACAAAAGGATGAAGCTTCACATCGCCAAGAACCCTCCTTAACTCTTCAAGCGGCGTTCCTCCTGGACGAAGAACTTGCGGAGGGTCAACGCTTAAGTCTAGGACCGTGGATTCCACGCCGATGTGCGTCGGACCACCATCCAAAATTGCGTCGATTCGTCCATTAAGGTCATCAAAAACGTGTTTGGCCGATGTGGGGCTGGGTTTTCCAGCGAGGTTTGCGCTTGGAGCAGCAATGGGGCAATTGCTTTCTTTGATTAACGCCAAGGCTACAGCGTGTTGTGGCATCCTGATTGCAATTGTTTCCAAACCCGCAACCGTCACGTCGGGAACCTTCTCCGACCGCTTAAAAACCAAAGTTAACGGTCCAGGCCAAAACTTTTTCATTAACCTCTCAGCCTTCGGCGGAACTTGCTCAGCTAGTCCACGGACGTCGTTTATGTTTTCCACGTGAACAATGGGTGGATTATCCAGAGGTCGCTTTTTTGCCTCAAACAGCGCCAGAACAGCCTTGGAATTCAACGCGTCTGCGCCTAAACCGTAAACCGTTTCTGTGGGAAACGCTACTAAGCCGCCTTTTCTGATGATGCCTGCTGCAACTCGCACTTTTTTGATGCCTGGTTTTCGAGGATTAACCTTTAACACAAGGGTCTGCTTCATTCTGTGATGCCTTATCCTTAATACGCGAGCATCCTCTTAAATATGAAACAATTTTTCAGTTCTTTCCATGAACAGATAATCCATCAGACAATGTAAGAATCCAAAACTTTTTTCATACCCTTCGGTGTGTCCTGCGCCACCGCAAAGCTTTTCAAGATTTTTATTATCGCTGGCTGACAGCGGGCAATGTCTGTCAGGCTAACCAAGCCTAGCAAGCGGTTCTTCTCAACAACAGGTAGCTTCTTTATTTTCTTCTGAAGCATTAACCGCAAAGCCTCTTCCAAACTCATGTCAGGCGCAACGATTTCCAGAGGACTCGACATAATCTCTCCAATTTTTGTCTTTTTGGCGTTCTTGCCCTCAACGATCACGCGTTTCAAGAGGTCCCTTTCTGTGATTATGCCTATGGCTTTCCCTTTTCTAGCTGCAATCACACAGCTTATCTCATTTTGATCCATAATTTCAGCTGCTTCTTTAACCGACACATTCTCATCCATGGTGATGACGTCCATAGTCATCACATCCTCCACTTTCAGCGAAACTTCGCCTTTGCCTACTTTTTCCTGCGACATCCAAATCACCAGCTATTAAGCTCTTAATTCTAATATATAAACTAACCAATGTGCGTAAAACGACACTCATTTTTCTTTTTTGAGTTCAAGCACTACTGAAGTTTCAGTTTGTCGTTCAGGGATGTTCCAATATTTTCTGAGAAGCCTGTCCTTTTCTTCTTTTGTCACCAACCTGAAACCGTGTTTCTCGTAGAAACGGATAGCCCAGTAGGCTGCTTCCCAAGTTCCCACAAGAACCTCAGAGGTTTGAGCTAAACTTAAAAGATATTTAAGCAGTTTCTCTCCGATGCCGCTTCTTTGGCGATTTGTAAGCACATACGCATGCCTAATCAAAGTAACATCGTTAACGCGTTGGATTCCCATAACTGCCACTAAGGCGCTGTTTTCCACCCAACCATAAAATTCCACTCCACTTTCAATTTCTTCTCGAAGCTCTTCGGCTGGCATGTATGGTTCCTTCCATCTGTCCTCTGGGATTACGCCTCTGTATGCCTCAGCGGCATCATTCACAACATGCAAAATTGATTTGGACTCAGCGCGTTGCAGCTTGCTTATCATTTGTTTCATCTACTTTATGAGACTGAATAGGGAATTGGCGGAACTTATGTTGTTGCGGTCTCTTTTTCACTTTCCGCCCCAAGAACCTTCTCTAACAAGTGCATGAAAAACGTTTGTGCTTGCATTTCACTTAGCCTGTCCAAATACACAGAAACCATGGCGATTTTTCCCTTCTTAGAGGCAACGTATTCGGCGAACATGCGGGCTGAAACTGCGTGTTTATCGCCTAAAAGCACTGATGACATGGCTGGTCCCAGTAAGTCTTTGGGTTTGGGAACGGCGACCGCTAGGGTTCCAAGCCTATCTTCTTTCTCGCTTAGCATAATTAGGCAAGAGTTTTTTGCTTCCACGTAGACCGCTAGAAAACGCGTATCCTGCTCTATCAATTCTTCTTTAATGACTTTGGCGCGTTCCATTTTTTTCTGTCCCTGCTGTATAGTTGAGTTTTTTAGTTTCTCCCAGCTTGTGAATTTGGGATAACTGAGTGGTTTTATGCATTAATTGCTTAAAAAGACTTCACAAAGCGGGGTTATGGCTTGCGGAACTGTTGTGCGATTTTTTGTCTATACCCCCTCTATATATAGAGTCAACTGTTGCTTAGACTAGGGCTTGGTAGCTGCTCGGAAAAGACTACCCCTCATATAAATGCTGAAATGCGGGTTGAATTAGGCGTAGGGAGACTTTGGTGGTTCATTAACTCGTTTTTTTCTGTACCAGATTGCTAAACCGACAAGTAAAGTCGCGGCGGTCGCTGTTGAAAACGCAATCCACAACACGTACGTCGCTAGGTAAAAGCTAATTGTGGGCTGATAAGGCTCAGAAGTTGTGGTGAAACTCCACGACACTGGCACATTCACGATTGTCACTGATACCGTGTAGGAAGTGGCGGGTTTTAACAGCTGAGCAGGATAGAACGTTTGCTGGTATGACAGCGGACCTGACACTTCGCTGTATACACGGGCGATAGGCACTTCAGGCGTTATTCGTAAGTCGTTTAATGATGCGGAAGCTAAAGCATCTACAGTGATTGCGGTGTCTAAAGGAATATTCGTGGAGTTAGGAGGCGGACCCAACGCGATATCCATACCGTTAACTACCGAAACGTAATTGGAAGGTGTAGAGTGCGCGGGCTGAGTTAAGAAAATCACTAAAAATACTGTGAGAAACGTGAACACGAAAACTCCCGCAATAATTGAAGCCGCATGTAGCTTTTTAGAGAGATCCATTCACTCTCACTTGGCTCAAATTTACCCTTTCATAACTTTGCGTATTTTAGTATTTAATTCTTTAACTCTGAGACATAAGCTTGGTTCTTGCCCTTCAATTCTGCTTTATAGCGCTGTCTCTTTTTTTAGAGCCTTAATACCGATGATATTTATAGCCTGATTGATTCAGTAAATAGCACTTTCAGGAGAAGGAGACGACAACATGAAAGGCAAGCAAGCGGCAGCAGTCTTACAGATACTGCGTCAAACCTTTGCAATGCCCAAGTGGACCGAAGCAAAACGGGACCCATTCAAAACGTTGATTGTGACAATTATCTCGCAAAATACTGCGGACAGAAACACAGCAAGAGCCTTCGAACGCCTCTCGAAGCGGTTCGAAATCAAGCCCGAAGTGCTGGCGAAAGCAGAAACCAGCCAAATTGAAGAAACCCTAAAAACCGCTGGTCTCTACAGGAACAAAGCCAAAACAATAAAACAGGTTTCAACAATAATCCTCGAACAATTTCACGGCTCCGTGCAACCTATATTGTCGATGCCTCTTGAGGAGGCAAGAAAAACACTTATGGCGCTTCCAGGTATAGGACCGAAAACAGCGGATGTGGTCTTACTTTTTTCCGCAAAACAGCCCACGATTCCCGTGGATACTCACGTGAACCGCGTGGCAAAACGGCTAGGTTTTGCGCCTGCAAACGGAGACTACGACGCTGTACGCAATAGTCTCCAATCGCTTTATAATCCACGCGACTATTTGGCAGTGCATGTGCTACTGATTGCGCACGGACGGCGATATTGCAAGGCTAGGCGCCCATTATGCGAGCAATGCCCCGTGAACATGCACTGTCCGTCAAGGGGACTATGGGATAAGAATGACTAAGCTACCGAAAGAAGTCAAAGAGTATTTTCCTTATGTAAGCGTAAGACCCTTCCAAGACAAGTTTATAAAAACTGTTTTCGCTGCTATTGAAGATCGACGTTCCGTTCTCATCGAAGGAAGCAACGGCTTAGGAAAGACCATTTCAGCGCTTTCTGCCTGCCTCCCCGTTGCGGTCGAAAAGGGTTTGAAGATACTGTACGTGGCTCGGACTCACCGGCAGCATGACCGTGTGATAGAAGAATTAAGGACGGTTTTCAAGAGGCATCCGATTTCTGGTGTTTCTCTTCGTGGACGTAACCAGATGTGCCTTAACAGCTTTGCGGCTAGAAACGCTTTGGATGCGAAATCACTCATGGAAGTTTGTGAACTGCTGAAAGTAAAAGGCAGGTGCCCTTATCACAGGGCTCCAGAGGAGCAAACGTACGAGTATCTTCAACTTCAGCAACAGATAGCTACTCGCCCTTACAAAGCGTCTGAAATCCAGAGAATCTGCCTAAAAAAAGGAGTATGCCCTTACGAACTTGTCAAAGCTTCCTTGTCAGACGTCAACGTTATTGCGCTGAGTTACCTGTACGTCTTTGACCCTGTGATTCGCACCGCGTTTCTTAAGAACTTTGATTCTCAACTGCAGAAAATCATATTAATCGTGGATGAAGCACACAATTTGCCCGAAACAGCCATCGACATCGCAAGCCGTAGCTTATCCCTTTTCGTTTTGAAACAAGCAGAACTCGAAGCCAAGAAATACGAAAACAAAGAAATCGAATCTTTCGCCAACTTTTTCAGAACCGAAGTCGAAAAAATGACAGAAGACATAAACAGAGAGGAAGTAATCTCTCCCGAATCCATAATAGAAATAATCCAAAAACACGGCAGCATAGCCAACCCACGCGATTTCTTTGAGCACCTCCATGAAGTTGGCAGTTCCATAAGGCGAAGCTTACTAGCCGAGGGAAAAAATCCGCGCTCTTACATTCACGGAATGAGTGAGTTTCTACTTCGGTGGCTAGAAACACTGGGCGACGAGTCCTTCGTCAACGTTGCAAGCAGGTACACCACCAGAGAAAACGTGAAAACGGCAAAGCTGGAGATAGTTGCGTTAGACCCTTCGAAGGTCACCGCGCCAGTTTTCTCATCCACCTACTCCAACATAATTATGTCTGGCACTCTTCAGCCCTTACAAGCATACGCAAGGCTAACGAAACTTCCAGAAGATACGGTGCAGTGCCTTGTGCCCTCGCCCTTTCCCAAGGAACACGTGCTCTCTCTTGTTTGTTGCGGCGTTTCAACCGCCATGGAAAAAAGAACTCCTGTCATGTACCAAACAATCATTAAAAGAATAAATGAAGTGGTGCAGAACACGCCGGCAAACACGGGAGTTTTCGCCGCCTCATTTGATGTGTTAAATGCACTTGTCGCCGAAGGATTAGAAAAAGCTCTGGATAAACCGCTTTTCCATGAGCGTAGAGGAATGAGTTCTAAAGCGAACGAAAAAATGGTAGCTGAGTTCAAAGCCTGCAGCGAAAGCGACGGCGCCGTGTTTCTCGGTGTTCAAGGCGGACGAACTTCAGAAGGCGTGGACTTTCCAGGCGACCAGATGAATTCTGTAATAGTCGTAGGCGTTCCCTATGCGGAGCCCACGCCAAGGGTGAAGGCGCAAATAGGTTATTACGAAAAATGTTTCCCCAAACTGGGTCGCGAATATGGTTATGTTCTTCCTGCAATGAAAAAAGCTTCCCAAGCCGCTGGGAGACCAGTAAGAACGCTGGATGACCGCGGTGCCATAGTTTTTCTCGACTACCGTTTTGCTACAAACTACTGCCGCACTTTTCTGCCCTCATGGATGAGCAATGGGCTGAAGGTTTTGCCGTACGGCGATAAAGTTTTGGCTCAGGAAATTCACGGTTTTTTCAAACTTTAACTTGCTGCGCTGCACCGTTCTCTCCCAAAAAGGTTGGGGCTTCCTTGAGGTTTTCGTCTAACCGCACTTTTCCAAAGGCAACACTTGCGGGTTTCGCCGAAACTGAAGTGAGAACCTTTAAAGTTTTTCTCACGGCATCAACTTCACGCAAAATGCCGATTCCCAAAAATTTTCTCTGAGCAGCGTACAATCCTAACAGCAATCCGCCCCCTTCGCCTTGCTTAATTGGCAGGGCAGTTTTCTCTTCAAGTGCCAGCTGGTTCAAAGGCAGAGACTTAATTTTCGCGTCTGCCAAATATTTAGCGTAGCTCATTTCTCGCAGGTTTTTGCGCTTTTCTCTGCTCCGCTGCTTGGCAGCCGAAGAGGAATCTGTTACAATTTTTCTGAACTTTGTTAGAGTAGCAAGCAGGGGTTCCAGCTCGTCTTTCTGCTGAATGCATAAAACCACGTGTGGTTCAAGCTTCTCAGCCAGCTGTGATTTATATTTCACAGCCTCTTCCCCCTCGACCCAACCATCAGTATTCACGACAACGAAGTCAGCTGTCCTGTACAAGATTTCTGCTTTCATTAAAGCTAAACCTTCAATCGTTTTACTCAGCGCTTCACTTGGCGACGTGGCACCCACAAAAAAGGCGTTTTCCGCCTTCAGTTCATACAATTCTGTGAGAGGAGCAGTTATGAAGGCGTAAGCGACTGTGCACGGAGGACCTATGTCGGATTGCCCCAGATCGCCGTCTATTATGGCAACTTTCTGTTTTGCGCTGACCAAATTGTTTATCAGGTAAGTGCAGAAACTCGTTTTTCCAGAGTCCGCTTTCCCCACGACCATGGCGATTACTGGCTTTTTCTGGAAACCCATGAGCGCTTCAGCGGATTCAACCCATGATGGTGGAATGGTGTTGCCGTCAACTTCTTCAACGCTTGCGTTTTCTCCTAACGCAATGTCAAAGCTAGCTGTTTCTGCAACGAAGAATGGTAATCGTTTTCCTTCTCGGGCTACAATCCTGCGTGGGCCTTTAACTGGAAAACCCAGCACTTCCGCTTTGCCAGAAACAACACGGACAGAGGCTGGACCATCCACTAAAAGAGTCTTGCCGCTTTCAACCGTTTGATTCACCAGTTTTCCTCCGCGGATACGTGTAGCCTGCTCTTCCAGCTATGCGTATGGCTGAAGCTATGTCTCTAAGCCCTCGCCTATGCTTATTCTCGTCAAGAGAACGGTTTGTTCCCGCCTCACTCACCACTTCCAAAACCACTTCAGGCGGCAAGGCTGCGTCCAAGATTTCTAGGAGTTCTTTGTAGGCGGGTACTCCGCTCCCGATTTTTATGGAAACAGCAGTTGAGGAGAAATCTACGTTTTTTATA
>JGI2171J19970_10001854_pt1 | contig 11684 bp, 12 predicted proteins | sample DeeMarSWOR324_28_FD_19970 | JGI IMG/M metagenome (IMG submission 19970) | reverse complement strand
CCTTCGGTCCCCGCTTCACCCCCACTACCCTCTTCACCTCCAGTTCCTCCTTCATCTCCAGTACTTTCTCCACCTTCGGTTGCTTCAGTTCCTTCTCCAGCTTCAGTTCCTTCAGTAGATTCAGAACTTGAACCATCCTCTGTTCCACCTTCGGTTGTTTCTCCCTCTGTCGTAGTTTGTTCTCCTTCTGTAGTTTGTTCTTCCTGGTTAGTCCCTTCTTCAGTGGTTTCTTCAGCAGGAGGGGGCGTGGGTTCTTCTGGTGGTGGTGTTGATTCTTCTGTAGTTGTTGCTTCAGTAGTAGTGGTTATCTCTTCAGTGGTTGTTGTAGTTTCTAATGTGGTTATTTCTTCTTCGAGAAGAAACATTTCTGGTTCGATTTGAGACTCTGTAACAGTTGAAGTGGAGTAAGTTTCTTCTATGGTAACCGTTGGTAGGGCAAAGAACCTGGTAAGTTGAAAAGACGTTGCACACTCTCTGATTTGATGTAAATTATTTAAACAATCTAACTTGTCTTTAATGTCTTCTAATTCTTCTCTTGTACCGGAATTACACAATAACAAATCAGCTTCAGCTACGAGCTCGTTGATGGTTGTATTAATTGGTATATCTTGGCCCTCATAATAACATGATTCTGTAAAATATTCGCCAACACCGTAATATTTAATATTGAATTTCATTGCTAAAAGGTGACTCTCCAACTTTTTTCTCATAGCTTCAGCGCTGCTGTCTAAAATATCAAAGGCTTGCTCAAAGGTAGTAATCTCGTCGCATCCTAAAGTTACAGGCAAGAGTAGCTCAGTAACTTCTTGATGCGTTTTCCAATATCCCGGTGTTCGTGTTTCTAAGGGTATACAGATGCGGGCAGTAACGTTAATCACATGGGCTTCAAAAGCAGACAATAAATAAACCTGAGAAGAAATTATAGCCAGGATTAAAACAAAATTGCCGCTTCTTTTAAGAAGTTTCTCGAATAATCCGGAAATAAATTGCATTTTACTGCTTTTAATAATTTTAACCGGTATTTCTGTTGTTTGATTATAATTTGGCATTTAGAGATTATTTTGATTAATAAAAACGCTGACCAGGCCCACCAAAGGTATTCTCAATGGTTTGTTGTTAATGGTAAGGGCCTTACCAACGATTTCTTCATATTGAATTGGGGCATCGTCAACGTTGTTGGCATCGCCCCTGGTGACAAGAGTGTCTTCTCTTATTTCTTTCACCCGGTGGATAGTAAGACCTTTTGGATTTTGAAAAACAATGATGTCGCCGACTTTAATTTCTTCCCCACTCTCAATGCCTTGTATCAAAATTAAATCCCCCCGCTTTAAAGCAGGCCACATTGAACCTGAGGTTATGGAAGCCATGGGAGTATTGGTTTTTAAAGCATAGGATAACCCCCTTGGGGTTCCATAAATTAAACCAACCAAAAACCCGATGTATAGGACCCACCCTATTAAATTTTTCCAAAACTTCTTCATCTTTTTATATTTCGGTTTTGGCTTTTAAGCTATAAGATTTTTGGCAATCTAAAAATTACGGTCCAGCCAGAATATTGTCTGGTTTCAGCCGAAGGAGGGATGCTTATCTCAAAAGCCAATTTTACTTCCTCGCCTGGATTGAGAGTAAAGTAGTTTTGACTTACTTTGACTAAATCAGATATTTCTCCAAGTTTCAAAACTAAAATATAAGTAGCGATTCCTCCCCCGCTTTTTAAGGTCACGTATCTTGTCATTCCATTGTTTCGGGACAAGTCTCCGAAATCTAATTTATCAGCCAGAGGATTAATGCCCATTATATTTTCTCCCTCAACAACATTCACCACCATCTTATATTTGGCAGCATTAACAATCTGAACTACAAAAACCAGCAATATAATTGCCAAGATAGCCAATAAAATTGTTTTTATTTTTGGCATGTTATTTTCGCTTTGTCTTTCAATATCGACCTTGCTATTCTTTCATTCTACCTAACTTTCTTTTCTCTTCAAACCCTAAATACCCCATTCCTCAAACATTATGTCGTTTCCTGCGCTAGAACCCCAACTTACACCACTATTGCTTGAATAAATACTACGTCCTTCTAAATAGGTGGGGGCGGTAACATCTAGGTAATACTGTAAATTATTAGAAGAACTTCCATTTGGGTGTCTAAAAACAATGGCATATTGAACACCAGCAGAAAGATTGGTGCCACCTCCCAAGCTAATTTCATACCAGTTTGGAGTTGTGCTTATGGTTGTTACGTCTTTCGTCCCACTACATAAATCCGCTCCTGTTGGTAACTCACCAGAAGTCGCTCTGATACTAACGGTCATTAGTCCAGTAGGACTTCCAGTATATTTCCTTAATTTTAACTTAACGCTCGTAATTTTGTGGGGTAGATTCGGAGTAAAAGTTTGACCACGCCATGCAGCGCCGTAAAATTCTGAACTAAAATCATCTCCTGAGGTATAAGATTCGAAAGGCGATGGGGTTGTTTGTGTGCAAGCAGAATCCTTGGCACAATCAGAATCATTACAATCTGTATAACCATCGCAGTCATTGTCTAAATGGTCGTCACAGATTTCATTAACAGGAAGGGGAGGAACGCACAATTGGCCCCAAAAACCAAATTCATCACAGGTTTGAGTACCTAATGCACAAATACCTGGTAAATCAGTTTGGCAGGGTTGAGTGTCCCATGGCTGACATTCTGGAGTTGGGCCTGGCTGGCAATCAGGAAAGGTTGAACAATCTGAATCTTCGCAATCTGTATAACCATCGCAGTCATTATCTAACTCATCATCACAATCTTCTGTAGTGGGTTGGTTGTCTTGGACACATGGTCCCCAGAAACCTTCTTGGTCGCAGGTTTTAGTTCCTTCTGCACAAACTCCTGGTAAACCGGTATAACAGGACCAAACTGCTCCCGGGCTACATTCCGATTCGTGTACACCTTCAGAAATTCCAGTCACTTCAACCCATAAATCACAGCCGTAATCTTGGCTGTCTTCAGAAACGGTTGGACAGCCAGCTGGCCAATCCTGACCAACATACCCTTTTACCGGAGGAACTTTTAAGTCAACTATCCAAATATCAGAAGTGTCTTGTTCGCTTTGTGCTAATCTACCTACAGCATAATCTGGATTAGGTATCGTACAAGAAGTTCCTTGATAATAACTTGGTACTCCTACGTCGTTTACATCTTCTGGGTCGCCATCTGTTTTTGAGAGATAAGGACAAAGCGATAAATAACAACAATCTAAATCTTCGGGATGGTCATGACAATAAGCCCTTGCTTCCTCAATTGTAGGCTCACCAGAAAAAAGTTCACACTCGCTAGGTATTGGCCAGATTGGCTTGGGTTTTTGTTTAATGACATAATCAACATCATCCACTCGATCCTCAGCCATAAAAGAAGTACTAAGATTAACAGTAAACTGTTTCTCTAAATATTCCTGTGGGAAAACCGTCCCAAACTCTATTGGGGTTGTCTCAACCGACAAAGCATTTTCAATGTGAGCGGTCACGTTGATAACATGGGCTTCGTAAGCTGAAAAGGCGGTTATACCAGCAACAATAGCGAAAACACCTAATAATGATAGCAATATTTTCTTTTTCATTCCTAAATTATCAGTTTTGCTTATTATTTTTTATATTCCCTCCTTTTGTTCCGACCTTTCTTATTTTTTTTATTTCCTTGCCCCGTACTGAACCGAAGGTTCTAGTACTGGGGTTGATTACTCGTCACCCGGTCACACGGAAAGACCGGGAAGACAAATAATCAATAATCTTTAGTAGATATCAGTTACCTCAACCCACAAATCACAACCGAACGTTTCGCTTTCTAACTCATAGGGTAATTCCCAACCATAATATGTCCAATCTTGAGCACAATAGCCCTCAAAACAAGGAACATCCAAATCAATTATCCATTCATCAGACAAATCATTGTCCTTGTGTATGGTACCCGTAGATATAGATGAAGGATCGTTTGGATCATGAAATGCGGCTACACCATGATCATCATATGGTTCGGGATCATCATCTATTGGGTCTTTAGACAGGTAAGGACAAAGGGAAGGATAACAACAATCTAAATCTTCAGAATAGTCATGGCAGTATGCTCTCATATCTTCTATCGTAACTTCTGGTAGTCCATAAAATTCACACACTTCGGGTATAGGCCAGATTGGTTTAGGTTTTTGCACAATTTTATAATCTATTGCTAAAACCCTTCGTTGGTCACCCTCACAGAAAGACTGACTAGTCGTAATCCATATACGCTTTTCTAAGTACTCTTGAGGAAATACTGTTCCAAAAACCAGTTCACCACTTAAAGGAAGAACTTTCAAAGCGTTCTCAATGTGAGCTGTTACGTTAATGACGTGTGCTTCGTAGGCTGACATAGCAGCTATTCCACCAATCACAACCAAAATTGTAGATAATCCAAACAATATTTTCTTTGACATAGTTGTTTTGACTCTTAAAAAGTTTCTTTTAAAACCTAAAAGAGCTGAATTAAACTACTCTATTGGGCCGACGGAAGGACTAACACCGGTTACCTCAATCCAGAGATCACAGCCGTAATCTACATCATTTGTAGGAACGGTGGGACAACCAGCTGGCCAATCCTGACCAACATATCCTGCAACTGGAGGAACTTTTAAGTCAAGCTTCCAAAGATCAAGAATATCTTGACCTTCTTTTGTCAACATACCAGTAGCATCAGGAACGTTAGCAAGGCAGTCGACGTATAACACAATGTCTTGCCCGCCACCACCGTTACCACCGTTCTGTAAAACATAACCGGTTTCGCCAGGTGCGAATGTGTAATGAGGAAAGACTGGATAAGTTTCCCCGCCTATTGTGGCTCCTGGTTCTGCTACACCATGGTCTCCTACAGGAAGTCCTTCGCTGGAATGAATCCCGCCTCCGACCGCATGTGTACCTGCGGGGCAAGACCAGCCACCCCATCCGGTCCCACTATAGTACAAAACAGCCGAAAGGTAACGGGTCGGTTGTATACAATAATCTCCTGCTGCATCTTCTACATAATAGCTCGGGTGAGAAGTATCATTTCCATCTTCTGGATCAGCATCCACTTTTGATAAGAATTGGCAGAGGTTTTCCATTACCCTGTAATCTACAGGACATTCGTGTGTGGCATAATCAACAGAAGCATAAGGTCCTTGCTTACATTGTTCTCCTGTCGGAATTTCATAAACACATTCACACTTTGGCTTTTGCTTAATAACGTATTCAACATCATCTACTCTATTTGCTGCCTGAAAAGAGCTACTAAGCTCAACAGTAAATTGTCTCTCTACATATTCTTGTGGGAAAACTGTTCCAAAAGCAATTTCATCTGGATGAACATACAAAGCGTTCTCAATGTGAGCTGTCACGTTAATGACATGGGCTTCATAAGCTGCTAAACCTGCTATTCCAGCCAAAACAGCTAAAACAGAACCTAAAGCTAATATTTTCTTTGACATTTTTGTTTTCTGTTATTTATTCTTTTCTGTTAAGTGGCTCGCCTCAGGCTCTTCCTCTCTCACCCGCCCAAGCTCTAGCAAAGGCGAGCAAGCCTTCGGCTTTCTTCCCCCAGTCCCCCTAGCTAGGATTTGGAGAACCTGGGGTAAGCCACTTAATCTTTCGACCTTTTTCTTGGGTTTTTTTCCCAGTCCCTACCCCGAACTCCTCTAATTCGGGGCTTACCCCCGAACCAGAAAAAATTCGGTTCGGGGCACGGCCCAGGATAGAGCCCAAGCCCCCATGCCCAAATAGTTAAAAAGTTTAGGTACGAGAGTCTGAGCTCTACTTTTATTTTTTAAAAAAACAAATAGCGAAGCTAAAACTTCGCTATTTATAAAAACCTAACCTTATCTGAGAAGGATATTGGCAGTAAAAACTATTAATGAATTTCCACCTTTTTATTCGATATATCACTTCTTTCCCATCCTATTCCTCCTCAAGATGGACTAAGCATTTTTTAATCTTATCCTCAACTAAAAAATGTGTCAAGTGCTGAATTTTTTGAGAGGTTCTCTAACGGGCCCCCAATTAGGGAGGAATTTCTTTCTGCCCAAATTTGCAAAGCAAATTTTGGCAGATTCTAATTGGGCGCCCGAAGAAAACCCCTCTATTTTGACATTAAAAATCCAGCTAAAAAACTGGACCTATTAAAAAACCACCTCCTTGCCTCCTCCCTTTCTATTGTGGCTTCTGAAATTTATCATAATCTGAATTTCTTTCCTCTATTCCTCCAATAATCCCTTTTTGGTGGTTTAAGCTCACTGGATATAAATTAACAAAGACAAAAAACCTTGTCAAGAGGACAAATGTCCTATGCTTGTCCTACCTTATTTAAGTTCAACTTTGGCTCCAGCTGCTTCAAATTTCTTTTTGATTTCCTCTGCTTCTGCTTTCTTAACATTCTCTTTGATTGTCTGAGGTCCAGAAGCTACAGCTTCAACTACATCCTTTGAATCTTTTAATCCCTTTTGGGTTATATCTCTAACAACCTTAATCGCCTCAATCTTTTTTTCACCTGAATCAGTGAGAATCACATTAAAAATAGTTTTTTCTGGAGGAGCACCACCTGCTGGAGCTACTGGAGCTGCTACCACAGGAGCTGCAGCTGAAACTCCGAATTTCTTTTCTAAAATCTTCACTAATTCAGCTAAATCCAAAACACTCATTTTTTCAATTTCCTCAATCAATCTTTTGAATTTTGCCGGAACCGCAACTGGCTTTTTTTCAGTTTTTTCCTCCTTGCCCTCCGCAGCCTTGGCAGAGGAGGGTTTTTTGATTTCTTCTTTTTCTTCAGCCATATTCTTTAATTAACGTTTAATTGCGCTAAGCGCATAAATTAGACCTTTTAAGTTGCCCTCCAGAACATTGACCAAATTCGTGGTGGGCGCTGAAAAAACTCTTACCAAATTGGCCAAAAGTTCTTTTTTGGTTGGTAATTGACCTAAAGTAATCATTTTCTCAGCATCTAAAAACTCATCTTTTTGACTTTCAATATAACCCCCTAAAATCTCTAAATTCTCATTTTCTTGAGAGAATTGATAAACCACTTTGGCAGGCGAAATTTCGTCTTCAAAACCAAAAACCAGGGCTATTTCACCTTTTATTTCTTTGGGGTCTGTTTTAACTTTGACTTCTTTAAAGGCTATTTTCATTAAGGTCTTTTTAGCTACTAAAAGCTCGGATTTTGCCTGTTTTAACCTCTGCCTTAAATCAGACAGGTCTTTAACTTTCAAGCCCGAAAAATCAACAAAAATCATTGCTTTTTGCTGAGCAATTTTTTCTTTCAAGTTTTTGAGAATTTTCTCTTTTTGCTCTTTAGTTAATGCCATAATCTCTAGAAAATAAAAAATCTGTGTATACCACAGACTTATACCAAGTAACGTTTGTTATATGTTACTTGTTACTTGTTTTTTGTTACTTGATATATCCTCGGCAGGACTTACCCTGAGCTAGTCGAAGGGCCTGCTGTCTGTGGATGTTTTAATCTTACTGGTTTTTATTTTTCTGTCAAGACCTCAACTATTTTTTCTCCAAATTCTCTGGCTGCAGCCGGGCCATTACCAGTAATAATTTTTTCGTCAACGACCACTGGTTTCGCTTGATAAGTTGCTCCCTTTTCCTCCAAAGTTTCAATTGGACTTTTATCCATTGGCGAGCTCCAGACGGTTGCTTTCTTTTCCTCCAGAACCCCGGCTTTAGCTAAAATAACCGGGCTAATGCAAATTGATGCCAAAACTTTGTTGTGGGAAATTGTTTTTTGAGCTACATCATAAGAATCTTGATTATCAAGACTGGAAAGACAACCCGGACCTCCCACAAAAATTATCGCATCGAATTCAGCAGGATTTATCTCAGAAACCAACAAATCTACATTTACTTGTCCCCCGTCTGCTCCAATAGCTTGACCTATTTGATTGGAGGCAGTTTTAATTTCAGCTCCTGATTTTTCTAAAATTTCTTTAGGAACAAAATATTCTTCATCGCGAAAATTCCGAAAAGCGACTATCATTACTAATTTTTTATTTTCTAATGTTTTTTCTGGCATAGCTTTAAATATTTTACTTTAAATATTTTGCCTTAGCAAGGTTGTGCTCTTCATAATTTTTACTAAAAATTGTTTCTCCTCCGGGTATGGAGAGATAAAACCAATAAAAACTATCTTCAGGGTATATGGCAGCTAAAATACTCTCTAAGCCAGGATTGCAAATTGGACCTAAAGGAAGGCCTTTATATTTGTAGGTATTATAGGGTGAATCGATTTCCGTATCTTCTTTGGAGACTTTTATTGTTTTCTCTCCGGTAATGTAGTTCAAGGTAGCATCAACCTGTAAGGGAATGTTATTTGCTAACCTTTTCCATAAAATTCCAGAAACCAATTTTTTTTCTTCAGGGGTTTTAACCTCTTTTTCAAGTAAAGAAGCCATGGTAATGATTTCAAAAATTGATTTTTCTTGTATTTTTATCTCTTCTCTTAAATCAGCAGTTAATTTTTTATCAAAATTATCCAACATTTTTTTTACGATTGTTTCGAGTGTTTCCCCGCGATTTATTTGGTAGGTGTCGGGAAATAAATAGCCTTCCAAATTCACGTTTTTGGGTTTGTCTTCTAAAAATCCAAATTCGTCTGAAAAATCCTTTGGTGTGGGTAGTTCTTCGGTCACCGAATAATCTATCAGGGGAAAGCCTATTAATTCAAAAAGTTCTTCAGCCTGGAACATTCCAAGGTTTTCGAAATACCAGGCAACATCTCGCAAGTTCCAACCTTCGATTATGGTAATTTTTTCTTTGATTACATCTCCTGAGATTATTTTTTGGGAAATCTCTGAAATAGACATTCCCGGGCTAAAAAAATATTCTCCGGCCTGAAGTTTTCTTTGTTCACCCTTTAAAATTACGTAAAAAGTAAAAAAAAATCTGTTTTTAATCAAACCTAACTCTTCTAACCTTTCTGCAATTTGAAAAAGATTGTCTCCTCTTTTTACTAAAAATGCCATCTCCTCCCGGGAACTAAAGCTTTTAGGCAAGTAAATGCCGTACCATACAAGAAACAAGAGACAAGAGACAAGAGACAAGAGAACAAAGATTACCGATTTGTTTGTTTTTTTCTTAGCGTTTGGATTTTTGTCCATTGTTTACTGATCACTGATTAAAGGTACAAATACAAACCCCGGGTATTCGTGCTCTTTAAATTCTGTTTCTGATTTTTTAATAAAAAGATAAATAGAGGTACCTATGGGCACAACGATTCTTCCTCCAACTTTTACTTGTTCTTTCCAGGCAGGAGAAATAATTTGGGCAGAAGCTGAAACTAAAATTTTATCAAAAGGGGCTTCTTTTTTGTAGCCTTTGGAGCCATCAGCCAAAATAAATTCAGCTCTTCCCTTTTCTATAAAATTATATTTTTTTGTATTTTTCTCTCCAAATTCTTTCAATTCTGGCACAATTTCAATCGCAATCACTTTGCCTTTTTCTCCTACAATTTCAGCCAAAAGCGCTGTGGTCCAACCAGAACCTGAACCTATATCTAAAATTTTATCTCCTTTTCGGGGTTCTAACTGCTCTAACATAAAAGCTACTACCAGGGGCTGGGAAATTGTCTGACCCTGCCCAATGGGTAGAGCCGTGTTTGCTTCGGCTAAATTTTTAAGGTCAGATGGCAAAAAATCCACCCTTTTAATGGTGTGAAAAGCTTCAATTATTCTCGGGGTTTTTAACCACCCGCCCTGAATTAATTCATCAATTAAACTCATTTGTTTATTTTTGCTCCTTTTTTAACCTCTCGATCTCTTTTTTTAATTCAGCCATTTTTAGCTCTCTACCGATGGTCAGTTTCTGGAATCTCTCTAGTTGACTGACTCTTTCTTGGAGTTCTGTGGTTCTGGCTTTAACCTTTTGGTCTAAGTTCTGGGTTAGTTCTCTGAGTTCTTTGGTTCGGGCTTGAACCTTGACTTCGAGAACTGATTTGGCTTCTTCAGCTTCTCTTCTTTTTTCGAGGAGTTCGGTTAAAAAGAGCCTGGTGCGCCAGATACCGATAGAAAAAAATAACATAAAAAAGATAATAAATAGAAAAGTCAAAATAAGGTCGTAGAAGGGAAAGGGAAAGCCAATATTATGGTAATAAAGAATTAATAACCCACAAAAAACTACTCCGGTCAGAACAGACAATAGGGAAACCTTAATATCGTAAAATATTATTCCCAAAAAAGCGGGTGTGGCTAAAAAAATTAAAAACAAAGGACGGGTATATTCAGGGTCGCTGGTAAAGTAAATCCATAAGCTCGTCACAAAAGGAATGTAAATTGCCAATATATACTTTAAAAGCCATACTTTTAAATTTTTTTTCCAAGAAATGAAACTATAAATAAAAATTACAAAAGCCCCAATAACCAAAATCGAAAAATTATACCAACTGACAATGCCTATCTTCAAAATCTCTTGGTCTATAAATTCAATCACAAAGGAAGAAATTATGAAAAATAAAAAGCCAAAAATAATCCACTTGAAAATAAGCTTTTCTTGTTCTCTTTGAAAAGCTTCAAATTCTTTAAAAGACAGTTTAGTTTCTTCCTTCATATTTTTTTATTGAGAACAAGTGTTCTTCCTAATGGTTTTTATGCATTTGTTGGTCTTTAATCATTTTTAAATTATACCATAATAAAAACCCGAGAAAACTTCTTCAATAAATTTAGGGCAGGCTCTCGGGCGAAATCATTGTGCGGGAAGACTTCCCGCACAATTGGGTTTATTTAGTGGGGTAAAGAGAAGATTTTTGGATAATGATTTTATAAATATTTTCGATGAAGTCCCCACCTGCGTAACCTACGATAAAACTCAGAGCAGGAGTAAAATCACCAAAGAGATTTAAACCAACCTCTTTAACGGCCATTGCTGACAAAAGCCCAATGACTCCGGAAAGAAAAGACATTCCCAGAAAATAAGGCAAATTAAAACCAACGTTTTTGTAGGAATATTGGTGTTTGACAAAACCTACCAATCCTCTGGCTACTCCTCCACCAAAGCTGGCAATTAAAATAGAAAAATACATATGCTTTTAGATTATTATTCGTATCTACGAAGAGCGTCGACCGGTTTAAGTTGAGCTGCTCTTCTAGCTGGAAGAAATCCAGAAAGACAACCAACAAAGAAGGAGAAAAACAAACCAAATAAAATTAAACCAGGTGAAATTATAGCAGAAAAATAAACCACCGGATGAGCTTGACCGTATTTCTCAATAACTTTTGCAAAAATAGCTCCCAACAACGTTCCTCCCACTCCCCCACTGAACCCGATAATTCCTGCTTCAAAAAGAAAAATTGTCAGGATTGCTGAGCTTTGAGCGCCAACAGCTTTCATAATTCCTATTTCTCTAGTTCTTTCCCGAACAGCAGTAAACATAGTATTGGTAATTCCAATTCCACCAACCACAATAGCAATACCAGCAAAAATTATAATAGCAAATTGAATGATTGACAAAATGTTGCCTGCGATATCACCCATTTTTTCTGAGGTAATAACGCTAAAATCTGCCACATCTGTTCCTGCTCTTCTTTTCCTTGTTTGCTGAAGATTTTCTTTTATATCTTCAGCTACCTTATCTGCCAAAGCACCTTCTTCAATTTTAACCATCACATATTGAGCCGTATCTCTTTTCTCTCCGGTTAATTC
>JGI2171J19970_10001851_pt1 | contig 11691 bp, 11 predicted proteins | sample DeeMarSWOR324_28_FD_19970 | JGI IMG/M metagenome (IMG submission 19970) | reverse complement strand
GGCTTGGGATGGCAACCAATGACGATTTGCGAGGCTTCTCCTTCGCCCGAATCCTCGCCGGAATCGCTGTTTTCCGCCGACGTTTCGTTCGCGGAAGGAGCTGCCGCCAGGGTATCGACTCCCGTCACGGCGCTGGAAAAAGTGTCACCGGCGGCGAGCACGATCTTTCCGTTGCCGACATTGACGGTTCCTTCGTTGACGATGCTCTCGGTCGGATTTGCCGAACCCTCGTGGAGCTCGACCAAGACGCTGCTGCCATCCTGAGCAAGGTATACGTCGTCGCCGGCAGCCATCACAACCAAGCCCTCTGGAGCCGAAATGGTACCCAGGTTCGCAATTTTCTTGCCGATGAGCTGCACGCTGTCCGCTTCGATCGAGCCGTAGTTCTTTACGTGCCCCGAGCCCCCTTGGAAGACCATCAGATTGCCGTCATCAGCGAGAACGGCATTGAACGCGTCATCCGACATGCTCAGGCCCGAAGCCACCAACTGTGTGACGTTCACCGTCGAGCCCGCGCCGAAGATGACCCCGGCAGGGTTGACGATGAACACCCGGCCATTGGCACTGAGAACACCGTCCACCACCGTTGGAACAGCACCGGAGCTTATCCTGTTGAGCACGGCCGAATCGCTGCTCTTAACGCCACCGAGATATTGGTTGAACGTCACACTCTGAGCCGCGCTCGTATCAAAATTGCTCCAGTTGATAATGGCCCCATGCTGTGTGTTGATGATCGTGTGATCGCCCCATTGGGTGGGCACCGCGCCGGTCGAACTCATCACATCCGTCGCCTCAAGGGCCAGCACGCCCGGCAGCGACGTGTTCAGAATCACACTCCAGGTCATAAAGTAGATGACGCCTCGTCGAAAACAACGCTCCTTGAAAATCTTGCTTAAGCTCTTCATGTTCTCTCATCCTTGCAAAGTTGAGGGCCTAATCGCCCTTGTTCAGGTTTGCCTATACAGTATGCTTATATGCACGCCGCGGATAACCCACTCAGCATCACATCACCATATCACGAGCGTGAACCTGCCACGAATCAATCAGTAGCATCGGCAAAAATGATTGAAAATCTTTTGCCCTTTTATGGGACGGATTAACAAATTATAAAGGACACAAAATATCCACTTCATCGGTAAATACTCGTTTCCAATACTGATAGTCGGCATGAGAAAAACACGCCGGCGCGTCTGCTGGACCGCAATACCCGTGGACCACACAGTGACCACGGACTGAAAACGGCGCGACGGGTTCGACAAGTCCCGTTGTCAATACTGGTGTCGCGTTATTACAGGACCTAAATGAAAAACAAGAAGAAACCAAACCGAATACGGCCATTTCGCAAGCGACGGTCTCCAGAATCTTAGTAAAACCGTGAAAGAAAAGTGGAAGAGTATTTTTGGGGGCGGCGGTCCCCGTGAGAATACCGTCGGTCTGCTGCCCTTGGCAGGCCCTTCCGCGGACCCGCCTTTCCGGAGGTTCACTGCCGATCCCCTACTCAATCAGCCGCTAACGCATAGACGGCTGATGTCTGATGGTCCTCCAGAAGAAGCCCCAAAGCAACAGGCCGATGCCGCAGCAGCGAGCCAACGCGGCCACGGAGGCCTGACGATTCGGACAAGAGAACCGCTCGCCGGGAAAATGCCAGAAATTTTTCTGGACAGCCCCGGAAAACGCCATTATAATGCACACTTGGTCAATGTAACGGTTTCGGATTCGCGTTAATCAGAGGTAACTCAGTATGGCACATAAAAAGGGACAAGGTTCATCGCGGAACGGAAGGGACAGCAATCCCCAGTACAGAGGCGTCAAGCTGTTTGGCGGCCAAGCGGCCAAGGCCGGCTCGATCATCGTCCGGCAGTGTGGAACAAAATTCTTCCCCGGCTCCAATGTCAGCATGGGTAAGGACTATACACTGTTCGCCACGGCAAACGGACAAGTGCGCTTTCAGGGCCGCAGAGTCCACGTCGTCTGATAAGAGCAAACAGTGTCCGATAAAAAGTGGGATGGTAGAATTGCCATCCTTTTTTTATGTCGAGACTTAACGCAGCGTAGGCGATGCGAATACCATGTTTATCGACCAAGCGCAAATCTGGGTCAAAGCGGGCGACGGCGGCCACGGCTGCGTCAGTTTTCGCCGTGAAAAATTCATTCCCAAAGGCGGCCCCGACGGCGGGGATGGCGGTCGAGGCGGCAACGTCTACTTCGAGGCCGTGGACAATCTCGATACCCTGCTGGACTTCGCCGGAAAACATCACTGGCACGCTCAAAAGGGCCGGCCCGGCTCAGGCAATAATAGATCAGGAGCGAACGGCGAAGAGCTCGTCATCGAAGTCCCGCCGGGCACGCTCATCTACGATGCCGATCTCGATCTCCTGCTAAAAGATCTCAACGAAGTTGGACTGAAGGTTTGCGTCTGTCGCGGCGGAAGGGGCGGCAAGGGCAACAAGGCCTTTGCCACGCCAACCAACCAAACTCCGAGGAATGCCGAGCCCGGCAAGAAGGGCCGGGAGCGGAATATCAGATTGGAGTTGAAACTCATCGCCGATGTCGGTCTGGTCGGCATGCCGAACGCCGGCAAGAGCACGCTCATCTCCCGCTGCTCAGCCGCCAGACCGAAGATCGCAGACTATCCATTCACCACGATCGAGCCTGTACTGGGCATCGTTGAGCTAAGCGACTTTCGCCGGTTCGTGATGGCCGACATCCCCGGCTTGATCGAGGGCGCCCACGCCGGCGCCGGCCTCGGCCATGAGTTTCTCAAGCACATCGAAAGAACCACCCTGCTGGTCCACATCTTAGACATCATGCCAACCGACGGGTCCACGCCGGCAGGGAACTACAAAACCATCCGTCGCGAACTCGAAAAGCACAGCAAAGCGCTGGCCGCAAAGCCCGAAATTGTCGTCGCCAACAAGATCGACCTTGACCCGGACGGGGAAGTCGTCAATGATCTCAGAAGAGAACTCCAACAGACCGTCCACCCAATCTCCGCCGTAACCGGTTCGGGTGTCAAGGAACTCACCGAACTGCTCTGGCAAAGAATAAAAGAGCTGAAAACCTGATCCCCTGACCCAAGACCCACGCAAAAAGCTAAATCAAAAAATCTGGTCTATTGTGACATATTATTCAACTCAGGCTCCTGACGTGCGATTAGTGAAATCCCCACCGTTCACGGCGGCCAAGAACCGGCCGAACTTTGAACGATTTCAATTGTTGACGGACTTCTCCTCCATTTTTCTCAATTTCAATAGTACAGAGTACATGTTGGCAGTTTGGAAATAGTCTATTCGTCTTGGCAAGTGGAATAGGTTCGTCTATAGAAACGATACGAACAACCTTCAACTTTCCCCACCCCTCCTTAATTTCCTCAGGGGATGGTATCCCCGAAATTTGGGCTGCTTTGGTGTAGTCCTTAACAATCAGAGCCTCTAAGAATTCACGAACTACCTTAGTAGCAATCTCCTCGTCAGAAAGATTACCCTGCACTAAGCCAATATCTTGAACTCTTGTATCAATGATTTGAATGTTGTCAGGAACTTCATCATCCAGGTTGAACATCTTGGTTCCTATCGGGATGTTGTAGTCGTGATACTCCATCACGCCCTGATATTTGTATTCACCGTTTTCTAATTGGTACCACTTTAAGCTTGTGACGAGGTTAGTAGCCTGGTCGACAAACAAAACGAAACGCTTTGTATTGTCCCCTAATTCTGTGGCCGTTACAATGATTGATTCAGTTTGGCTGGCGGGCTGCTCAATTTCTATCTCTACTTCGCCTTTTGCCTGTCGCTCATATAAGCGTTCGACCGTCAGCCTTGGGTTTTCCTTCTTTGCCATTGTGAGCACTCTGGCACTGTAGATTTCATCGTTGAATGTAATCAAGAAGTTTCGCTTCTTGTTCAATATTTGTGTTCTGTCTTGATTCCACACCACTATCTCCCCACCAGCCATCCATTCAGACCAGTTAATTCGCACCTTCGTTGCCTGTCCGGTCTCGTCAAATTCGAGCCAGCCCTCTTTTGCCACGTCATCATGGGATGCGTCGAAGTATCTAAAGTGAAGGTAACGCATAGTGCGGTTAGCTTCGATAGTGTACTCAATGGCGTACACAGAGGTAACCGACTTGTCCAAAAAGATTATTGATAGTACTACCGCTATGATTATCACCGCTGCCGCCATTTTTGTGATTTTACGTTTCGTGATAAGTCTTCCTATATTTGGCTCAAGAGAAACCGATTGTCTCTTTCCGGATTTGTTGAACGCTGTCAAAGCATGACGGACGATCCTGTCATCGACGCTGGAACTGACCGTGATCGTTGATTTGGCAAACAATCTTTTTATCTTTCCTGCTGAGCTCATTCTTCTATCTCACTATTTAAAATCGACCGCAATTTGCGGATGCCATATCTGTATCGACCCTTGACTGTATTGATGGAGATGCCCAGGGATTTTGCGATGACCCTGAATCGCATTCGGCCGTGCATGTGCAGGACAATCACTTCCCGTTGCTCGTGCGGCAGCTCGGCCAGGGCCGAACTAAGCAGCCGGAGTTCCTCGTTGCACACAATCAGCCGGCCCGGTTCGTTTTCATCCCGCGATTCCGAACATGCCTGCTCCGCGTTGAGAGTTCTGGCCCGGCTTCGCTGCGTTCGCATCAGATCGCGAACCCGATTGGCAACGCACTTCGCCAGGTAGGCCTTCAAACTACCGGTGAGCTTGAAGTTCCCAATGTTCCGGGCGAAACCAACGAACACGTCATGAACGGCATCTTCGGCAAGAAACACATCATGCGAAAGAGCAATCGCCAGGATCAGTAAATCATCTCTGTACTTTTCATAGATCCGGCGCAGAGCCTCCCTGCTTCCTTGTCTGCATCTGGCCACAAGCAACCCATCTACCATCAAAACGACCTCATCGACGAGTCATGAACGTCCACCATTCATATAACGGTTCACCCAGTGATCTGGGTATAAAGAAAATTGGATCGCTCACAATCTTAGCGGGCTCTTGCTCGAGAAGAACTAAAAAGGCCGGGCCTAACGAACCCGGCCTTTGTTTAAGTTCTCACCGATTGGAAAACATCTCAGGGATTCGGCTGTTGATCAACGAAATGCAGGCCCCGCTCGGTGAATTTGACTGTGTATCTATTGCCCGGCTCTGTTGTTATTGTGCCTTCGTCTCTTCTGCTTTGTTTGCCGAAACGGACCAAATAGGCAAGTCGGATTCTCCCGGCCGGGACACCTTGGAGTAGGAACGTACCGTTTTCATCCACCTTGGTTCGTAGAACCATCGCGGAGGGATCACCCGGTGTGCCGGTCACCATAACATATATCAAAGCAGAATCCGGCTCGGAATCAAGAGCAAGACGCCCCTGGACAATGATCGGACGCTCATCAAATACGACCTCAACGACGGGTTTGTTACGATCCATCGGTGCGGTCGCTGGAATGCAACCGAAAGCCAACGGTTTCTCGACATCCGGCTGTTGAGAATCCAGTCGCTTCAAAGCAATGATGACATTCTCGCCCGGAAACATTCCGGTGACGTCCGCCATGCCATCCGAATCCGTGAAGAGTATCTCTGATTCTTTACGCCACAAAGGAAAAATCCGAATCGCGTTTTGGGAAAGAACCGAAACAGAAACACCTTCCATTGGCCGACCCTCTGTATTGAGAACTTCCACAGTCATTTCTCTCTTGTAGGGTAAGACGATATCGAAGTGGTAATGTTCCTTGGGTTCGATAATAAACGGCTCCGTAAAGGTACTTCTGACAGGATATAGACCGTCTGCATCTCTTGGGCCAACACTCAACTTCACCGGGCGAACGGAAGGCCAAATGTCTGCGTTGTCGAACCGGCCATCCGCTCTCGAAAACTGACTTTTCCGCGGCGTGGCATATACATGTTGATGCATCCGCCCCCCCCGTGATTCGTCCGCATACTGCAAAAGAGCAGATGCGCCGGCAACCGGATGTCCATCTTCATCTTTCACGTCTATCGTCATTCGAGCATACAGGTCTTTGGGCTTATAGACTTTGAAATTCAGGCCAGCATATTCACTTTGACCATCAACCGCAACTATGGGATGCAAAGGCGAACCCACATTGGTCGTGAACATCGGCATGGCCGGCCATTCAAATTCCCAGCTCCGAACCGATATCCTTATTCCACCCAGAGGAGCCCCAGTGATTCGCCAATAGCCATCGTCGTCGGTCTCCGCTCGGACAAAAAACGCACTCCTGTTCTTACCTTCCGGCGTTCTCACGCTTGGCCCGCCACTGAATGTCAGGCGCGCCCCCGATACCGGCTTCTGACTACTCGCCCAGATGATGTGGCCTGAAAGGATTGAGCCTTTGGTGTCGCCTGAAACCGACTCAGAATCTCCAGATTCTTCGACAGAGACCTGCATGCCCTCGTCCGGTTCGAAAAGAAACATCGCATCAGGAATTGGCTGGTCGTAATCCAGGATGGACAGCTCGTAGGATTGTGAACGCTTTTCTGCCTTATATAAATCCGCTTTCATTTGATATAGAAGGTGAGTCTCAGAGTCAACCAAAGCCTCGAACTGGATTTTGGTACCGTGGTCATCAAATTTCATTTGATACACATCAAAGGTTTTATCGTCATTTTCTATTCGCCCGGACGATCCCTCAGAAAAAAAACCGGAGAAATTATCCGTATACTCCACACGGATCAGCCCATCTAAGACATCTATACCTCGACGCTGGGCCTCTTTGAAATACCAGGATGGTTTTTGTGTTGCCTCGTTATTTGGATCATCAACAATCCACATCGTCGGTCCATTCGATATCTCATACTTGCCATTCGTATAATCAAAACGAATCCTATTCGGTCTCTTAGCCCAAACTTCGCATTCCTGGCCATTAACAACCAATCTAGCATGCAGAGTTTGTACGCGAGCGATATGATCAAGGACGTCGCCAAAGACGACGCTTGAACCCTTGAACGAACCACCAAGTTGATATATACAGACAAGCACGACGATAATCATCATCGCAGCAGCGGTGAGTTTTCTCACTCTACTTTTCATAATAGTATCTCCAATAAAAGCCAATGCATGGCTCATCCTTCCTACTGACTTATGCTGTTTGACACTATCGGGCAGTGAGACCATCAACCTCTTGCGGAATTGGTCGTGGTCCCGGTTAAATGCCTCGTATACCTTATTCAAATCGTTATCCAATGGCGTCTTCATCGGATGTCCTCCTGTTCTCGGGTCATCAACTGTTCCAGGCGTTTTCTTGCCCTATCAAGCATACGATAGAATCCCGATCTCGATAGTCCCATGACTCTGCGGGCGGCTTCGGCCGAGTTGCCCTGGAGATAGAACGTATGCAGGGCCAGGCGTTCTTTCTCCGGAAGCGTCGTAATCATTTCTCGAAGCCGCTCGATCCGATCATGATCCGGCGGATCGGGAGCAGTTGCCACAGCATCATTGATCTGGGCGCGCTCTTCTCGACCCGACGAGTTTTGTCGTTGCCATTCCCGGCAGCGCAGCCGGGCAATACCAATAAGCCACCTGCCAAAACGATCCGGATCGCGCAATGTGCCCAGCTTGTCATAGGCCCGCATAAATACATCCTGTGCCAGGTCCTGGGCGTCTGCCAGATTGCCCACCACATCGTAGCAGACCGCACGGATCAGCGGCGCGTAACGGTCGTATAATTTCCCGTAGGCTGCCTTATCTCCGGCGATCACAGCCCGAACCAGCGTTTTGTCGCTTGGTGCTGTCAACTCGGGGCCCTCAAGTCTTGCCACACTCTACAAATATAGTGACCGAATCAACCCATTTGTCTACGGCAATCCCAAAGATTTTACACTCTGATCGGTATGCTTTGGATAGACAGAAAATGAAGGGGCAGGATGATTTCTACATCCCGTCGTCGTTGTCTTTCAGTGCCATGTTATGGCGGGCCATCGCCGGACTATGTTTTCCAATTTATGGCAGGTTTTCGAGGTCGGCCAGCTCCTGGTGTCTGCCGGAGGCTTTTCTAGTGATTTTCGATGAACGTTGAGCAACTTCAAAAACTCTTTGAAGTCGGGTGGTAGATGGATCGTAGCCATATTGCCACGCTATTCGGAAAGCCAAAGCCATTTTTCCTGGTTGACTTTTGGAGAAAAGCAAGTAGAACATATGGAATACAACTCACGGACCATGAGTGACAGATGATGAATATCATTGCAGTAGATATCGGCAACACGAATATTGCGATTGGGCTGTTTCTCGATAATAAAGAGGAGCTCATCACATCCATTCCGGGTTTGTCACCGGACGCACTGGCGAGCTGTCTGGAATCCGCCTGGCAGAAGATACCCATCGTCGGAGGCTCAAAGGAAAACAAACGCGACGGCGTCATCGTCGTTAGCAGTGTGAAACCGGCCTGGACGAAAGTGATCCAGCAGATAGCAAAAGATCGTCTCGACGAAGAAATTCACATCATTGGCGAGGATATCCCCCTACCGATGAGCGTCTGGGTGGACGAGCCGGACAAGGTCGGCACTGATCGGGTCGTCTCAGCCGCAGCGGCTTATGCCGTCGTCGAAGACGCCGTCGTCGTCGCCGATTTCGGGACCGCCGTGACCATCGACCTGGTGGACCAAAATGGTGTGTTCCTCGGCGGCGTCATTTGCCCCGGCTTCGAGATCAGCGCCAAGGCCCTCAAAGACAATACCGCCCAACTGCCGAACATCAAAGTCACCAAACCCAACGCACCGTACGGCAGAAACACGGCTGATGCGATCAACTGCGGGCTCTATTATTCCATCGTCGGCGCCCTCCAGGAAGTCATCCGACGCTACGCCGAAGAGCTCGGCAAATGGCCCCAAACGATCATCACCGGCTCGGGCGCCAAAACGATACAGACCGATTGTGAGTTCATCGACAACTACGTGCCCAATCTTGTCGTCAAAGGGATCGTCCTGGCCTATCAGAAGCACATCGAAGCACGAACGGTCTAGCCTCTACGGAGACGGAGGATGTTGTGGATTGTTTCGCCTCACTAATGACGGGCACGGGCACGGGTGCGATAGCCACCGTTCAGGTCTTCGGTGGTGCAGCGCAGGCAGTAATGGCGAAAGTGTTCAAACCCGCGGGCACAAAGCCCACAAAATTCAAGACCGGCCAAATTCTGCTCGGGACCGTCACCGACGGCAGCAAAACCATCGACCAGGTCACCCTCGGTCGTGAAGCTCCGGAGCTTTTCGCCATCCACTGCCACGGCAACTCGCTTATCGTTGAAATGATTATGCAGCGGCTTCAGAATTGTGGAGTATCGTTGTTAACCGCAGAGCAATTGCGAACGAAAATCCTGACTGCACAGAGACCGGAAAGTGCAATCGCAGTTGAAGCGAAACTGGCCCAGCTCAAAGCCAAAACCCTCCAGGGAACAAAAATCATCGCCAACCAAATCGACGCCGGCCTGAGCAAGAAGGCGCGCTATTGGCTCGGGAACATGGACGACACGTCGCTGGATGAAATCAAAGCCGAGGCCGTCCGAATCTTGCATGCCTCTCAAACGGCAAAGCTCATCATCTACGGCTGCACAGCCGTCCTGACCGGCCCGCCAAACACCGGCAAAAGCACCCTTCTGAACTGCCTGGCGGGCCGACAAAAAGCCATCGTCACCGACATCAAAGGCACGACCCGAGACTGGGTCGAAGCAACATGCCAGATCGCTCCTCTGTCTGTAACGCTGATCGACACGGCGGGCCTGGAGCAGGGACACAGCGATCCTCAAGATGCTATTGGCGAGGCTGCTCAGAAGAAAACCACCGAAATCCTGGAAGAAGCGGACCTTGTCTTGTTCGTTTTGGACAACAGCCGGCCCACGGATGAATTGAGCGCCCAATTCAGCGAAAGAATCGCTAACAAGAGAGTCATCACGGTCCTGAACAAATCCGACTTGCCGTCCAGATTCGACAGCAACCAGCTCCCCGAGGTCCTGTCAGACACCGTGCAAATCAGCGCCAAGAACGGCACTGGAATCGAAGACTTGAGACAAGAAATCCTACAAACGTCCGGCGTGACCAACGTTGACCTACGGCAGCCGATCTGCTTCACAGACCGACAGGAAAACCTGCTAAAACAACTCACAAACATCGGATCAAGACAGCAGGCTATCTCAATCATTTCAGAATTATTGGAAGGGCAAGTATANAACGGACNGNTTTCCCGTGCGGACCAGCTTCGCTACGTNGGACATCCAGGAATAGTCAATGGTTCAGATCATTCTTTCAACAAGCCTTTGAATCTTTCCAAGATGCCTTCATGTTCAANAATCTTGCCAAATTCCGAAAGCCACTTCTCGATATACGCAAAGTCAATTGCATCTCGATTCCTGGCCAGAATGCCTACAATATCCTCTTCATCAATGGCTCTTCCCGCAACCATCTTGTGAATGATAACATCCTCGCAGGACGCAAATTTTACCGGATAGTCAGCTATTAGCACCCGCTTTGCCTTCTTTATGGCTTGGGCCTCGTATGGGGTAAATGAAAAGATGAAATCTACTCGTATCTTCAAGTCGGGCTCTTCCGTTGGAAGTACCTTTGTATTCTGTGCAAACTCCTGTGGATTATCAGCGAGGATCCTCAACTTCAATGTCTTACACACTTCCTCAATTGATGCAAGTTTGTCTGTGTCTACACCCAAGGTGATGTCAATGTCCCGCGTCAATCTCGGCCTGCCGTACACCAAAACAGCTTGGCCTCCTATAATCATATAGGGGATCTCTTGCTGATCCAAATGCTCGGCTGTTTTTCTAATGAGACTCTCTATCATGGCCCCACCTGATTGATGGCTTTCGCTATCCGCAAGTCCACCTCTAACCCGTCCAGAATATTCTCAGAACCGATGGCTCCCAAAGAAACAGCTTCTTTGTGAAGCATCTCATAGATGGCCAGTGCTTCCTGATAGGAAAGGTTTTCCTCTGCATCTAACCGACGATAAAAATCATTCAACTGGTTACCATTTTGGATCATCTCATTTTGCTCAGGTTGCCCGTCCATTCTGATTTTCCGCGAAAACTCCTGGCATCTTCCTGACGATTAAGTTGAACGAGCAGTTTTAGCCCTTCCTCGATAGCCTTCCTCTTGGTTTTGAAACCGGAAAGCTTAAGCGCCGTTCGGATCAGATCATCATCAATTTCAACGCTTGTCTTCATAATAAAAACTACCTAAATGTGAATATATACGCGATTTTACACATTCCATAAAGGCTGCGTAAGAAGAATTCATTACAACATAGGGGAAACTTTGTATAATCTGCCTCTATGACCCCTGCCAATGAAAAACTGACGCCGGCGATGAAGCAGTTTCATCGGTTCAAGCAGAAACACCCAGACTGCATTTTGTTTTTTCGCATGGGCGATTTCTACGAGACCTTCTACGAAGACGCCAAGATTTGCTCGAAGGTCCTCGGCCTGACTTTGACCAGCCGAAGTAAGGGCACGAATCCGATCCCGCTGGCCGGCGTACCCTATCACGCCGTCGAGGGATATTTGAAAAAGATGCTCCAGGCCGGCTACAGGGTCGCCGTATGCGAGCAGGTCGAAGATCCCAAGACCGCCAAGGGCGTCGTCAAACGCGACATCGTGCGTATCGTCACCCCCGGCACGCTGACCGACGACATCCTGCTCAACGCTAAGCAGGACAATTTCCTCTGTGCCG
>JGI2171J19970_10001850_pt1 | contig 11695 bp, 13 predicted proteins | sample DeeMarSWOR324_28_FD_19970 | JGI IMG/M metagenome (IMG submission 19970) | reverse complement strand
AATTTAAACCTAAAATTGTGGGGTTCCTTTGCAACTGGTGTTCTTATGCTGGTGCCGATCTCGCTGGTGTTAGCCGAACACAATACCCTCCAACCCTCAGAGTCGTAAGGGTGATGTGTAGCGGAAGAATTGACCCAGTTTTCATCCTCGAAGCCTTCAAAAATGGGGCGGATGGAGTTCTAGTCGCTGGCTGTCACCCCGGTGACTGTCACTATATCTCAGGAAACTACAAAGCGGAAAGGAGGGTCCTCCTACTACAAAGAGCCTTAGATGAGCTTGGGCTTGACCCTGAGCGTCTGAGACTGGAATGGGTCTCTGCATCTGAGGGAGACCGATTCGCAATGGTTATTAAGGACATGACGAAGGAATTAAAAAAACTCGGTCCGAGTCCTTTAAGGGCAGGCGGTAAAACGGGTGTCTGAGACTGAAAAGGAGCCAGAAAAAGCGATAGAAGAGAGAATAGTGCTCAGAATAACCGATATGGACCCAAAATTCAAGTATGAGATCAGTAGGACTCCAGGTTCCGAAAAGCTCATGCTATGTTTTCAGTGTGGAACCTGCACCGCCGACTGCCCCATCGCACGTTTCACTGATTCATATAGGCCTAGAAAGCTTATTCGGATGGTACAGCTAGGCTTGAGAGACAGAGTTCTTTCAAATGACTCAATCTGGCTCTGTACCAATTGCTTCACATGTGTGGATCATTGTCCGCAGGATGTGGGAACAGCAGAGGTTGTTAGAGCCCTCCGGAATCTTGTTGCTAAGGAACGCAGCATGCCCCGTGTCTACGAGGATTTGTCTTCCTCCATTCTGAAGACAGGCTACGCATACGAGATTCCTCAACTGCGCATCAGAAAGAGAGAAGAGCAGGGATTACCTCCGCTGCCAAAAGGCGATGTTGACACCATCCGCAAATTGTTCAAGACCACTGGTTTCTCGAAGACATTAGAGAGGGAGAAGGAATAGGATGGCGGAGCAAGAATTGAAGTATCTGCTTTTTCTCGGCTGCGTCATCCCATACCGCGTATCAAGCTACGAGATTTCCACCAGAAAGATTCTGGACAAACTTGGAGTAGAACTAGTGGAGATGCCAGATTTCACCTGTTGTGGATTTCCCCTCGATCCAGTTAACCATGAGATGATGCTCACTCTGGCCGCACGGAACCTGTCTTTGGCTGAGCAGCAGAACCTGAACATCATGACTCTCTGCAACGGATGCTTCGGCGTCCTAAACCACGTAAACAAAGAGCTAAAGGAAGACAAGAAACTCAGAGCAAGAGTCAACGAGTACCTGAAGGAAATCGGCAGGGAGTTCAAGGGAACGACTACGGTTAAGCATCTCATCCACGTACTCTCAGAAGACATCGGATTCGAAAGAATCAGGGAGTCCGTCAAGAAGCCGCTTAACCCTCTAAAGGTGGCTGTACACACAGGATGCCACGTGATGCGCCCAGCCAAATATGTGGGCTCGGACGATCCAGAAAACCCAACGCTTCTGAAAAAGCTGGTTAGAGTAACTGGTGCAGAATGCTTAGACTATATAGATGAGAACGAGTGCTGCGGCAACCCAATAATAGGTGTGAACAGTCAGATCCCCCTTCAGTTGGCCAGGCACAAATTAAACAACATAAAGGCCGTGGGAGCCCAAGCCCTAATCACCGTGTGTCCATTCTGCCACATGATGTATGACCTCCACCAACCGAGGATAGAAAGGGCCTTCAACGAAAAATTTGGCATCCCGGTGCTTCACTATCCCCAACTATTGGGGTTGGCTATGGGCATGACTCCCGATGAGCTAGCTCTGAAGGACCTTAGAGTAAGTGCATCTGAAGTTTTAGCCCTCTTGTAATTCTTGTTGAAGAACTGCAATTTGCCTTCTGCTATAGGCGCATAGATTGGGAAGCAAGACTTAAGGGCGCCTTCATCATGTTTGTTTAGGAGAGGATTGTCCATTGGAAAAAATCACTATGGCTCACGGTGCCGGCGGAACCGTGATGAGAGAGCTTGTTGAGAGGTACGTGTTGAAGAATCTGGGCGGAAGCCGTGCTGAGGTTCCGCTGGAGGCTCTTGACGACTCGGCTGTGATCACCGACATCGTTTTGCATTCTGACTCCCACGCGGTGAGGCCTATCTTCTTTCCTGGAGGTGACATTGGGAAGCTGGCGGTTGCAGGAACCGTTAACGACATAGCGGTGATGGGTGCTGAGCCAGTTGCACTTTCATCAGCGTTCATATTAGAGGAGGGTCTTGCAATGGCTGATCTTGACAGAATTCTGAAAAGTATAGCTGAAACGTGCGAAGAGGCTGGGGTGCATGTGATCACGGGAGACACTAAAGTTGTTGAGAAGGGAGCCTTGGGAGGTTGCGTCATCAACACTTCTGGGATAGGAAGGCGAAACGATGCTTTAGAGAAGAATATAGCCGAGGTGAGGAGACATCGCTCTTTTGATGCAAGGTGGGTTCTCGACTCCAACTTAGGAGATGGAGACGACATCATAATCTCAGGCACGCTTGGAGACCATGGATTAGCCGTGTTGTCAGCTCAGGAAGGCTACAGCTTTGGAAGTCAGATGGTATCCGATGTAGCTCCGCTGAACAAGTTGATTATGCGCCTCTTGGGGGTGGGTGGAATTGTGGCAATGAAAGATCCAACTCGAGGAGGCTTATCCAACGCGCTGAACGAGTTTAGCGGGAAGTCAAAGGTCGGGATTCTGGTGGAGGAGGAGAAGATACCTATTCGTGGAGATGTTAAGGCGGCCTGTGAGATGCTTGGCATAGATCCGCTGGATGTGGGAAACGAAGGTAAGGTGTTGATAGGAGTCGTGCCTCAGAAGGCTGATGAGGTCTTGGCTGCGCTGAGGGAGACCAAAGAGGGCAAAAACGCACAATTGATAGGGAAAGCAACAAGAGAATTCAACGAGGTTGCTCTTGAAACAGTCGTAGGCGGGAAGAGAATCCTCGCACCTCCGATAGGAGACCCAGTTCCCAGAATATGCTGACCTTCGGGCGATCAAGTCACAAAAAAAGGAACCGTTATATACGCTACACANTACGAGTTAGCCTCGAAAAATTGAGATCACGAGGGATGAATAATGAAAATCGTGATTCGTACAGATAAGCTGTCTAAGTATTACGGCAAGGGCGGCGAGATCAAAGCGGTGGACGAGCTTGATCTTGAAGTTTATGAGGGAGAAACGTTTGGTCTGCTTGGTCCAAATGGTGCTGGTAAAACGACGACCGTTCGCCTTTTGAACTGCATCATAAAGCCCACCAAGGGTACAGCGACCGTAAATGGCTATGATATTCTCAAGAAGGAAACGGAGGTGAAACGGGTCACTGGCTTGCTGGCTGAGTCACCTGGGTTGTACGGGAAGCTCAGCGCTCAGGAGTTTCTAGAGTTCATGGGAGCTCTCTACGAGGTCTCAGATGACATCCTGCCTGAAAGGATAGATGACCTACTGAAGCTGTTTGGGCTTTATGAGAGGCGTGATTATCTGCTTGAAGGCTATAGCCGAGGCATGAAACAGAAAATCCTGATCGCCGCCGCCCTGATCCATGATCCTCCCATTCTGTTCCTTGACGAGCCCACATCAATGTTAGATCCCCGCGCCGCCCTCATGGTTAAGGATTTGATCAAGAAGCTAGCCGACACCGCTGGGAAAACCATCTTTATTTGCAGCCACATTCTTCCAGTCGTGGAGGAATTGTGTGACCGAATTGGCATCATCAACCAAGGCAGACTCATCGCCATAGGCACAATCGATGAAATCATCGCTCAGACTGGAACGAAGACCCTGGAAGATGCGTTCATCGCCATAACTGGTGGTATTGAGGAGAAGGAGCTTCTGGCATGGAGGGAGCAGAAGGGTGCCAGCGCCTAAGTGGCTCGTGGTTGCTAGAAACGAATATCGCATCCACCTCAGCAGGATACGGAAGATAAGACCCTACTTTCCCTATCTGGCTATAGGACTGCTAGCGATCTATGTAGCGTTCATCGCGCCAAGCTTCGTTAGCCTATTCATAGGGGACTTCTTCTCTTTATTCCCGCCCCAAGCGGCCTTAGCGATGATCGTAGCTGTGATGCAGATCATGCTATTCACGATCTTCTTCTACTTCATAATACTTCCAATTACCTATACATTGAAGGAAGTGCAAACTGGACAGCTGGAGATTTTTCTTGCGGCCCCCGTAAAACCGGGCGACGTTCTGTTAGGTGAGTTTCTGGGCGTAATGCCTCTATACGCCATCGCAGTCACGGTGATCGCGGGCTTTTTCACCGCGGTTCTGAACCCTCTCGGGCTGGACTTGGCGCAGATAGCGATAATCATCATAACCTTCGCGGTCACACTATTTTCCGCCCTCTGGATCGGCACCGTGATCGCCGCCATCCTAAGAACAAGGCTTGGAAAAACAGCCCGTGGAAAGGACATTGGAAGAGCCCTTGCACTAGTCATCGCTCTACCCATGATCGCAGTAATGTACGCGATTATGGGCGGGGGCTTGATCAGCGCCCTTGCCGATCCGGGGACGAGCGGGCTGGTCAGAGCCATTCTCGGCGTGTTGCCCAGTTCTTGGGGAGCAGAACTTATCGTTAGCTTCGCATCCAACCCAGGCAACATTGGCGCCGTTGGTTTTCAGACGCTGACCCGATTCGGCGGTCTTATTGTCTTCTTCGTAGTGGCTCTGTGGCTGGGAGCGAAAGCGGCTAATCGGGCTTACAGCTTGGAAACTATCGCTTTTGTCGCTTCGAGGGCTAAACCCGATAGTGCATTCTATAAAACCATTAATTATCTGGGAGGCGGCGGATCGTTTGGCACTCTTCTGGTATCGGTCTTTAAGGATTATAGCCGGAGGCTTGAAAACCTATCGAAAATCTTCTATATGGTGGGCATACTCGTTTTGGTGAACCTACTCATAGCAAGGCCCGATGATCCCGAAGTCGCTGTGTTACTTCCTCAATTTATACTGCCGTTGCTTGCGGCGTTTGTGGTCGGTGAAGTGACGCTCCGGGGGAAAGAAGCCCTGTTCATCTATAAGAAAACACCTTCTGGTGTGGCAAGGCTTGTTAAGGCCAGGCTGCTACACGGTTTGCTTGTGGTGGTTCCGATCGCAGCGGTGCTCACAGCTGTTACAACAATCCTCATCCCAGAAACTACTCTCATTTCTTTGTTGACTAACACGGGATTAGTGATGCTAACAGTTGGGGCGAACGTGGCTTTCGTACTCGGCCTCTCTCTTCTGAATCCAGCCTTCTCAGACAAGTCGGGAAACTATGTGTTAAACCTGATGATAACCATGCAAGCACTACCGTTCGGATTGTTCCTAGTCCCTCTAGTCGTTTTTGGACGGGTATTTAATCTCGGATTGTATCATGTACTGTTCTTCGTCACAGTCCCGTTGAGTTGGTTAGTGGGGATTGTGTTCCTCTGGCTTGGAAAAAGAAGACTGAGCAGAATAGAGTAGACTGTCAGACAACAAAGAAGAGATGACAACGATGAAGACCAGAAATTTCTTCAAACCCTCACCAAGTCTCAGCTAAGACGTTTCTACTTATAAGCGTGAAATCAGGAATTGAAAACAGAGTGTTACGATATGACTAGCAATCCATCAGAGGAAAGCTATCGTTTGGAAGGAATAGCCTTTGGACTCGCAGATGGCCTGATTATGTGTTTAGGTCTGATAATAGGCGTTGCTGAGGCTACGTCTAACACTCGGCTAGTGATAGTTACGGGAATAATCGGAGGCTTTGCCAACGCCTTTGGAAATTCAATCGGGTTCTTTATGTCCCAGTCAGCCGAAAGGGCACTGCAGATTCAAACATCAGACCATGGCGTCAAGACAAGAATACACTCCGAAAGAGAAGTGCTAACAAACAGCATCTTCTCCTTCGTGTCAACACTCGCAGCCGTGCTAATCCTATTGTCCCCATTTACGGTCCTCTCAATGGCCCTTGCTTCAACATCCACGTTTATTATCGGAATCATAATGGCATTCATTCTTGGAAGTTACGTAGGTAAAATAAGCCGTAAAAACCCCTACAAAGAAGGGCTAAAATATGCCGCACTTGCAATACTGGGAGCAATAGTCGCTCATCTCATAGCTGATTGCATCCAACTCATAGTCTGAAACATGAGTTGCGCTCGCTTGCGCTTCTTCCAGGCATCCTCAAGTTTCCTCTTTCTGACCATCTTCGTAAGACACTTGCGTTGGCGATGCTTGCAACACATCCATAACTTTCAAAGGTCGCTTTTTCTATGCGCGTGCACACATTCTACCTAGAAGATCAAGTCAACCTTGAGATGAATCAAATATCCTGCTAGACCATAGATTGGGAGAGAAACTATCTCAGTTATGTCCCCGATCGATATTGGGAAGATACCGAATACACAGACGCCTAAAGTAAGAAGAAAAGCGCCATACATAATTAACGATTTAAGGTTGTGAAAGGTCTCAGTTGTCTTCCATTTCAGTCGTATCCCTAGAAGAAAAGCTCCGATGAAGAGCGGAGCGAGTAGAAGAAGAGCGTACTTCTTGTACCACGACAGATTTTCAGTCATAGCTCCAGTATTACTGTAAATCTTCCTTCTTCTGTAAATGGAAGGCAGGTCTGGAAGGAAGCTGCTATAAACGAAAATCAACATACCTAGAAACATAGAATCAAGAGCATTTTGCCCAAAGAGATAGAAGTCCAAGCAGACATAGACCAAGCTTGCTGGCAAAACCACCCATTTGAAAGCTCTAGTCAAAAGATAGAGATGCTGAAAAGTTTCCAATTTCATAGCCCATAAGGAGAGTTTTTTCCCGCCCTTTCGGTTTACGCTTATGAAGTAGCGCAACACAGAGCCATAAACAACATCATACATTAGCAGAGGCGCTAATCTAAGAAACCTTTTGACTTCAGACGCTATTGACTCTTTGCATGCATGCCTGTGCATATGTTCAACGATAAATTGGTGTGCCTGAACAACGATTTCATTTCCTTTGTCCTTTCTTATCGTGTTTTACCCCGATCCCTGCACGTGTCTGTACTGCTCAAACGCAACTTCATACTATGCGTACAGAACACGCAAATGTTTCCTAGGTATACGCGCAAATAGAAGATTGTTCTAAAAGTCACATAAACCTTATGTAGTTATTTTATTTACAACAAATACCTATGACGATACATAGATTCTGTTATTGCCCACGCGCACCCATGGTAAAAGAATATATCTCTTGACATCAAAATCAGAAACATGTGATGACGTTGAAAGAGGCGGCAATAGTCATCGACAACTTAACCAAGAAGTTTGAAGATGTAACTGCGGTTGATGGACTTAGCCTAACAGTTGAGAAGGGTGAACTCTTCGGATTGCTTGGACCAAACGGAGCAGGAAAAACAACTACTATTAATGTTCTGAGTGGTCTTCTGAAACCAACAACTGGTTCGGTCAGTGTGGGTGGCTATGACGTCGAGAAGGAACCAAGTGAGATTAAAGAGCTAATAGGCGTCTGCCCACAAGACACGGCAGTATTCTCGTATCTCACGGGTAGAGAGAACATAGAACTATTCGGAAATCTTCACGCAATGCCGAAGGAGAAACTTAAGAAAAAAACAGACGAGCTTCTAGAAAAAATGAGTCTCGTGAGCGATGCTAAAAGACGTGTGGGAAAGTACAGTGGAGGGATGAGGCGCCGAATAAACCTCATAATGGCCTTAGTGCATGATCCTGAAATAGCTTTTCTGGACGAGCCTACGGTTGGCATGGACCCCCAATCCCGCCGCGCTGTCTGGGATTTCATAAAGGAGCTTAAGAAACAGAGCAAGACGGTTATTCTGACGACGCACTACATGGAGGAAGCGGAGGAGCTCTGTGACAGGGTTGGAATAATAGACTACGGAAAGCTCATCGCTCTTGGTGCACCAGAGAAACTGAAAGCCAAGTTTGAAACGAAAAACTTGGAAGAAGTCTTCATTCAGCTGACTGGCAGGAGAATAAGGGAGGAATTGTAAGTTGAACTTCCAACGAGTTTTTTCGCTTGTCAAAAAGGATCTGAAGAGAATGACCAGAGAACCAGCTACACTGTTTTTAATCATCCTGTTCCCTGTAATTCTTACGCTAGCATTCGGAATATCTTTTGGAGCAATCGGTGGCACGCAGTCCACCACGTATCAAATCGGCGTCATCAACATGGATTCAGCAGAACCTTACCAACAGTGGGCGCAAAATTTCGTAGGGAACCTTGCTGACACGGACATCCTGAAAATTCAAGACTACTCCAACAATGAAACCGCACAAGCCGACTTGATTCAAGGGAGGGTCCAAGCCATCCTCTTGATTCCTGTGGACTTTGGTCAAAGTTGCAATTCGTTCTGGAACGCCCCAACAGATCCAAGCCTTTGGATGAACACAACACTTCAGTTATATTTGGACAGCGGATCCATGTTTGCAACTCAGGCAATCCCACCAATCATAGAGCAAGTTCTTGCTGCAACCGTCTACGGAACCCAGCCGATCTCCGTCCCAAGACCAATTCAGATAGGCAGCCCATCTTTGGTTCAAAGTAGCAAGCTCACAGCGTTTGATTATATGGCGCCAGGCATATTCGCTTATGCTGCAATCTTCCTCACTATGACGGTGGCGCAGTCATTTACTACTGATCGAGAAAATGGGCTGCTAAGAAGAATCAACACTACTCCCACTACGCCATCGGAGTTCATGACCGCACAAGCCATTTCAAATATGTTCACGGCTCTGATTCAGGTCGCCCTTGTTTTTGCGATGGCCTATCTTGTAGGCTACCGTCCAAGTGGAGACGCCGCCAGTTTTGCCTTAGCGTTCGTTATCATGTCGATCTTCGCGCTGTGCAATGTTGGATTCGGTCTAATTACTGCGACTTTGGCCAAGTCTCCAGGAGCCGCCACTGGGATCGCCTTCGTATTCATAATGCCCCAAATGTTTCTAGGTACATTCGTAGGACTTGCCCTGTCTCCAAGTGCTCAAGCAGCCGGCAAATTCGTGCCCAGTTATTATGTAACTGACGCATTGACATCGCTATTCTTAAGAGGAGCACCAGTATCAAGTCCAACGATATTGCTTGATCTTTCAGTCGTATCAATCTGTAGCGTTATAGCGCTACTTTTGGGTATACTGCTCTTCGGGAAATACGGAAAGACCTAGACAAGATTCACGTAAATGCCTTTCTTGAACATTCACACTCTCTTTCGGAAAAGCAGCGCAACTCCTGCCAATGCAAGTGCTATGCCCACTACCTGTGGCGCTTCAAGTTTCTCTCCCAAAATGGAAGCGGAAAACAATGCTGCTGACAAAGGTTCTATCACCCCGAGTATACTCCCCTTGGAAGCATCAACATACTTCAACGCATAAGAGTAAAATAGGTAGGCCAGAAGAGACGGCCCCCAAGCAATCGCGAGAATCAACAACCAAAGCTCTGTAGAAAACTCCACTATGTTCGAAGCTGAGAAGTAAATGATTGGAAGAAGAGCCAAAACGCCTATCCCATCGCCGTAAACGCTCAGAGTCCAATTGGAATACCGGTCTCTCAGTCCCTTGACCATCACGAAGTAAAGAACAAAAAGAAGACTCGAAAGTAGTCCAAAGAGCATCCCCACAAAATCGATGTTCAACGAAGCAAAATCATATATTCTCACGACTAAGGCAACCCCTGAAAACGCCATAACAACAGCCAACAACATTGCACGATCAAACTTCTCTTTCAAATAGAACACAGCGAAAAACGTCACAAACACAGGATACGTGTAAAACAAGATTGCCGCAACCGTCGCTGTTGTCAGATTTACTGCATAGAAATAGGAAATCCTCTGGAAAGCTATAGCGAAGACGCCGAGAACAAGAAACATGAGAGCGTCAGTCTTCTGGATTCTGAACGCATTCTTCTTGAATAGTCCAAGTCCAACTGCTAATGTCACAAAACTAACCACTAATCTTAGTGCAATCAAGGTTTCTGGAATAATTCCATACCCGAAGGCTAGTTTCGCAAGAATCCCCATGGTTCCCCATAGAGTTGATGCTATGATGATTAAGACATAGCCTTTCATCTTTCTTGGATTTCCTAATCCGGAGACCATGTCGATTACTGTCGATTCTCACTGCTTTAAACTTGTAGTCGCGCACGCAACAAAGACAAAGTAGGGGAGTTTGCAGGAAGGTGTTGCCTTATCTGGACCTAAGCCCTAGATCTTCTTTGTTAAAGCTGGATCTCTGAACTTCACTTGCTCCTTCATCACCGTCAACCTTCCTCCACAACGAGCTTAACGCTCTTTATCAGGCACTCTCTTCCGCCGATGATGTCAACTGTACCGCCGCATTTGGGGCAGTGAAGAGTCGGAACCGCAATGTGATATACAGGGTCGTCCTCGTAGTTGAAGCTTCCCTCATAGCCGCAGCTTCCACACTTCACAACGCCGTCCTTCATCTCTATGAAAAGCTTCGAGTTCTCCATCATAGTGCCTTCAGTGATGACTTTGTATGAGAATCTAACCTGTTCCAGACCAAGAAACGTGAGCTTTCCAATGACAAGATGGACCTCCGAAACTTCCTTCGCGTTGTGCTCTTTGGCCTCACGAAGAACATTTTCAACGATTTGAGTGGTCATTGAAAACTCGTGCAANCCTCAACAACTCATAAAAACGGTGACTATAATCGAAGCGCGTCAATAACCTTCCTTACTCCGTCTCCGCTTCTGCAGTTTGTTACAGCAACCGCCGCCTTCGGATTTATCCTCTTGACATCCTCTTCCAGCTTCTTCGCGTCAACTTCCATAGCATCAGCCAAGTCCTTCTTGTTTATCACAACAACGTCAGCATCCATGAAGATAAACGGATGCTTAATAACCATGTAAGGACCCTCTGTGACACTTACCACCACTATACGCCAATCAGAGCCCAACGGAAACTCAGCGGGGCAGATAAGGTTACCAACATTCTCAATGAGCAACAGATCAATCTCATTTAAGCTGATCCGTTCAAGTGCTTTTCCAACAAGATTGGCGTCAAGATGGCACTCTTTTCCAGTGGTAATCGGAACAGCCTCCGCTCCATGTCTCTCAATTCTCTCCGCGTCTATGGTAGTTGTCAGATCTCCCTTGAAAGCCGCTATCCTATACTTTCCGATCAAGGCCTGAACCATCTTCTCTATAAGAGAGGTCTTTCCTGACCCTGTAGCACCCATAACATCTATTGCTCGCACATCATATTTCCGCAGAAGCTCCCTGTTCTTCTCCGCGAGCTTTCTGTTTGCCTCAAGGATGTCCGCCTCGAGTTCAATATCGAAGACCTCGCCCTCCGCAGCCTCAACAACCTTCTTCAAATACACCACCACAGATTTCATTCGTACTTGAGAATCTCTTCCCACATTCTGAGAGTCTCTTCTGCTGCCTTTCTGTCAATAACCTGAATCGCGAATCCGGCGTGAACCAAGACGTACTCTCCAACCTTAGCATCCACAAGCATAACATTCACTTCTCGAAGAACACCCTCACCAAAATCAACCTTGGCGGTGTTTCCTTCGATTTCTAGCACTTCTGCTGGAATCGCCAGACACATCTTTATCATCTAATGCACGATTACGTGAAATAAATCCATTTCGTATTACGAAGAAATCACTCCGCAAAGTCTTCATAGAGTTTTAGGTCGCCAACCCAATCTTTCTGGTTAACTGGCCAACNGTACGCA
>JGI2171J19970_10001847_pt1 | contig 11707 bp, 10 predicted proteins | sample DeeMarSWOR324_28_FD_19970 | JGI IMG/M metagenome (IMG submission 19970) | reverse complement strand
AAATGACCGAGGAGGTTGGGAAAACCAAAGGGACTCTCGTAAAAGGTAAAGGACAGCTCGGAGGCTATGGTCACGATGATGGCAGCAAATAGAAGCCTTAGTACAGCGACGTCGAACTTGCGGCGTTGCTGGAACATGCCGAGAATCGCCCCGACCAGAATAAACGAAATGAGATACTCGCTAACTTTCTTGAAGGTAGTCAAGCCAACGCCCTCGACAAAGCAGGCAGGAAAGATATCCCAGCAGAGGATGGAGACAATCACGAAGGCGCAAACAAGACCGCAGCCGAGAAAGAGGAGCCCTGGCCTCATCTTCCGTGCGATAACTAGCGGCGCAATGAGCAGGGATAGGCTTTGCAGGTAGCGGGCGCTAACCCAGAGCTGAGCTGCCGTATTCGTCCCGTGTTCGGGGAAAATTTCCATCCCCGGGTAAACCAGCGTGTGTAGAAGGTCGAGAGCACCCACGAAAAGGAAGGCAACGCCGAGAAAGAGAAAATAGCTGTTATCCAGAAAGCGGCGTGAATTCCAGGCAATAATGAAGATGGCGATGGCGACAATTATGCTGAATATCTCGGCAATGCTGTGGAAAAGCAGGTAGTTGTAGCGGCTGGCCATATAGAGCCCGAAGAGGACCAGCGCCCCAGCCAGGATGGTTAAATACCATTGTAACTTCCCCGTCTTCATCGGCGGCAAACAGGCCCGACTAACTACCCTTGCGTGATGATACGATGATAATGCCTACACGTCAAGGCTAAAGGCTTTGACATCAGCCAAAGAGCCGATTATTATAACAAGCAACAAGTCCAGAGGGGCACGATGAAGAAGTTTCGTATCCTGGTAGTTGACGACGAAGAAAGAATAGTAAACTTTCTCGTCACCAAGTTGAAGGCTTCGGGCTATGAGGTACTGACCGCCAGCGACGGCGTCACAGGACTGGAACAGGTGCACGCCCAGGAGCCCGACCTGATTGTGCTAGACCTGCTCATGCCCAGGATGAACGGGCTGGAGATGCTTAAACAGCTGCGCAGCTTTTCGGCGGTGCCGGTTATTATCCTGACCGCCAAGGGGGCTGACGCCGACCGCATCAAGGGGCTACAGCTGGGCGCCGACGACTACCTGCCCAAGCCGTTCAACCCCGACGAACTAGTGGCCAGAATCGAAGCCATCAGGCGCCGAATGCAACCCACCCCGAAGGATAAAGGCGCCGAGATCCTCCGCATGGGGGATGTGACCATTGATTTCAACAAGCATGAGGTACTGGTCGGCGGCGAGTCCAAATACCTGACCCGAACCGAGTGGCTGCTGCTCAGCCAGCTGGTCAACAACGCGGGGCGGCTCATGCTCTACGAGGAGCTACTCACTCGCGTCTGGGGACCCGAATACCGCGACGATATCCAGATACTGCGGACCTGGCTCAGCCGACTGCGGCGCAAGCTCCAGAGCGACCCCCAGAGACCGCCACTTATTCGCACTATACCCAAAGCCGGCTATATCATTGACCACCCCCCCGAACAGGCTTAAGGCCCCTACACCGCTAATGTCATAATTCTGTAACTTTTTCTCCCTTCATTTTATGACTTCGTTATCGCCCGCTGGCTATTATAGGGGATACAAACCTGCTATGAGTATTTCTTATGGCAATAAATATGGCAAGGGGTGATGTCGAGGTGATAAGGCTGAAGAGCTGCCCTAAATGCAAAACGGGTGATATTACTATAGATAGGGACCACCACGGTTGGTACGAGTACTGTATCCAGTGCGGTTATCATAGCAACCTGATTCGCGTGGCTGAGTCAGGCCAGAAACAGGATTCCAACGGCAAGAAGCGGCCAGCACTTCCTTCCAAAGGAGACTAAAAAGGCATGCTTGATGGGAAGAGGATTGCCATTCTGGCCGAAGAGGACTTCGAGGACTCGGAGCTCATCGAACCCCTGAGGTCAATGAAGAACGCTGGCGCCAGGGTGGTGATTGTGGGCACGGGCTCCAAGAAAAACTACCGGGGCAAGAGGGGCAACGCCAGCGTCAGCGTCGATACCACCGCCGACAAGGTCAAGGCTGAGGATTTCGCCGCCGTTATCATACCCGGTGGCTATGCCCCCGACAAGATGCGCCGCGACCAAGCCATGATCGATCTGGTCAAGAAGGCCTACGAGCTGGGCAAGGTGGTGGCGGCTATCTGTCACGGTCCGCAGATGCTTATCTCGGCTAATATAGTCAGGGGGCGCAGGGTTACCTCCTGGCCCTCGATAGCCGTTGACCTGGAGAACGCCGGTGCCAAGTGGGTTGACGCCCCCGTGGTACAGGATGGGAATCTCATTACTTCACGCAAGCCCGCCGACTTGCCCAGGTTCAATAAAGCCATCATTGAAGCTTTGAGAGGCTAGTGCTTACCAAAGCGGTGCGCTGGTCGGGATAACATGATAAAGGAGGAAAACAATGGCCATTGACCAATCTATCGAACGGCGACTTGACCGACTACGTATCTGGAATATAGTTGTCGGCCTCATTCTCGCCGTACAAGCAGCCATGATGGCGGTGCTCACTAACAACTTTTCCCTTCCGGTGACAGCAGGGTTCATAACCGGCCCGCCCGGAACAGCGCCCGAGATTCACCATCTTTTTAACATCCCTACCGGTTGGGGTGTTTTCACTTTCCTGGCAATCTCGGCTGTGGCTTTGCTGATAATCGCCTCGCCCCTCGTTTTCCCCTGGTACAAGCGTAACCTACTAAAGAACCGTAACTACGGACGCTGGATAGAGTACTTCTTCAGCTCCTCCATTATGATCGTCTTAATCGCTCAAATCACCGGTATCAGTGATATTGGTGCCTTAATAGCCATCTTCGGCATCAACGCTTGTATGATACTCTTCGGAGCACTACAGGAGAAATATGAAAACCCGGGCAAGCCTAGCTGGCTGCCATTCTGGTTCGGCAGCTTTGCTGGAGCCATCCCCTGGATTGCCATCGCCATTTACGTCTGGGCACCAGGGCTCGACGTATCTCCACCCGGGTTCGTCTATGGCATCATTGCCTCGCTGTTTGTTTTCTTTAACTGCTTTGCTGTCAACATGGTATTGCAGTACAAGAAGGTGGGACCCTGGCGGGACTACTTGTTTGGGGAGAAGGTATACATAATACTCAGTCTCACGGCCAAGGCGCTTTTAGCCTGGCAGGTGTTCTTCCCAGTGCTGATGCCAGCCTAGTCTCAGGTTGGATTCCGTTAGTGAAAGAAGGGGGCAAGGCAGATGAACAAAAAAATGCGTTACCTGGGGTTGCTTATCATCGCTGCCGGGGTAGCGGCACTGGCCATGGGCATCGTCTTTATCCAGCAGGGCTATGCTAAGGAAGCCTTTCTGCGAGAGGCGATGACGCAGGAACAAATAACGCTGGAAGGCGTAGAGGGTATCATCGATACTGCAGAGGAAGCGCAGATCGCCGGCGATACCGTCCGAGAACATCGGCATGGCATTGCCCCAACCTACGGAGAACTACTGGGTGGAGGGCGCTTTAACCCCGCTGACCCTACGCAGCTGTCCTACGCCCAAGCCCTTAACCTTGAGAACTATCTATATCTGGCTGTAGCTTCGTTCGGCGTTTTTACCATAGCCAAGGGGGCGGGGGCTTTCATGATACTGATGGGACTTGGACTGGGCGCCACCGGCTTTGCCCTGTGGAGGACGAGCAGGAAAACACCGTAGAGCTGAAGCAGCTCGTGTCAAAACAAACTGTATTTAAAGATTAAATACAACAAAAATGGATAAACACCAAAATCATATGCACCAGCACGACATGCCCCAAAAACAAGCCTCACCCCCCATGAAACACGAAAAGCACGAAATGCACGCCGAACACGACCACCAGGCACACCACGCCCACATGGTCACCGACTTCAGGCGGCGTTTCTGGATATCGCTAGCATTGACTGTACCCATCCTGCTGCTTTCCCCGCTGGTGCAGGAGTTGCTCGGCATCGAGGATATAATCGCCTTCACGGGCGATTCCTACGTTTTATGGGGGCTGGCCACCATCGTCTTCTTCTACNGCGGGTGGCCTTTCTTAAAGGGGCTGCGGGACGAGCTAAAGGCGAAGAACCCGGGGATGATGACGCTTATNGCCCTGGCCATAACCGTGGCTTACGTCTACAGCAGCGCCGTCGTCTTCGGGCTGGCAGGCAAAGCCTTCTTCTGGGAACTGGCCACTTTGATTGACGTTATGCTGCTGGGGCACTGGCTGGAGATGAAATCGGTCATGGGCGCCTCCTCGGCGCTTGAGGAACTAGCCAAGCTTCTGCCCGCCGAGGTGCACCATCTCATGCCCGACGGCAGCATGCATGATATGCCCATAGAGATGCTTAAGGTGGGGCACACAGTTTTGGTCAAACCGGGGGAAAAGATACCCGCCGACGGCAAAGTAATCGAGGGCGAGTCCTCGGTGAACGAAGCCCTGCTCACCGGTGAGTCCACGCCCGTGGCCAAACAGGCCGATTCGATGGTTATCGGCGGCTCGGTGAACGGCGAAGGCTCGCTTACGGTGGAGGTACAGAAGACGGGCGAGGAATCCTACCTGGCCCAGATGACAAGTCTGGTGCGGCAGGCGCAGCAGAGCAAGTCGCGCAGCCAGACGATAGCCGACCGCGCCGCCCGCTGGCTGACCTTCATCGCCATCAGCGCCGGCGCCCTGACCATTATTCTCTGGCTGACATTAAGCAGCCAGGGAGTCGCCTTCTCCGTGGAGAGAATGGTCACCGTGATGGTGATTACCTGCCCCCACGCCCTGGGCCTGGCCGTTCCCTTGGTAGTGGCCGTCTCCACGGCCATCTCAGCGCGTAGTGGTCTGTTGATTCGTAACCGCAACAACTTCGAGCGCGCCCGCAAGATAGAGGCCATACTATTCGACAAGACAGGGACGCTGACCAAGGGCGAGTTCGGCGTCACCGATGTCGTCAGCTTCGACAGGAGCCTGGACAAAGAAGAGATATTGAAATACGCCGCCTCGGTGGAATCACGCTCTTCGCACCCCATCGCCAAGGGAATAGTCTCATCGTCTAAAGATAGCTTCGCCGTCAAGGATTTCAAGGCGATAGCGGGTAAAGGCACTGAGGGTAAGGTCAACGGCAAAGAGGTAAGAGTGGTCAGCCCTGGCTATCTTAAGGAGAACAAGATTAAGGTCAACGAGCAGCCAATACAAAAGCTCACCGAGCAGGGCAAGACGGTGGTCTTTGTTACTATCGACGGCAAAGCCAAAGGAGCTATCGCCCTGGCTGATATTATCCGCCCCGAATCGAAGGAGGCCATACGGCGACTCAAGGAAATGGGCATCAAGTGCATGATGATAACCGGCGATAACAAAGAGGTGGCTAAGTGGGTCGCCGACGAGATAGGGCTCGACGAGTATTTCGCCGAGGTGCTGCCCGACCAGAAGGTGGCTAAGGTCAAAGAAGTGCAGGCGCGGGGTATGATTGTGGCCATGACCGGAGACGGGGTCAATGACGCCCCGGCGCTGGCTCAAGCCGACGTGGGCATCGCCATCGGCGCCGGCACCGAGGTTACGGTGGCTACCGCCGACATCATACTGGTAAGGAGCAACCCCTTAGATGCCGTATCCATCGTGGGTCTCTCACGCGCCACCTACCGAAAGATGCTGCAGAACCTGGGCTGGGCCACAGGCTATAACGTCCTGGCTATACCACTGGCGGCGGGGGCGCTCTACAGCCTCGGCGTCGTACTCAGCCCAGCGGTGGGGGCAGCACTGATGTCACTGAGCACCATAATCGTGGCCATAAACGCCCGATTCATCAAGGTCGAAAAGTAATAAAGATGGGTTGACTGCCGTCTGGAAACAGTCTAAAATGCAATCCAATAAGGAGGAAGGGTAGCTATGAAAGCAGTTATTCTGGTGGGTGGCGAAGGGACCAGACTGCTACCACTGACCTGCAACACCACCAAGGCGATGGTGCCCATACTGAACATACCCTTCTCGGAATACGTGCTTCGTTACCTAAAGGGGCACGGTATAAAGGACGTCACCCTGGCCATGAGCTACATGCCCGAACACATCCAGGGGCAGTTGGGCGACGGCTCCGAGCTGGGCGTCCACCTGCACTACGCTATAGAAAAAGAGCCGATGGGGACGGGTGGGGCGATTAAAAACGCCGAGGCCCGCCTGACTGAACCCTTTTTCGTCCTCAACGGCGACGTCCTGACCAGCATCGACCTGTCCGATATGATGAAAAAGCACCGCAAGGTCAAGCCCAAGGTGAGCATCGCCCTGACCCCGGTGGACGACCCCACGATGTACGGCGTGGTGGAAACCGACCACGTAGATATGGTAAAGCGCTTCGCGGAGAAGCCTAAGCTGGAAGAGGTCACCACCAACATGATTAACGCCGGCATCTATATCATCGACCCCGCGGTTTTAGCCCATATCCCCCCCGCAACCCCCTCCATGGTCGAACGCCACCTCTTTCCCCTGCTATTGGAGAAGGGTGAGCCGATATTAAGCTACCCCTCCGATAGCTACTGGATAGACATCGGCACGCCCGAAAAATACCTAAAGGCGCACCACGACCTGCTTTCAGGAGAGGCGCCAGCTCTGGCTGCCTACTGGAATGACTTCGACCAAGGCATTCAGATGGGGATTGGTTGCAACATCGACCCATCAGCCGAAATTGAGGGGCCCGTGCTTATCGGTGAGGGGTGCACCGTGGCTAAGTGGGCGGTTTTGAAGGGGCCAGCGGTCCTGGGGCCGCGCTGTGAGATTGCTGAAGGCGCCTGTGTGGAAGGGGCCGTATTATGGGAAGGCGTTAAGGTGGGCAAAAAGGCGCTGCTGCGAAACTGTGTTGTGGCGGCCAACTGCCAAATCGGGCAAGAGAGCCAGATCCTGGATAACTGTGTCTTGGGAGATAACGTGGTGGTGGGCAAGAATAATAAACTAGCGCCGGAGATTAAAATCTGGCCCGATAAACGTATAACCTCCGGCACAATGTCGTTCTAAATCACTAATACTTCAGGGCGCGTTGTGGTTCAGGCATTTGGCGATCATATCCATCAGCTCCTCAGAGTTGAACGGCTTAGTTATATAGCCCTGAGAGCCCATGACATCCTGGCTGAGTTTACGGTTAAGCTCGTAGTCCACGGCAGTAAGCATAACCACTGGTATTTCCTTGGTTGCCTGGTTCCTCTTGATGGCATAGCAGGCGGTAAGGCCGTCCATCTTAGGCATTAGAATGTCCATCAGGATGAGGTCTGGTTTCTGGTTGACGGCCACTTTCACCGCTTCCTCACCGTTATCGGCCTCAATGACTTTATAGGTCTTGCCCAAAAGCCTCTTTACCAGCGACCTTACTGCTTCTTCGTCATCAGCGATGAGTATTTTCTTGTTCACGTTCACTTTCTAAAATCTCCCACTTTTTTATCGGCATGTCTTTTAGGCTTCTGCCATTACTATTCCGGTTACTGGTATTTTAAGAAAAGCAGCCGTTACCTCCGGGTCAAACTGAGTGCCAGTGCACCGCTTGATTTCTCCCAGGGCTTGGTCTACAGACATCGCCGCACGATAAGGGCGGTCGGAGGTCATGGCATCAAAGGCGTCAGCCACAGCCAGGATTCTAGCTCCCACCGGTATCTCTTTGCCGGATATGATCTGATTCATGCCACTACCGTCATAACGGTCATGGTGATGTTCAATCATCTTCACCACCTTGTCGTTAACCACCGGCTTTACGATACCAGCGCCGACACTGGCATGAGTCATAATATGCTCATATTCTTCAGGAGTTAACTCTCCCGGTTTATTCTGGATAATCTGGTCGATGGTGATCTTGCCCACATCGTGCAGCAAGCCTCCCCAGCGTAGGTCTTCAACACATTCGTCAGATAGACCCATTTCCCGGCCTATAGCCACGGAAATCTCGGTTACTCTACGTGAGTGCCCTGCCGTATACTGGTCCTTAGCTTCGAGGGCGAAGGCTAAGGCTTCAATAGCACCGAGAAAGACCTTTCGAATTTCCTTGGTCTGTTCTTCGACCTTATCCTCCAGGTATTGCTGGTATTCTTTGATCTCACGCTCAAGCCTCTTCTTCTCCAGCACTCCTTTCAAGCTCATCACCACCTCGGCTAGGTTAAAGGGCTTGCATATATAGTCGTAGGCCCCTTCTTTCATACACTGTATGGATATATTGATATCGTTTAGGGCAGTGGCCATCATAACCGCAGTATCGGGGTAAGCGGCTTTTATCTCGGGAAGTAGTTCCGTTCCCGATTTGCCCGGCATCATTATGTCAAGAATTACCACGTCGGCTGGCTTGGCTTTCAGCCTCTCCAATGCCTGCTCGGCGCCGTCAGCTTCATCGCACTGGTAGCCCTCTCGGCCCAGCCGCTTGCAGAGAAGCTTCCTGACCATCGCCTCGTCGTCCACAACCAGTATTTTTACCCCGTTATCTGCCATGTTTTCAACCTTCTAACGCCTCTTTTACTATCGCCCTCAACTCGTCGGGGGTAAAGGGTTTGGGTAGATAGGGCCTTCCGGTTCCGCTGAGCATAGAAGTCAACTTTTCATCCAGAACGTCGCCGGTAGTGAAGATAACCTTAGCCTTGAAGTCAGGGTATTTATCCGTTATATACTGATAAAGCTCCTTACCGTTCATTATCGGCGTTCTGAGGTCAATAAGGCAAAGGTCATACTCCGCTTCACCGATCATCTTGCCAGCGATAGCACCATTCACCGCAATATCAACCTCAAAACCCTCGGCGGTGAGGGTCCTCAGACATACCTGACAAATGGAGGGCTCATCTTCAACTACTAAGATTCTTTTGCTCTGGCTCATTTAGCTCCTCCGATTGCTCATGAGAACTGATCGGCAATTCGACAACAAAAGTAGCTCCACCACCCAGCTTACTCTTGGCATATACCTTGCCGCCGTGTTCCGCAATTATTCCATGACAGACGCTGAGCCCCAGGCCCGTCCCCTTACCCACTTCCTTGGTGGTGAAGAATGGGTCAAATATCCGATCCAGGTTTTCCTTATCTATTCCGGGGCCGTCATCAGCAAATGACGCCCTGACACTGTTATTAAACTTCTGGGTAGTAATCGTCAGCGTGCCCCCGTTATTCGATTCGAGCATTGCCGATTCGGCATTAAGAATGATGTTGATAAAGACCTGCTGCAGTTGGGAATAGTCAGCCATTACCTCAGGCAGGCCGGAGGCAAGCTTGGTATTAATCTGGATATTACTCACGTTCTGTTCGTAGGCACGTAAAGTCAGTACTCCCTCTATAATGCCATTAACGCTGGTCGGCTGCTTGGAGGGGGCATGCTTACGAGCGAAGGTGAGCAGGTTGCGCGCCACGCCCGCCGCGCGCTGGGCTTCCTTATTGATGATGACCAGGTCTTCTTTAATCTCTTCGGGGAGGTCATTATCCATAAGCAGCTGAGAAAAACCGATGACGGCGGTGAGGGGGTTATTTATCTCGTGGGCGATGCCTGATGCCATCTCCCCCACCGAAGCCAGGCGGCTGGCCAGGTGGGCCTTCTGTTCCAGCTCCACCTTTTCCTCTTCAGCCCGCTTGCGGTCAGTGATGTCAAGCCAGCTGATAACGAAGTAGCGCAGCTTCTTCCGACGCATTATCGGTGCCGAGTTCAGCGCTACCCAAAAACGTTCACCGTTCTTCTTGTGGAAGACCTTTTCACTTCTCCTGCCGCCAGAGGCCATAGCATCTTTAAGAGAAGCGGTCATCCTCTCTTTTTCTTCCTCCAGCCACCATGGGTAGGGGGCTTTCTTACCGGCAATTTCGGCCAGCTTATACCCGGTCAGCTTTTCAAAGGTCGGATTCACATATCTTACTGACGTGTCCGGATTGAGAACGAATTTCGGATTCGGCGAATTTTCCATAAGGCTGTTGCTGAACTTCTGGCTTTCCTTCAGTGCCTCCGTCATCTGCTTGCGTTCGGTGATGTCTTTATTTGTACCGACATACCCCTTAAACTCTCCCGCGCTATCAAACAAGGGAATGCCGCTGACTTCAAATACGACGGGGGTACCATCCTTATGGAGATGGTTAACCTCAAAGCCGGAGAAGCTCTCCCTTTTAGCATTGACCTCCTTGAAACGCTTAAGCCATTTCTTGACTTCTTTCTTAGGGGCAAAGTCAAGCGTCCTCTTCTTACCCACCACCTCATCCACCTCGTAGCCCAGGAGGTCTTTAATATTGGAACTAACGAATGTATACCTTCCTTGGCCATCCGCCTCCCAGACCAAGTCGCTGGCGGCCTCAACCAGGTTTTTGTATTTCTTCTCCGCCTCAGCTAACGCCCTATCAGCCTGCTTGCGCTCGGTGATGTCGCGGCAAACGCAGAAGATGAGCTTCTGACCCGAGACTATTGCCCCATTGGTGCTGATTTCAACGTCATAGGTGGTGCCATCCTTGCGGCGGTGTCTCGTCTCGAAGTGGTCGCCGGTTTCGTCAACGGTCCGAATCATCTCTGCAACCTGTTCGCGTGGATATTGAAATTCCCAGTCCCAGACATGGAGCTTTTGGGCTTCCTCATAAGTGTAGCCAAGCATCTCGGCGAATTTCTGGTTCGCCTCATATACCTTGCCCTTTTCGTCGAGAATAACGATGCCATCGCTGGACTGGTCAATAAGGATACGCCGACGGGTCGCCTCATTCATCAGCTCCTGCTCCGCCTGCTTGCGCTCGGTGATATTCCTGGCGATCTCAAGGCAGGAAACTATATTCCCTTGGCCGTCTCTGATGGGACTGGCGGTATTCTCCCAGTAGGCAACCTCTCCCGAAGGCATTATCACCTTCCTCTCCGAGGAGTGTGACTTACCATCCTTAAATGACTTCTTTACCGGACAATTAACGCATAACTCTTCTCGACCTTCATAGGCTCGATAGCATTTCTCCCCCAAGCGGTCGCCAAAAAGTTTCTTCAACTGCTCGTTCTGATAAATAACGTTAAAGTCTCTATCCTGTATGGTAAGGGCATCTTCCATGGCGCCTATTACCGACTGTAGCTTGTTCTTCTCTGCCTGCAGCTGCTCGTCCGCCTTTTTACGCTCGGTGATGTCATGGCACACGCAGAAGATAAGCTTCTTCCCCGCGCAAACGGCCCCGTTGATGCTGATTTCAACATCAATGGTCGTGCCGTCCTTGCGGTGGTGCTTCGTTTCTAAGTGGAGGCCTTTTTCGTCAACATTCCGCCCCATCTCCAGCAGTTGCTCGGGGGGGAAATTTTTATCCCAATCCCAGGTATGGAGCTTACGGACTTCCTCGAGGGTGTAGCCGAGCATCTCGGCAAACTTCTTGTTTGCCTCAACAACTCTGGCGTCCTCATCGAGGATAACTATCCCGTCCAGGGACTGTTCTATGAGGATGCGCCGCTGGGTTGCTTCATTAGCCAGTGCCTCCTCCGCCTGCTTGCGCTCGGTGATATCCCTGGTTATCTCAAGACAGGAGACTATATTTCCCTGGGCGTCTCTAACAGGGTTGGCGGTATTCTCCCAGTAGGTAACCTTACCTGAAGGCGAGATGTTTGGCCTGACGGCGGTGTGCGACTTGCCGTCCTTGAACGCCTTTTCCACCGGGCAGCCGTCGCATACTTGTTCTTTACCGCTGTAGGCGCGGTAGCATTTCTCCCCGATACGTTCACCGAAGGGCTTCTTCGCCTGCTCATTCTGATAGATAACGTTATAGTCTCTATCCT
>JGI2171J19970_10001845_pt1 | contig 11712 bp, 5 predicted proteins | sample DeeMarSWOR324_28_FD_19970 | JGI IMG/M metagenome (IMG submission 19970) | reverse complement strand
CGCCCCCAACGTTACCGCCTTCGTTCGACCAGTACACGTTATAGGAGTTTGTGCATGGCCCGTAGATTCCACCGACGAAGCCGGCCCTATTGAATGCAATGATGTTGCTGCTGATGTAACCGGGGCACTGGCCCAGAGCCCCGCCATTCTCGTAGGCGACGTTACCGACGATGGTATTGTTGCATACCTGGCTGCAACTGAACAAGCCACCCCCGCTGTCGGATTTGTTGCCGGCAATAATATTGTTCGCGATCCGGCCATGGCAATTACAGAGCCCGCCGCCGGCGATCGCACTGACGTTTCCCCTGATCGTGTTGTTCGTGATCTCCCCGGAGCATTCGTAGCAGGCGCCGCCCTTGTAGGCCGCGTAGTTGTTCGCGAAAACATTGCCGTCGATCCGGCCCTGGCAAAACGCCAGCGCCCCGCCCCGCCCTGAATCGACGTTGGCGTTCTCCGAAATGACGTTGCTGGTTATCGGCCCATCACAGTAGGCTATGGCGCCATTGTTCTCAGAAAGGAAGTTGCCCGTAATGGGGCCGTCACAACGATATATCCCCTGCCACGCGCTGCCGGTTATCGTGTTGTGCGAAATGATGGGGGCGGCATCGTCTTCCCCATGGATGCCATGATTGCTGCAATCTCTGATGATGTTCTTGGCGATGGTTGGCGAGGTGCCGTAGCAGTGGATGCCTCGGCCGGTAATCGTAAAGCCGGTCAGGACTGAATCGTTGCCCTCCTCAAAATCAAAGCTCACGCTGTAGCCGGTATCGGTAGTGATGATTGTTGCTCGGACGACGTTTGGGTCGTCCGGGTCTTCGCTGGTAAGCGTGACGGCCATGTTGTTGAAGGCGATTTGCCGGCTATACGTGCCGGGCTTGACCACGATCGTGTCGCCGTGCCGGGAGGAGTCCATGGCGTCAAGGATATTATCGAAGTCTGCCGGCCCATCGTCGTCCACGGTGATGATTGCCGCCTGAGACGAGAGCACGGGCAACAGACACAGAAGAACAAGAACCAGCTTCTTCATCCCCAATCCACCCATTCAGAAACCTTACTTTCCTCTGATTATTATACTAAAATGCCGGCCCCAATTCAAGCAAAAAGATGCGGCGCCACGGCCCCTGACAGCTCCTTTGGCCTTGTGTGAGATGCTCCGGCTTGCCCCCAAGAATCCTGGCTGAAGTGTTCCGGAAGGCCGTCAAAAACGCTTACTTTTTCGGACGGATCCTCTCGCTATAAGGCCCGCGCGCATCCGATGATGCATAGTCGATGATCTCGTTGGGCGTGAAGAAAAACCGATTTCGCTCTGAGCCGACGCGGGGCTATCATACTCCTTCAGGGACGATGTAGATTTCTACTCGCCGGTTCTGCGGATTGCCCTTTTTGCCGGGCAGGTTCGCCACAATCGGTCTGAATTCACCGAAACCTCGCGCGCTCAGCCGCTTCGAGTCGATGTTGTTGCTCTCCATAACGTTCAGCACAGCGATGGCCCTGTGAACCGACAGATGCCAGTTGGTCGGGTGCTTGGCACGGGTCGCCGCTGTGGCAATGCGAATATCGTCCGTGTGGCCGGCGATGATGACATCGAATTTCTTGCCTTGTTCGGAGTTCAAAATCGTGCAAAGCGATTTGACGGCCTCGATGGCCGAGGCGGCCACGGTGTCGCTGCCCAGATCAAAAAGCAAGTCGCTCTTAAACTTTACGATGCCCCGGCTCGAATCGTACGTGACCATGTCGTGCTCTTTGGCAAAGTCCTCCAGCAGAGTACTCAGTTCCACCGGCAGGGCCGCGCCTCCCAGAAGCAGCCTTTGCTGCATCGAAGCGATCAACTCCTTCTTCTTGGCAATATCCTCTTCCAGTGCGGCAATCTTCTGCTGCAGCGCCTCCACTTCGATGCTATCCCTCTGCTGAGCGGCGGCAAGCTTCTCTTTCGTCTGATCAAGCTCCAACGTCTTGGCATTTAGCTCGGACCTGAGCTGATCGATCAGACTCTGTTGTTTACTGTTTTGGATCCGCAGGCTGTCTAGTTCGGAATTACATCCACTGACGAGTAAAACACAGGTACAAACAACAATTGCGGAGAATTCGATCGTTCTCATCATTCAATCCTTTCCAAGATGATCAAGGCGTTCTTCCGGCCATCCTTAAATACCCAAGCCTCTTGACTATAGGCCATTACGACACGACCAATTCTGCACCCTCCACCCTCGCCCACAAATAAAACCAATTTGCATCCGTCCGTCAACAACAAACTCTTGAAAATATGAACAGCTTTTTGCCCGTTCTCGCCCGGGCGTGGAAGTTTTGGTGGACTATGTCGAGGCTTTCGTGTAGACTGCCGAGCGACCGATTCAGGTTCTGATGGTATTGACGTGTTTGGGTTACATGAAAGTCTTGGTTGCGGAAAAGTGTGGGTTCTGCCACGGCGTCAGAAACGCGATCAGTGTAGCGGAGAAAGTCCTGGCGGCCGAAAATGACGTCTACAGTCTCGGTCCCATCATTCACAATAGAGACGTGGTGGAGCGGCTGGCGAAGAGTGGACTCAAAACGGTGAGCGAGGTGGAGGCGATTCGGTCCGGGACGGTGCTCATCCGCTCCCACGGAGCGGCGCCGAAACAGATAGCGAGGCTGGAGGAAAAGGGACTGAACATCGTCGATGCGACGTGCATATTGGTCAAAAGAGTTCAACACATCGCCGGCGAGCTCGAAGCGCAGGGTTACAAGGTTGTTATTATCGGCGAGGAAAATCATCCTGAGGTCCAGGCGGTTGTAGGTTGTGCCAAAGATGTGATTGTGATTGCCGACGAGTCGGATTTGCACCGGCTACCCCAGAATGCCAAGCTCGGCGTGGTTTGTCAGACAACGCAGAATCCGGAGCACTTCGGCAGAATGCTGGGGGCGATGGGGCGCGGCAGCTTTAGCGAGATGAAGGTGATCAATACGCTGTGCAAAGAGGCGATAAAGAGGCAGGAATCCGCCGTCCGGCTGTGCGAACAGGTGGACGTCATGTTCGTGCTCGGCGGCCTGGAGAGCGCCAACACGCGCCGGCTGGCCGAACTCTGCGCCAAGGTGAACAAGCACACATTTCACCTGCAAAACTGGAACGAACTCGACACGAATGTACTCCACGGTAAGAGGACAGCGGGCGTTACGGCAGGGGCCTCGACGCCCGACTGGATCATAGGCGAGTTTGTGAAGAATTTAGAGGTATTTGATAGTAGCGGCTGATGAGGTAGCGCCTCCCGGAAAAAAAGGCGACAGAGGTGCTTGAAAAAGGGCCGTCTTTGTGTTATTAATAGTAGTCTTGAAAAACGTGCTATGATCTGAATTGCGTCTGCTGCGTAGGCAGATGTATGTTTGTCGATGATTAATCGAAAGGCTAACACGTGTGCTGTGTTGCACGAAGAGTTGTCGGCGTGAATGTGGGGCGCCGGCAGCTCATAACCATAGACTCCACAGAGGGATGAATTTCATGGTAGACAGAAACATAGTGAACAAATTAGGTTTGTCCGAGGAGAAGCTTGAACAGCAGGTTGGCGAGATATTCGGTAAGAATGAAAACGACTTCCTGGAGCAGACGCTGCAGACGAAGGTGGACTCGCGCCTGCCGGGGACGATTCTGAAGGGCACGATCGTATCGCAGATAGGCAACGACGTGATCGTGGAGGTGGGCCTCAAGAGTGAAGGGATCGTGGATGCGAGTGAATTCGAGAGTTCCGACGAGATCGTTCCGGGCAAAGAGATCGAGGTTTTGCTGGAAGATACGGACTCGGAAAGCGGCCTTGTTGTGCTAAACAAGCGCAAAGCCGACCTTATCAAGGGCTGGGAGAGGATTCTCGAATCGAAACAGGAAGGTGATGTCGTCACGGGCAAGGTCATTCGGCGAATCAAGGGGGGTTTGCTCGTAGATATTGGCGTGCCCGTGTTCCTGCCGGCCTCGCAGGTTGACATCAGGAAACCCGGCGACATTAGCAGGTTCATTGGAAAAGAAGTGGACTGCAAGATTCTCAAGATCGACGTCGAAGGCCGAAACATTGTCATATCAAGGCGCAAACTCATAGAAGAAGAGCGCCGGAGCAGTAAAGACAAGATCCTGGCGGAGATCGAGGTCGGCCAGCGGCGCAAGGGTGTCGTGAAGAACATTGCCGACTTTGGCGTGTTTGTGGACCTGGGCGGCCTGGACGGTTTGCTGCACATTTCCGATTTGAGCTGGGGCAGGATATCGCATCCGTCGGAGGTTGTCGACCTCGATCAGGAAATAGAATGCGTGGTGGTTGGCGTTGACAAAGAGCATGAGAAGATCTCGCTGGGCCTCAAGCAAAAGACGTCCAGCCCCTGGGAGGATGTCGACGAGCGCTATCCGGTCGGCGCGAAGGTCAAGGGCAAGGTCGTGAACGTGATGAGCTACGGCGTGTTTGTCCGGCTCGAAGATGGCATCGAGGGATTGGTGCATATCAGCGAGATGAGCTGGACCAAGCGTCTGGCCCATCCGGGCGAGCTGGTCAATCTCGGGGATGAGATCGAGGTCGTTGTGCTGAATGTCAACAAGGAAAAGCAGGAGATTTCCCTGGGTCTCAAGCAGACTCAAACAAATCCCTGGGCCATCGCGTCCCAGAAGTATCCGGCCGGGGCGATTGTGGCCGCCAAGGTACGCAGCATCACCAATTTTGGCGCGTTTGTGGAGGTGGAGCCCGGTATTGACGGGATGATCCACATCTCGGATCTGAGCTGGACGCGCAAACACAGCCATCCCGGCGAGGCGCTGAAAAAGGGTCAGGAAATCAAATGTATCGTTCTGGAGGTCAATGAAGAAAAGCGCCGCATCTCGCTGGGCATAAAGCAAATGACCGAGGATCCCTGGATACGCGCCATCCCGGACAAATACATTCCGGGCCATATCATCAAAGGCAAAGTGGCGAAGCTGACGAATTTCGGCGCGTTTGTTGAGCTTGAGCCGGAGCTGGAGGGATTGTTACACATTTCGGAGCTTGCGGACCATAAGATCGACAAACCACAGGATGTCGTCAAGGTGGGCGACGAAGTGGAGGTCAAGATTCTGAAGGTGGATACGGACTCCCGCAAGATCGGCTTGAGTTTGCGGCGCGTTCAGTGGGCTGCCGAGGAGCAGGCCGCCGAGACCGGCCGACCGCGTCCCCCGACCGGCCCCGAGAGAGTCCTTTCCGATGCCGATGTGGACCAGATCACGAGGCGCAAGAAGGGAAAGGCGGATGAGAGCAAGACCGCCCATGCTGAGCCGACCGCACCGGCCGAGCCGCAAGATCAGGAGCCCGAGGTTCCAGGTCCGGAGGCTCCGTCCGCAGAAGTGACGGAGGACTCTCTGGCGGAAAATATCGTAACCCCAACGCCGGACGAAGCCAAGCAATCGCCGGCGGTGGAACCCCAGCCGAGCGCCGATGCCGAAAGCCAACCCGGTGGCGACAGCAGCCAGGAGCGGGAAAAAACCGAGCAGGAATAGGCAATTCACGCAATTCCGTCGGAGCAAGAAAGCGTATGGAGTAGGCTGAACTAATCTCTCGCACCTGTTCTGCCCCCTTCAATGAAGGTCGGGCCGACGGCGGGGGATTGCATCCGAAACGCCGCCCTGGCGCAAGGTTCCCACTTGCCCAACGATCTTGCCTGCCCGGACGGTACGTCCTGGCGAAGACGACGTCCACGTCCCACACCAACTGTCAATCGGGGCCGGTGCCTTCGACAATTGTCAAAAGCTGATCAACGGCAATATCCTTGAGAACATCCACTGCACCACCAATCCATCGCACCTCGATACGATCCACCTTTTCACGACCCCCCAACCCAAAGTGGAGACGTGTGCCGTAATGGCTTTGATACCCTCGTCCACTGTGAACTTCGTCATGCAATGTCAGGTCACCGGCCGCTACCTTGACGCGCGCTCCGACACCATCCCGGTTGGTCTTCACTCCGCGCAGACGTACTTGAAGCCAGTGCCCTTGGGAAGGCGAATCGTTTCTCAGAACGGTAGGTTCCCGCCGGGAGTTGAGTATCACCACATCCACATCGCCATCGTTATCCAAGTCGTCAAAGCCGGCNCCCCGGCTGCTAAGCTTTACCTTCATTCCATCGCCGCTTTGTTCTGAGACGTTGACGAACTTGCCGTCCCCGGTGTTCATCAGAAGGACGTTTTCGGCAAGATAGGTAGACCTGTCATCGAAAAGGTCAATGTTGTCCAACAGATGGCCGCACGCGACGAAGATATCGCGGTCACCATCGTTGTCGAAGTCCACGAAACTGTTGCCCCATGTCACGTGTGCGATAGTCCCTTCTCCTGCACCGGTCAATCGTGTCACATCGTCGAACGCGTTGCCGCCCAGATTCTTGTACAACGTGGCCAACTGCCCCTGGTAAGACGTCACATAGAAATCCAGCAACCCGTCGTTGTCGTAATCGCCGAAATCGACCCCCATGCTTCCCTGCCCGTCGCCGTGGGTGTCGTACGCCACGCCGGCCATGAGCCCCACCTCCTCGAATTTTCCCGTCCCGTCGTTTTCAAAAAGGAAATTTCCCGCCCCATCATTGGCCACATATACGTCTGTATCCCCATCATTGTCGTAATCGCCGCAGACCATTCCCATACCCCAGCTCGCGTGCTCCGCCACGCCCGCACTCTGGCTGACGTCGGTGAACGTGCCGTTACCATTGTTGCGATACAGCACATCCGCCACTGCAGGCAGGGAAGCCGGGTTCGTATAAATAGGAAAGCCATCCGCCAGGCCGGTCCTGTGTCGCTCATAGGAGAAATCAAAGTAGTTTGAGACATAGAGGTCCAGATCGCCGTCTTTGTCCATGTCGAGAAAGCACGTACCGGCTCCCGTGCAGGCGCCGTCGGCAACGCCCGCCCTTTCTGTGACATCGGTGAACGTACCATTGCCATTGTTGCGATACAGCACATTCGGACCGTGGTTGTTCAGATAGATATCGGGATCGCCATCGTTGTCATAATCGCCCACTGCCACGCCCAAGCCGTACCCCGTATCACCCACCCCTGCCGCTTCGGTCACGTCGGTGAATTTCCAATTCCCGTCATTGCGATAAAGGGCGTTCTTCGGGGGGACATCGAATTGGGCCCCTCTCAGCGGCCCTCCGTTCACGAAATATATGTCCACATCGCCGTCATCGTCATAGTCGAAAAGTGCCAGCCCCCCGGCGACCGTCTCCATGAGGTACCGCTGGCCGCTGCTGCCATCGGTGTGCTGGAAAGTTATCCCCGTCTCCTTCGTGACATCACGAAAGATGATGGAGGTGCCGGGACATGGCTGACAGAAAACGACGGACAGCATCAGTATCCGTACGAAGCGCCATCCGCAGAGCGTCCGTTGCCCAACACAGGCAAGAACGTACCGGTCAGTCTCTCTGCTTGATCCTCTCATATATCCGCCTATACTCCCGGTTGCTCGGCTGTAGTTTTATTGCCTGCTCCATGGCCTGCAGCGCGCCGGCCCGGTCGCCATTGACGTCGGCGGCCCAGCCCAAAAGAAAATAAGTCTCGGCGCTTTTTTCCAGACCTATCGCTTTTTGTGCCAGACCGTGAGCTTGTACCACGTTTGTGTTGGTTCGCAAATAGAAGCGTGCCAGTTCGCGGTACCCGACCGGGTTGTTCGGAGCCAGAGCGATCGTTTTCCGGAAGGCTCGCTCGGCCTTCTCGAACAACTTCAACCGGGTTGCGACGTGTCCTATGTTCAGGTAGGAAATCGGATTGTTCGGATCAATCCGTGCGATCTTCTCGAAGCATTCGAGGGCTTTGGCTGCACGCCTGCTCGTGTAGTACAAGGAGGCCAACCGCTCCAGACAACGCGTGTTGTTCGGATCGAGCCCATAAGCTCTGTTCAGAAGCTCCTCCGCCTTGGCCGTACGGCCACTGTCCCGATAGAGACGTTCGGCATCGAGATATGTCTTGATTACACTTGCTCGCACCGACGCCAGATCTTCACGATAGCTCCTCTGGCGCATACTGTAGACGGAATCGACCTTGTCTCGGAGCTTCCGGAAGACAGCCAAGTGCGCCTGGGCTTTGTCTCGCTGCCCCATCCTGGCGTGAACCATGGCCAGCCCATAGTGGGCGTGACGGTGTTCCGGTTCGAGTCTGATCGTCTGTTCGTAGTGTTCGATAGCTTTATCATATTCCTTCTGCCGCCTGTAGGCTTCTGCGAGCTGAAAGTGAGCCGTGAAAGATGATGGGAAAACGTCGATCTCTCGTTCCAGTTCTGTGATGGCTTCGCCATACTTGCCCGAGTCCATAAGGGCTTTACCGATGTCACTCCGCAGTTCCGCAGCATCGGGTCTTATCTCCAGAGCTGTTCTCAGGAGCTTCACCGCCTGATCAAACTGCTCCTTTTCCAGGGCGATGCGCCCCATGTTCCGCCAGGCATAGAAGTTCTTAGGATTTATTTCGACGCTTTTCTCCCAGAACTTCACCGCCTCGGTAGAATCGCCGTGCCGGGCGTATAGATCCCCCATCAACATGCAGGAACCTTCGCTCTCGGGAAATTCGCCCAGGACGTGCCGGGCAAGGTCCATCTCCTCTTTCTTCAAGGCGGCGACTTCTTCTTCAAGGGTCGATTCGGCAGGCGCTGCCTGCGCTTCAGGCGAATCCGATGAGGGCTCTGCTTCCTCAGGTCTAGCGCTTGCGGCAGGAAGAAACCACGACAAAAAGACGCCAGCGATGACGAGGCACACGATCAATCCGGAGATCAACGCCCACGGGGCTCTTCTCGGCGCAGGCGGTGGGGTCGTGTGCAAACGTCCCGATTTCTTTCTTTTCCGGCCCTTTGTGTTCTTACGCTGTCTCATCACAGACGGCCCCCGATTTCCCACGCGCACTTCACGCAAACGCTCCCGTGAGCGTCACATCCCCTAATCATCATACCAAGATCTCATCTTAATTCTAACGAATCTGTCGGCAAATTCGGCATGTTGCGTCGGAAAGAAACACCATAAGAGCCAGTATTTGTGTGAGGAATCGAGTGCTCACTACCCCTTTTGGCGTACCGCTGCTGTCGCCTCCATTCCGGAACCTGGCTTGAACGGTCTGCACAAGCCTCAGATTATCGAATCTCAACCCAATCTCCACCCACCACCTGGGAAATGCGGGATTATGCTTTTTTTCGCATTTCGGCAGAAATTTAGTAATTTCTCACATTTTTCTTGACGAGTAAGTGGGTGGTTTGGTACTAATAGACAAGTGAAGTCAGGTAGCTCTTATGGAGTTTGGCTTTCTGGCGTGGAAAAGTATCCATAGTTCCTGGGCAACCACCTAAGCGTTTTAGGTGGAGGGACAGAGCTGGAGTGAGGTTTGGGTTACCTGTGTGAGGCCTCTTCGTAATCGCTGAAGCTTGCAGCTCTAACACGCTTTCCGCAAGGAGGGGGAAGAGCCAAGTCCTACAGCAGAGTTTCTGTCCGGCAAGTACAGCGTCGGGTGGCGATGGTTCGTCGCTTGCCGGGAAGTAGTCTGTGACAGGCACGGGCGCACGGTAAGCGGTCTACGTCTGTCGCGCGCAAGGACTGTGAGCGCTTTGGCTCGTGGCCAAGGCGATGAAGCTTATAGGTTCTTATCAAGAAAGTTGAAGAAGGAGAACTATTATGTGTAGGCAATTATGTCTTTTAACATCTTTTGTGCTGGTGTTGGGTCTCGTGGGGACCGCCGTCGGCCAGCCGACGGGCGAGATTCTCTTCGAGTACTGGTTCGGTATCGGCGGCACCGCGGTGAGTGACCTCACGGGGCACCCCGATTACCCGGACAACCCGCACGATGGCGAAATGCGGGACAGATACGAGGGGCCGGTCGACTGGGACGATAACTACGGCTCACGGGCTCGGGGTTATCTGTATCCGCCCGCCGACGGCGACTACACCTTCTGGATCTCAGGTGACGACTACGAGGAGCTGTATCTGAGCACCGATGACGATCCGGCCAACGCCGTTCTGATTGCCGAGGTGCCCGGCTGGACCAACCACCTCGAGTGGGGCAAGTACCCCGAGCAGCAGTCCGCCCCCATCACGCTGGTGGGCGGTCAGAAGTATTACATCGAGTCCATCATGAAGGAAGGCGGCGGCGGCGACAGTATGACCGTGGGCTGGGCCGGTCCGGAGATCGGCGCAGACCTTGTGATCGTTGACGGCGCTTTTCTGTCGCCGGTCCCATTGCCTGATGTGCTGAAGAAGGCGAAGGACCCGGCTCCGGCCGACGGCGAACTGGATGCCGACGTGGGGACGCTGACATGGACCGCCGGAGCCACGGCCGTCTCGCACGTCGTCTATCTGAGCGAAGATGCAACGATCGACGACGCCGACAAGATTGCCGAGACCGACATGGCCGTGGTTGCCGTCGAGCTGGCCCCGGGGACGACCTACTACTGGCGTGTGGATGAGGTCGATGCCGACGGCGTCTATGAGGGTAACGTCTGGACCTTCGACACCATCCCTCTGGAAGCCCATTTCCCGGTCCCGGCCGATGGCGCCACGAACATCGAATCCGGTGTAACGCTCAGTTGGACGCCCGGCAAGGTCGTGGTGATGCACGATGTGTACCTCGGCACGGACGAGGCGGCCGTGGCCAGCGCCAATATGGCCTCGCCGGAGTTCAAAGGCAAGCTGATGGTTGCATCGTACGACCCCGGCCCGCTGGAGCTGTTCACGACCTACTACTGGAGGGTCGACGAATTTACACCGACCGGCACGGTTGCCGGTCCGGTCTGGAGCTTCTCGACGCCGAACAACATCGTGATCCTCTCTGGGGAGACGACGCTGACCTACGACAACAGTGCTGAGCCGTACGTGACCGAAGCCGCCTTCGATGTACCGGCGGACATGACGGCCGGGGGTGTGGTTTCGGACCTGACGCTCACCTTCCAGGGTCTACCGGGTAATCTCAGCATCGACGAAGCGACGGGGACCTACGAGATCGCGGGTTCCGGCGCGGACATCTGGGGTTCCTCCGACCAGTTCCACTACGTGTACCAGGAGCTGACCGGCGACGCCACGATCACGGCACGGGTCGTCGACAACGGCACCGGCTCGAACACCTGGGCCAAGGGTGGCGTGATGATCCGTGAGTCGACGGCTCCGGATTCCAAGCACATGATCATGGGGCTGACCGGTGGCGACGGCGGCGGCATTGCGTTCCAGGGCCGTCCGATCACAGGTGACAGATCGAACAGTTACCATGGCGATATTACGGCATCACCGCCCCATTGGGTCAGACTGACACGTGAAGGCAATACGATCACCGCTTACCATTCAGCCGACGGTGTTGATTGGGAGCTGTTTACGGACACATCGCCGGACGGTGCTCAGACGAACCCCATTGACGTCGAGATGGCGGATCCCGTGCTCGTTGGTTTGTTTGTGACGTCCCATGCAGCCGGTGAAATCCGCACGTACACCTTCGACAACGTCAGTGTCGAGGGCGACGTGGGTGATCTTGTCTCTGAAGATATCGACTCCGTCAGCGGCAATTCCGGCGAGCCGATTTACGTGGCGATAGAAGATAGTGCCGGTGCGGTCGCTATGGTGACTCACCCGTATCCTGCGGCCACGCAGATTGAATCGGCGAGAGAATGGACGATTCCGCTGAGCGCATTCGCCGGCGTGGATACGACGGCCGCGGCGAAACTGTCCGTTGGTGTCGGGGATGGCACGCCTGGTGGTGCCGGTGAGGTCACCCTCTCCAACATCCTT
>JGI2171J19970_10001843_pt1 | contig 11717 bp, 8 predicted proteins | sample DeeMarSWOR324_28_FD_19970 | JGI IMG/M metagenome (IMG submission 19970) | reverse complement strand
CAGACGGTGGGCACAGGCACGGTGGACGAGTACTTTCGATTCGTACGCGAAGTGGCCAACATGGACTTCGGCGGCTGGCAGGGCAACGACTTCCAGATAACCAAGGAGCTCTGGGAGGAGGTGAAGGAGAAGACCAAGAGGTACAGCGAGCCCGGCAGGTTCCTTCTGTTCCTGGGCTACGAGTGGAGCGGCCTCACCCCCGCCGGCGGCGACCACAACGTCTACTTCCTAGGCGACGACGGGCCCTTCCACCGCAGCGACCACTGGCTCATCGACGACAGGAGCGACGAGGACACCGACAGGTACCCCATAGACAGGCTGTGGGAGGCGTTCAGGGGGAGGAGGGACGTCATGGCGGTGGCCCATATAGGGGGCCGCCACGCNAACCTTGACTACTGGGACCCCGAGAGGGTGCCCCTCATCGAAGTCCACAGCCACCACGGGACCTTCGATTGGTTCCTGGAGGAGGCCCTGAGCCGCGGTCTCAGGGTGGGGTTCATCGCCACGAGCGACGACCACACGTGCAGACCTGGCCTGACCCTAACATCTGAGAACTTCACCACGAAGGGAGGGTATACGGCGGTCTACGCGGAGAGTCTGACGAAGGAGGCGCTCTGGGAGGCCTTCTGGTCTAGGCGTACCTATGGAACCACGGGCGAGAGGATCGTGGTCGACTTCAAGGTGGACGGGCACATGATGGGGGAGGAGTACGACGCGGAGGGGGCTCCATCCATTAGTGTCAAGGTGTATGGGACAAAGCCGCTGCACGCCGTGGAGGTCATGAGGGGTACCCAGACAATCTACAGGCACCCCTTCGCCGCCCCGCAGGGGGACGGCAGGCTGATAAAGGTCGAGTGGATGGGCGCCCGCGTGAAGAGCAGGCCCAAACGAGTGAACTGGGATGGGGGCCTCTATCTCGACGAGGGCAGGATACTGTCGTTCAGCGGGTACGCGTTCGACTACCTAGATCAGGGGGTGCGGCGGGCATCCAACCAGCGGCTGGAGTGGACAAGCACCACCGGCGGAGACCCGGACGGAGTCATAATGAGGCTGGACGCGCCGCCCGACGCCCAGGCCACGTTCTACAGCGAGCCCGTCAGCTTCACGTTCCGGCCGGTCGACGTCGGGTACGAGCCCATGGTGATCGAGGTCGGGCCAGTCAACAGACGGGTGAAGGTTCAGGCGATTACCGACGGGCCGCTGCCGAGGAACCTGGAGTTCACCGTCGTCGACGATTGCGTAGAGGAGGGCGTTAATCCCTACTGGGTGAAGGTGACACAGTGCGACGGATCCATGGCGTGGTGCAGCCCCGTCTACGCCAAGCACCCCTAGTTTATTTCTTAATACAATTTTGCAGCCTCGCGTAAGGCAAACGCTATAGCGTCTGCGCCTCTGCGTTAACCTGTAAGGTGAGCTGATGATAGAGAGGGCTTTGATAAGCGTCTACGATAAGAGCGGCCTAGAGGAGCTGGTGGAGGCGTTTGATGGGTACGGCGTCGAGATAATCTCAAGCGGGGGCACCGCCAGACGAATCAGAGAGATGGGGTACGAATGGCTTATGGAGGTGAGCGACTATACGGGGCACCCCGAGAGCCCTGGGGGCCTAGTCAAGACACTGCACCCCAAGGTCCACGGCGGCCTCCTCCTCGACAGGAGCCGCCCCGACCACAGGAGATGGATGAAGGAGAATGGCGTCAAGCCCATAGACATCGTGGTCTGCAACCTCTACCCCTTCGAGAAGGTAGTCGCCGGGGGAGCCGGCCTCGCTGAGGCCGCAGACAACATAGACATCGGCGGCCCCTCTATGACCCGGTCAGCCGCCAAGGCTGCGCTGCTCTACGACAGGGTCTGCGTAGTGACCGATCCGGCCCAGTACCCCGAAGTCGTGGAGACCTTGAAGGGAAACCGGGGCGAGCTCACCACCGATCTAAGGCGGAGGTACGCCCAAGCCGCGTTCAAGCGGACGGCGGGGTACGACTCCGCTATAGTCAGCTACCTGGAGGAGAACCTATGAACAAACCAGAGTCGATGAGGAGGAAGTACAGGACGGCCCTCGAGGAGTCGTTCCCCGAGGAGATGAGGATCAAGATAGGCGGCCACGAGACGTTGTACAGGAAGCGCATGAGCCTCCGGTACGGGGAGAACCCCCACCAGCCGGCGGCGTTCTACGCGCCGGAGGGCCAGCCACTCACTGTAGGCGACGTGGAAATGCTGAAGACGGGGAAGCGGGGCCTCAGCATGACCAACGTCGAGGACGTGAACAACAGCTTACGAATAGTCAGCTACTTCGAGGAGCCGGCATGCGCCGTCATGAAGCATGTCAACCCCAGCGGCGTCGCCGCCCGCAACAGCCTAGACGAGCCACTGAGGGAGACCTATACCAAGGCCAGGGACTGCGACGCGTTGGCGGCGTTCGGCAGCGTCGTAGGCTTCAACACCGTCGTGGACGAGGGCACTGCAGAGGAGATAATGAGCAGCTACGTCGAGGGCGTCGTGGCCCCGGGCTACGAGGAAGGCTGTATGGAGCACTTCGAGGAGAAGAAGGACATCCGTATAATGCAGGCGGGCGGCCTAGACGCCGTGAGCAGGTACGTAGGTGACCCCCTGGAGCCGCTGGACATCAACGTCCAGATGGACGGAAGCATAGTGCTTCAGGCTCCCATGCTCACCAAGATCAGGGGCCCCGGCGACCTCAGGTTCGTGACTGAGCGCGAGGCCACGGCGCAGGAGGTCAAGGACCTGCTGTTCAGCTGGTACGTGTGCATGAACGTCCGCAGCAACGGTGTGGTGCTCAGCAAGGACAACGCCACCATCGGCATCGGCACGGGGCAGCAGGACAGGGTCACAGCAGTGAGGCTGGCCCTGGAGAAGGCGGCGATGAGGGGGCACGGGGACGCGGTGCCGGGCTCCGTGCTGGCGTCAGACGGCTTCTTCCCCTTCAGGGACAGCGTTGACCTCCTGGCCGAGTACGGTATCACGGCTTGCGTTCAGCCCGGCGGCAGCGTCAAGGACAATGAAGTCATTGAGGCGTGCAACGATGCCGAAATAGCCATGGCGTTCACCGACGAACGGTGTTTCCGTCATTTCTAACACCAATATTTTGTACCTTATAACGTGGAATAAGCTTTTTTGGGATGCGTTTTTGTGTTCGGTGGAGTACACTTTTATATGTGATTTTATCTGAAAGGGGTATTTCTAGGGCTTCTTTCTGTGGAAGAGGCGTCTGTTCTCCTTATTTTCGTCTACACCTCCCCCCGTGGGGGGCTGCGGGTCAACCTCCTATAGGGTCTAGGCTGGGTCGCGCCACAGTGGGCTGGTGCTGCAGTGGGGACCGCCCAGTAGGTCTAGGTAGCCGCTGCTCCACTCGCGCACAGTGACTCCGTGATCCCTGAGAGCCTTGTTGGTCCTCCTGTTCCTGTCGTAGGCGATAACGACGCCGGGCTTCATGGTCACGATGTTTGCGGCGCCGCGGCTCTGCTCCATCATGGCTTCCAGCAGGTGATCCACGTCGAAGGGGTCCTCGGGGGCGCCTCCCACGTAGATCAGCCCGTCCTTCTCCAGCTTGCCCTCTTTGATGAGGAAGTCGAGGAGGCTGAGCTCCGTCCTCGCCAGCTCAGGTCTCCCGTCCTTGTTCACGTAGACGGCGGTTCTGCCAAGGCCCCTGAAGTGGTCGGGGTGGACGAGCGGCGCCATGGGTCTACCGTGGGCCTCGCTCTGGACTCTCATGGCCTCCAGCGTCTTCAGCAGCAGCTTCTTCGGCGGGTATCCGGGCACCAGATCAGTGTCGTAAACGTAGGGCATGACCAGCGCCTTTCCCACGTCAGGGTAGTTGATGGTGACGTCCAAGTGCATGTAGTCCACGGCTGGCCTCTCAGCGAGCCTGACGGCACACATATACTTCAGATCGCCGTCGGTGTCTGCCTCGAAGAGCCTCTTAGCTGTCTCAAGGATACCGGTAACCGTAGACCTCTGGCCGACGCCTATGGCAATCGTCTCCTCGTCAACGATTTGGGTGTCACCGCCCTCGACGCAGGGGGGCTCGCTGAAATCCCCCTCGGCATCATTGGCGTCGTACACAACCTCTACGTTCTCGCTGAGGACGGAGTTGTACTCGTAGCAGAGCTTGACCATCCTTGGCTCGTGGCGGCGGCTATACCGCCTCATGTTGCAGATGACCGTCCCGATCTGGGTGGTGAAGCTGGTGTCCCGTGTGTAGGTCCACGCGACGCGCCTGAAGTCAGGTAGCACTACTTTGTCCTGCTGCTGGTCATAGTAGGGTTTCGGTGGATGCCCCCAGAATAGGTGGTTGACCGTCAGCTTCTCTGGGTCGGGTCTCTCAGGCGTCCCGCCCCACACTTCGTTGACGATCTGCTTGCGCTCCGCTGTAGTAGCATCCTCGAGTATCCTCGTCAGCAAGGACTTGACCTCGAAGACCCTGACACCCTCGTCTCTGAGTATCTTGGGCAGCTGGAGCCACTCTTCGTGACCTGGGTCCATCTGGGCGTGGGGGTCCCGCTCGACGTAGAGTAGGCTGGACTCCATTCCCGCGAAGGGCATCCTCCTGGTCCACAGCTGCTCGGTGGAGTCCTGGATGAGCACCGCGTGGAGCCTGCCTGACTCAGATTTGACGGTCCACATGGTATATCGGGGGCTTGGGTGGGCTAAAGTATTTATCTGCGTCGATGGGTTACTCTCGGCTCCCGGGAATAACTTGACACATATGTTGACATTTCCTCCTTAATAAAGAGGCAAGTTTTGAGGCAAACATCAAGGAACGTAGCAAAAAAAAGAGACAACCAAGGGTAGAAGCCGGAAAAAGGCTCCCCCCGTTCGATAAAGAATAATACCGCTTAATGAGAGTATTCGAATAGATTGAACCGGTACGCGAGGCTCGCGCTCCTACTGTTAGTGCTAACCCTTAGCGTGGGGATGCTCAGCACAGCCATAAACATACTAGGAGACATCACGCGCCTCGAGCTGGACGAGGACAAGCCAGGGCCCGTCAACCCAATAATGAACCCCGGGGCCCTCAGCAAATCATCCGAAGAGGTCGAGGTAAGTGGTGTGGAGCCCCAGACGCTCGCCCCAATCATGGAGCTGCGGCTCCCACCCAAGACGAGGTACCTTAGAAGGGTGCCCGCGGAGAACTACACCGGGGGCACATGGTACCCCGTGAAAGGCTTCACGTCCGAGCCCTACGACGGAGACCTCATACCGGACTCCACGGTAGGCGCCTCGGCTACCGTTAACAACCAGTTTTACGTGAACCCCCTCACCGTGTTCACAGGATACGTGACCGTGGCGCCGAAGACCCAGTCGGTGGATTTCAACGGCAGCCTCAGGTACTACCCTGAAGCGCAGAGCTTCGAGTCGACCGAGCCATTCACCGAGCCGTACTGGGTTAGCCACTCGATACACGCCTTCTCCGACGCCACGCTAAGAGCCGCGGAGCCTGTCCCCACCGAGGCTACTCTCGACGTGCCAGTCCGGATAGAGTCGCGGCTCAGGGAGCTCGCGCTGGATATAACGGAGGGCAATGCAAGCCCCTACGAGAAATACAAAGCCATAGAGGAATACCTGAGGAACAACTACGAGTTCAGCAAGGACTTCACCTCTCCACCGGCGAGCATAGACCCCGTGATATGGTTCCTGTTCAACGACAGGAAGGGGACCGGTGCCCACTTCAACTCCGCGCTGATACTGATGGCTAGAAGCATAGACCTCCCCGCGAGGGCAGTCGTAGGGTTCATGATAGATCCATGGGCGGAGCACCAGTACGTCATGCCCCAGCAAGCTTACCTCTACGCGGAGGCAAACCTAGGCAGCATAGGCTGGAAAATATTCGATGCCACCCCCAAGCACTTTGATGAAGGTGAGGTCAACATCACGAGGGAGGAGACCTTCACCAACATCACGGGGAACGACCCCGTGGCGCTCAAGGGAAAGACCTTCAACGTCTGGGGTACCGTGACGAACATCAACGGCTCAGCGGTGAGCGGCCCACAGGTGGAGATAATACTCAAGTTAGACAAGATGGACATGAACGAGACTGGGGTCATCGTGGGCGTCGGCTTCGTGGAGGATGGCTTCTTCAACGTGACCTGCGATGCGTCGCCAGAGCTCGTGGTCGGGGACTACTCCCTCATAGCCCACACACTAGAGAACAGGTGGTACCTAGAGAGCGTCAGCGACCCACCTATACGGTTGATGTCAGAGACCGACGTAACCATCTCCGGCCCCAAACGGGTCTACGCCGACAAGAACATAACGTACAAGGGCTACATCGTGGAGATAGCTACGGGTGAGCCCCTCCCCAACGCCACTCTCCGCGTATGGTATCTTAACAAGACCATGGATCTGATGAGCGACGCTAGGGGCCAGATCAGCTTCCCGGCGCTGTTCCCGGAGGACGGCGAAGCCACCATTAGGATGCGGATGGGAGACACAGACTACTACGTGGGCTCCTACACTTCCTTCGGAGTCAGCGTCATGCTGCCGCCGCCCTCCCCCGACAACCTCTTCGCCTTGCTCTTCGGTTTCCCACAGAACATAATAATCGCTCTGAGCGGCGCCATGGGCGTTGGCGTCTACGCAGCCAGGAGAAGCAGGCGTATGAGGGAGGAGGAATTCATGGAGCCCAGGGTAGTACTCCCGGCGGGCAGGGAAAGGATAGGGTACGAGGACGGCGTCCCCCTGGAGTACAGTAGCTACGAGGAGGGCGTGGTGAAGCTCTTCAACAGGTTCTACGTCTCCATGATGCGCATATATGGGGACATAGACGATGCTATGACCCCGAGGGAGTTCGAATACATCCTCATAGACAGGCTGCCGACGAACGCCCACGCTGCCCTGGAGGACCTCGTCACCAGTTACGAGATAGCCATGTACAGCAACATGCCCATCTCGGTGGAGGACTTTAAGCGTACCCACGCGACAATAGATTTAATCGTAGAGTTGATGAAGAATGGAAGCTGAGAACCGCGGCCGACTGATCAGAGCCACAGGGCTTTACATGTTCGTCGCCGTCGTGCTCAGCGGCATCAGCTTCGCCACACCCTACACAGTGGGAGACTTCGGCACATTCCTCCCCTACATGCCCGACTCGCTGATACACGTGGGCATAAGCGTGGTGCTGCTGCCGCTGCTGGCGGGAATCACATTGTGGTACTTGGGTGCTCTCCTCAGCATCATCTTCGAGGGGAAGCTCAACAGGGTGATCGTGAGCGGACTCTACGCCGGCGGGTTCGCCGCCATAATAGCCGTCTTCATGGTGCTCCAGCCTATAAGCGAGCCCAGCAAGATGGCGGGCTACTTGGTCATAGCGGCGTTCGCCCTCTTCTTCACGTACAACATACTGTCGGCCGTCGCCGAGATAAGGGAACAGTTCTACATACGCGTCATATCGGGCTCCGCCACCATTTTCATCATCGGCCAGATAGCAATACAGATGGTCAACCTCTACATGACGAACCCGGGGGTCCCGGTCTCTGGACAGGTGCTCCTCATAAGGGACATGCTGAACTGGGGCTTCGCTGTGGCGGCCGTTATAACCATGATAGGCATATTCAGGGACTCCAGGAACCCATACCTGGCGGAGATAGGCGGCATAGCGGCGAGCTACTTCTTCGTGCTGGCCATGAGCCTTATCGGCACGCTGTACGTGAACTTCATAACCGGGAGGCTCAAGGCCGTGTCCCCGGTTATAGAGCAGCTCTCCCCCTACGTGGAGTGGACTGGTATCGTCATAGTTGGAGCCCTCATATTCACCGTGATGAGGCGGGGCATGAAGGAGAGCATGATGGCCCCAGTCGAGGTGGGGCCGTGGGTCAAGCACATCCAAGACACAAGCGCCACCAAGGGCAAATCCCTCACAGACTTCACCGAGATACTCGACGAGTTCGTCAAGGAAGGGAAGAAGGAGAGGGTGCTGGTGAAGCTCTTCATGTTCCTGGACGAGAACAGGGCGGCGGAGGCCGAGTTAACGGTGACCCTGAGGGAACTCATCAACTACGAGGACGAAAGACCCCCCAGCTTCAGCAGGCGGGGCACATCAGACAGGATAGAGAGAATGAACCAAGAGAGACGCCTCGAGCTGCTGGGGCGCACAGTGGAGAGGATAGACAGGCTGGGGCTGGGCGGACTGCTCAGGGAGCCTGAGCAGCGCGTGAATCAAGAAAGAATGATAGAGAGTTTGGAGGACTGAGAATGCAGGGAATGCACGTCGACAGAGTCAGGGCGATAAGCAACGCCATACTGGAGGGACTGGGCAAAGTATACGTAGGCAAACGCGTGGTGCTACGGAAGCTGCTAGCCGCGAGCCTGGCCAACGGCCACGTTCTCTTCGAGGACTACCCGGGTCTGGGGAAGACGCTGCTGGCGAAGCTGTANGCCAGGATTACAGGNTGCCACTGGAGCAGGATACAGTTCACCCCGGACCTGATGCCGGCAGACATACTGGGCACCAGGGTCTGGCGTGTACAGGAGAGCAGGTTCGTCCTGGAGCGGGGCCCCATATTCACAAACGTTCTCCTCGCCGACGAGATCAACAGGTCGCCCCCCAAGACCCAGGCGGGCCTCTTGGAGGCCATGGAGGAGAGGCAGGTCACCATAGAGGGGGAGACCCACAAGCTGGCGCCGCCGTTCTTCGTCATCGCCACCCAGAACCCCATAGAGATGGAGGGCACCTACCCGCTGCCAGAGGCCCAGATGGACAGGTTCCTGCTGAAGCTGAACATGGGCTACGTCGAGACCCTAGCCCAAGAGAGCCTCATCATGAAGCGTCGCATATACTGGAAACAGGACGACCCGTCGGAACTCATACAGCCCGTCACCAACGAGGCAACCTTCCAAGCGATGCAGAAGTTCATAGAGGAGCGTATATACGTAGACGACAAGATCATCGACTACATCAGCCAGATAACCAGAGAGACCAGGAGGCACCCCGTCGTGGAGGTGGGGGCGAGCCCCAGAGGCGGGCTCTCGCTCCTCAAGGTGGCCCGAGCCCACGCCGCCATCACAGGCCGAGGCTTCGTGACGCCGGACGACGTCAAGATGTTCGTCCACGACGCCATAGGACACAGGGTGTTGATGAAGATGGAGTACGTGCTGGAAGGCAGCTTTAGCGTCGACGCCGTCCTCAACGAGATACTCGAGCAGATAGAGGTACCGAAAGAGTTCATAGGTAAGAGATGACGACCCGGACACTGACCCAGGACACCCTAGAGCTGGTGATAACTGCCGTCACATTCCTAGTGTTAGGTATGTTCCTGGGAAACATGATCCTCATCACCCTAGGCCTGGCCCCCGTCATCTTCCTTACGACAGGGGTCATCATAGGGCAGCCCAAGGTAACGTCGGTAGAGCGCGTCGGCAAGGACGTCAAAGTGAACGTGGACGACAAGGTGAGAGACAAGCTCACGGTAACCATAGAGGGAGGGCCAGGCCTCGTCACAGTCTCCGACGTCCTCCCAGGCAGCTTCGCCCTCGACGAGGGAACCAACTTCAAGGCCCTCTGGAAGGGCCTCTCCCCGAAGACAGTCGAGTTCGAGTACATGGCGGTGTGCGCCAAGAGAGGGTACTTCGACCTCCGCGAGGTGGCCTACGAGGTGCGTCATCCCCTAGTGATAAGCAGCAATGTCCTAGGCACCCTTAACGCCAAGAGGGCCGTTGTGGTCCAACCCCAGCCCCTCTTCGTAAGGAAGATCAAGAACCACAAGAGCATAAGCAGGATACCCATGCCTATGGACGCCAGATTCAGATTCGGTATCTCCACCACCGACTTCAGGGAGATAAGGGACTACACGGCCAGCGACCACTACCGCACCATCAACTGGAAGGCCTCGGCGAAGCTCCTGAGCGTCAGACCTGGGAGCTTCCTGGTGAACGAGTACGAAAAAGAGGGCAAGAAGCAGGTATGGATATTCCTCGACAGCGCCGCCCACATGGCGCTGGGGACTGCGGTCAACAATACCCTGGAGTACGCGATAAGGGCGGTCATGGGGTTCACCAACTTCTACATCGACAGAGACTGCCGCGTCGGCTTCTGCGTCTACGACCACGACGCATACCAGTGGGAGGGCACCTTCGTCAGGAAGGAGGCCCCCGAGATAGACGAGAGCATATTGGAGGGCATGGACCAGATAGAGGACATCTCGGAGGAGGAGAGGACTAGGGAGCCCACCGTCAGGCAGAAGACCAGGAGCAGGGTGTTATTCCCGGACGTGGGGAAGCGTCAGCAGTACAAGATCACTAGGGAGCTCCTCCACGTGGACATCAGGTACAGCAGCGAGAGCCTAAAGGAGGCGGTGCACAGCTGCCGCCGCTATATAGTGGGCACCCAGCCTCTCTTTGTCATCGTCACCATGGTGGAGCCCGCGAAGATCAAGGGCGTCGTCGACGGTGTAAGGGAGCTCCACAGGTACGTGGGCAGGGCCAGCACCAAGCCCGCCATAATCATCTTCAACGTTCAGGGCTACAGCATCGCCGCCCAGTCGGAGGAGGAGAAGATAGCCGCCGGCTTCCTCACATATCACAACCAGCCCTACTACGACGCCCTCAGGGGCATGGGCTGTATAGTCGTCAACTGGGACCCGGTGGGGGAGAGCTTCGCGCAGGCGCTTCAGCGCCAGAGGGTGTAGAGATGAGGGAGAACGTAATCCGGTCCGTGGAGCTGGGGGTAGTCCTGGCCGCCTGCTACATGGCGGCGGTCACCATGGTCCAGACAACACTCTACGACAAGATAATCAACATGATCAAGGACAGCTTCATGGGGCCCCTCTTGGAGCCGTACATGCCTTACTTCAACCTCGCGGTCATGGTGCTGGCGCTCGCCCTCTGCTTCATGCTCTGGAGGAAAGGCGACATCGGGTCTTTCAGCAAGCTCTTCAGCCTCAACATGCTCATGTTCTTCTTCGCCGTCCTAGACTTCAGCACCTTCAACTGGGTCGGCCTCATACTGGACCTGATGCCCAGCCCCAAGGTCGATGATCGCTGGGTTTTCAGTGTAGGCCTGCTGCTCCAGGTGACTTACCTCCTGCTCAGGTACACCTACAGGTTCAGGGAGGACCGTGTGGAGCTTCTCAACAGAGGTGCGCTGGAAGAGGACATCAACCAGGTCAGCCGGGGCCAGATGGGGTACCTCACCCTCATCGTATCGGCCACCGTCGCGACGACGGCCACCATCTACGTCTCAGTGCCATACCTTAACGAGTACATACAGCAGCCCCTGAACGCGCTGCCTTACTTCATCCGAAGCAAGGCCCCGGTACTCGTGGGGATATTTGTCATACTGGGGATAGCCGTGAGCCTTATACTGTATCTACGCAGCTCCGAGTAGTGAGAACCCAGCCTGACTAACATTTTGATGTGTAATGGCTCCATCGACTTAAAGAACGGGGGTTACTATCCATGGAGCCATCTTAGAGTGGATGTTATCCGAGGAACTTTAGAGTCTAATGGGGGGATGTGCTGTATCTTAGAGGATGGCGCCCGGCTCGTACGCAGCTTCTTTACCATACTTCTCGAGGAGCGGTGTGGCCTTCTCCTTTACAGCCAAGATCTGCCTGTAAGCGTTCCCGACGAAGTGGCCCTTGTCTCTCATGACTCCGTGTAGCTCCTCGGTTGTGACGCCCACGGACTTGAAGGCGGGCTCCTTCGCCAGCAACTCTACGAGCCTGTTATCTGGGGCCCCTAGCTCCCTCATTCGGAGCGCCTCAGCT
>JGI2171J19970_10001839_pt1 | contig 11731 bp, 19 predicted proteins | sample DeeMarSWOR324_28_FD_19970 | JGI IMG/M metagenome (IMG submission 19970) | reverse complement strand
GTTTTCCGCAGCCGCATTCCCAACTGCCGCAGCCCCGTTTAATGGGAATAATGTTTAAACGCGCTGCTGCCGCGGCTTTCTCTATCGCAGTTCGAACTTGACTGGCTTTTCCAGAACCCAAGCCTATGTAACCATCCCTGTTCCCCACAGCCACAATAGCCTTAAACCTTGATTTTTCACCGGCGTCCGTCTGCTTCTGAACCAAATTAACGTCTATCACTTCTTCCTGCAAATCAGGAATTAACGCGTCAACAATTTGATACTCAGAAATTTTCAAGCCGCTCAAGAAAACTTCGTCAATAGAAGTTACTTTGCCTTCTTGAATCATCTTACCTAACCGTGTTTTAGGAACCCATGCCTCTAAGTTTTCTGTTGCTCTATCCCTTCCTCTGTTCCTACGCCTCATGTTTTCTTTTCACCTTTCTTAAATGTATCAATAATGTTAGCTTTCACCTTGGCGAAATGTTCAGGGAGCCTTTCAGGAGAAAACTTTTGCTCCAAATACTTAGAAAACTTGGCTGAGTAAATTTCAGAGCCAGGTCCCAAACTCTTCCCGTACTCAGCTATGTGTGCCCCTTCTGTTCGTTCTCCAACAATTTTCTCTTCAGTATGAGGGACATCAACACCAGCGTCTAAGACTCCGCTCAAAGTGGCAAACACCTTTGCACCTTTAGTCGGTGCAATCAATCCTATATCCAGAATAGCCTCTTTCACTCCTTTGGTTTTGGCTTTTAACCCGCAGAGCAAACCCGTCAGGTAGGCTGCTGGAATATTGCCCGTTGGCGCTTTCCATCCGTACTTTTTCTTCAATTCTCGGCTGTGCGCTGAAGCCAAGACCTCGTCACCATATGGTTTAGCGACGACTATTTGTGCAGTAACGTTCTTGAGTGAGCAACGAGCCACAAGCCGCGGTTTTCCAGAAAGAACTAAAGCCTTTCGCGCTTTGTAGTCAGTTTTTCCTTCTCTTCTTCGCCTAAGCGGAACTCGATAACTGGAACCTCGCGCCATCAACGTTTCCTCCAAAGATCGCGAGCTTTCAAATAGCGCTCCAAGTCGGCAACTGACTCAAACCTTCCGCTACCAGCCACACTGTACATTTTTCTGTAAGTGGTTTCTGTGATAACTCTGGTTGCCTTCAACTCGCGAAGCCGTTTCCTCAAAGAACGAATCCTGCTCATCCAAGCTTCTTTCTTGGAAATCTTCGCGTGACCAGCGCCAGTTTTGCTGCCAGCACCTTTACGCCGCCCCTTCCTCTTCTTTTCCTGAATTGTTTTTGCTCGAGCGCGGCTTACGCCTTTTTCAGGCAAAGCTGTGATGACTTTTTCATGAATCAGCTTTCTAACTTCTTCTCGGGTTATGGCTGCTTCGACATCATCCATTCGTTGAGGGTCAATCCACACCCGATTTTGACCGACTTTCAGTATTTGCGCTGCCAGACGCCTTTGACTGCTAAGTTTGGTCATTGTTTTTCAACTCCTTTCTCAGTCTTAGCTTTCTCGCGTGCCCTTTTCGGTTTCTCGTCTTTTTTAGCTGGTGTCTTTTGCTCCTTTTGGGAAGCCTTCCTTCTACGGAGAAACCTGCGTTTCGGTTTCTCCTTTTCTTCTGCAGGTTTCTTCTCTTTCTCTGCTGGCTTTTCTTCTGCTTCCTCTGGCTCTTCCTCTTCTTTTTCCACTAACTCCTTGATTGGCTTGAAGTTCAAAATGAAAACTTTCTTCTTTTTGGCTGCAGCTATGATTTGAACCCGCTTTTTCTTGCCAACCGTGTGGGCAATTCGGGCAGCTTCAGTTTTCGGATCAATATTCGATATTTCTTTCGCGTTATGCACTAAAACTTCCTTGTATCCAGACGGATGAAGCCCTCTAGCAACTTTTGGTCCTTTGTAGCCGACGCTGACGGTGGGCGGCCACCCCTTAATCTTCCGNCGCATCTTGTGGTCTAAGCCGCGGGGCCTACGCCAGCTTTCCTTCAATTTCGCATATCGCCAGCTTTCTGACCTGACAAAGTCTGGTTTCTTCTTTTTAGCGCGTTTTCTCGCTTTTAGCGGCTTTTGCGGTAGGGATGCTTTTCTTTCTGCCATTACTCCATTCCCTCATTTCGTTCATACACGTATATGCCGTCCAAGAAAACGCGCGGGTCTTTCTTCTTCACTTTCGTGGCTTGTTCAATGTTTGCGGCGGTTTGACTTACATCTTCCAAGTTTATGCCTTCAACAACTATGTCTTCGCTTTGGACTTTGACCGCAACGTCACCGATTATCTTTACCCTTCTGGCTTGCCTTTCGCCAGTAAAATTCTCAATCATAAATGTTTTGCCTTGAACTTTGACTGACATTGGAAAGTGAGAAAACACAATTTTGAGCTTGTACGAAAAGCCCTTTTCAACGCCAGTAATCATGTTTTGAATGTGAGAGTATATCGTGCCTACGAGGGCGGCTTCCTTCTTGCGAGGCCACTCAGCCCAAACTCGAACTGTTTTACCGTTACCCTCAATTGATATCGGAACGGCAGAAAAGTCACGCATCAAAGTTCCCTTAGCGCCTTTAACTGTGACTTTCCGTCCTTCTACGTTCACTTCTACGCCGTCTGGAACTTGAATGATCTTGGAGATTTCTGGCAGCCGCATAAAAAACACCTAGCTAATAAACGAAGGCTAACAACCTGCCCCCCATGTTCTTTTCTTCAGCTTCCCTGTGGGCTATCACGCCTTTCGAGGTTGAGACAACAATTATTCCGACATCTCTTGAAGGAAGAAATTTCTTCTCCCAATTCTCGAACCCGCCAACTCTGACGGCGAAGCGTGGCTTAATAGCGCCGCACTTGTTTATTCTGCCCAAAAGCTGCACTTTGAACTTGCCTGAGCGGCCATCATCAATGAATTCGAATTCGCCGATGTAACCGTTCAACTGCATTATCCTTAATACGCGACCTAAAAGTTTGGAGGCAGGGCTAATTATGCACTCGCGTTTGTTGCGCATCTCGTTGTTTTTGATCGTTATCAGGCCATTTGTCAGCGTATCCATCGTTTTTCCTCGCTACTCATATTTTTTAAACCCAAGCTTTGGCGCTGCCTCCCTAAAACAGTGCCTGCACAAATATAAATTGTAACGTCGGATAACAGGTCCGTAAGAACCGCATCTAACGCAAGGTCTTGCTCCTTTACCGTATTTCCGTTCCTTCTTCATTTTCTGTTTAGCCATACATCCTTCTCCTGTTTTATACGATTTCAACTCCTAGAGTTTGCTTGACGAAGGCAATTGACTCTTCGGGCGTTAACAAGTGCTTGTGACCGATATGTGTTTTCTCTTTTCTTCTGGTTTTCACGCGGTACCCCGGTCGATTCACGGAGACACACACGTCCATGCCGAATATTCCCACATCAGGGTCGTATTTTACCCCTGCTATTTCAATGTGTTCTTTTATGCCAAAAGCAAAATTACCTTGCCTGTCAAAAGACGCGCGAGAAATTTTGTTATCGACAACAGGTAGAACCTTTTTAAGAAAGTCAAGCGCTGCCTGTTTTCTCAGCGTCACAACACAAGCGGTTGATTCGCCTTTTCTTATTCCAAAATCCCTTATGGTTTTCTTAGCTTTTTTCTTAACAGGCGTCTGATTTGTCAACTCCTTCAATACTTTGGAAGCTTTCTCTAGCGGTTCGCCTGATTTTCCAATGTTGAGGTTGACGACAACCTTCTCTATTCTGGGTTTAAGCATGGGCTGCTCTTCCCACTTCTTAAGCAACTCGTCCTCAGACATTGGAAGTTGCCTCCGGTAAAGATATGAGGGATTTGGCGCCACCTATGGAAAAGACGAAGTCTAAAATCGTTTGGTAGCGATTGCCTTTTTCATCTTCGACTGCTACGAGGGCGTTTCTGCGTTTCTTTGCTTCGGTCTTTTCAATCTCGACTATTCTGCCCTGTTTTCCAATGTTCTTTCCGCCGGTTATAACGGCTAAATTGCCTTTCTTGGTTTTCAGTTGGTCAAGCACTTGTTTTTCTGGGAGACTCAGTTTCAATATGTCAAAAGTTTCATAGACGATTTCTTGTGGGCTTTCAGGGTCTGCCACTTTTATGAGCATGTTTGACCCGTCGTGGAGAGCAATTTGCGAAGCCCCATTCTTGACTGTAGTTTTGCCCTCGATCCTGAACAGTTTGAAACTTGCTTCCTCTTTGCTGATTGGATCAAGGAATAGACCTTTATGCGAAGGCATTACTCTATAGAAGCTGTTCAGGTCAGGAATTGAAATAACATCCATCAAGCCGACTGGGAAAACGTCTTTGCGCCTGACTTTGCCGTCAACGTAAACTTTGCCTTGCGAGATTATCTTCTTGGCTTCCTTTCTAGTCTCAGCTACTTCTAGAATGTCGCGGATAACAAGTGAGAGGGGTAAACACTTTTCGAGGGAGTGGGTTCCAGGTGAAGGTTTCACTGTCCATTGGAATTCTTTTCTGTGAATCGGCCAGAACCGCGGAGCGGGCTTTCGTTTTAATCTTCCTGTTTTTCCTTTCTTGCCCAAACTATGTTCCTCCTTTCTTTTTCGAAGNCGCAGTCTTTCGCTTTGCTGGNGCTTTTTTCACTGCCTTAGNTTTCTTTTCTTTTTCAACAGGCTTTTNTTCAGCCNCCGGTGGCACTTTCTTTTTCTTCTTTNCAGCTGCTTTTTCTTCTGCCGCTGNTGCCTCTTTTTTCTTCTTTTTTGCAATGGNCTTTTTCTGCGCTGCTTTAGGTTTAACTTTTGGCTTCTTTTCTGGAAGTTTNTCTTCTGCTATNGCTGCNGCTTTCGGCTCTTTAACGGGTTTTTCTTTTTTAACTTTAGCTACTTTCTTCGGAGGCTTCTCNGCTACTTTTGCTACCTTTTCTTTCTTAGGCAGTTCCAGTTCCTGCTTTCTTTCAACGATTCCTTTTCGCCATTTGTCGTCAAGCTTCAAGTTTTTNATCATAACCTTCGACGGATGCACTGAAACAAATATGNTTGTTCCGTCAACTTTCTCGCGTGTTAANCCTTCAATAAAGATGCGGTATCTCTTCAAGTCTATCCGGCTGACTTTTCCTTCNAATCCCTTGTTGTCTCCGCGCATGATGCGGACAGTGTCGCCTTTCCTGACTGGAAGAGCCTTGGCGCCCTTTGACGAGATAAGCTCCTGCGAGAGGGGAGCAGCCATAAACTTGTGGCGCAAGTGAGCGGGCGCGTTATAGAGCCTTTTTCGCTGTTTTCCCGGTTTCTTTACTGGTTTTGTTGCCTGCATGCGCTTTCACCTACACTATTATGCTTGAGGCACTTGCTATTCTTGGCCATCTTTCAGCAGCTTCTCTTGCTACGGGACCGCGGATTTCTGAGCCTTTCATTTCACCATCAGGAGTTATGATCACCGCTGCATTATCTTCAAACTGAACCCAGACGCCGTCAATTCTCCTGTAAGCCTTCTTCTGTCTTACGATCACCGCTTGGAAAATCTTCTTTCTCATGTCTGGTGACCCTTGCCTAACAGAAACAGTAACCTTGTCGCCTACAGTGGCGGATGGATAACGCCTCAATCGACCCTTGTAGCCCATGGCTTGAACTAAACGCAATACTCGCGCTCCAGTGTTATCAGTGCATCTTAGTTTCGAGCCAGCTAAGAGTCCCCTCGTAACTTTCTGTCCGTGTGAAAGCATTCCTTTTGCGATAAGTGCCCTTTGTTTTGCCTTCGCTGCCATCTTACTTCGCCTCCAGTTTCTCCACAACAACAAAGGCTACTGTCTTGCTGATGGGACGGCATTCCGCGATTCTTACTTTTTCGCCTTCCTTTGCGTCTATGCATGGCGGGTTGTGCGATGGAATGTGACTGCGTCTTCGCTCATACCTCACGAATTTAGGGGAGAATTGAAGGTATTCGCGTTCCACAACAACGGTTTTATCCATTTTGGCGGTGACGACGACGCCGTCTAAAATGCGCCCTCTCACGGACAGTGTTCCATGGAAAGGGCAATTCTTATCATCGCAAGATTTCCTAGGTTTCTTAAAAGTTAGAGACATCACCATAACCTCTTCACGCTTTTCTTGAGGCGGTCTTCAGGTCTCCCAACTAAAAGTTTACCGTCGATTTCAACGATTGTTCCGTCGGAAAACTTGAAGTTAAAAACTGCCGAGTTTTTTATTACACTTTTCGGCTTACCTTCATGCAGAATTGTAAAAGTGTTTTTTGTTTCGTCAATTACCTTGCCGCGTATCCCAACATAACTNGCATGTTGGCTTTTGGCGATTTTTCCTTCAGTTCCTATGAATTCGTGACGTATGATGTCNGGGGTTACCTTCACTTGTTTTTCTTCTCCTTTTTCCTTTTTGCTTTTGCTGTTTTCTTTGCTGCTTTTTCCTTTGTTTCTCTAAGTCCCAGTTTATTTTCATTCTCAATTGTAAGTATCTGGGCAATTGTCCTGCGCAATTCTTTCATTCTAGCGGGGTTCTCCACGGCACCGCCTGCCTTGACCATGGTTCTCAGCCCGGCTAACTCTGCCCTAAGTTCAGAGAGTTTCTTAGTTCGTTCTTCAGAAGACATGCCGCTGATGTCTTTCAGTCGCAATATGGGCATTTACTCTTCCGCCTCCTCCTCTCCTTCTACGGTTTCTTCTGATGCTTCTTCCGCTTCCATTTTTTCTTCGGCTTGCTCTTCCGGAAGTTCTTCCACTTCTTGTTCTGGCAAAGGTTCCTCTTTTTCTTCGACCTTTTCTTCAGGTGGCAGTTCCTCAGCAATTTGGATTTTGTCTGGAAACTGTGCGTCTGGAGGCATTATTTTGACTTTCACACCGATGATGCCAGGTTTAAGTTGAACGTGAGCTTCGGCTTTTTTCATGTATTTCAACGCGGCGTCGCCGCATCTTGGGAAGTAACCTGCTCGGAACTTTTCGAAACGTGCCCTCTCGGTTCGTAGCTTGCCGCTTATCACTATCTCCACGCCTAAGGCGCCTGCATCCATAACTTGGTTCAGAGCCCAAAAACCAGCGCGTCTGAAGTGAACGCCTCTTTGGAGGGCAGAAGCTACACGAGACGCAACCACAAAAGCGTTGAATTCAGGGACTTCGATTTCTGAAACAGAAATCTGTGGGTTTGAAATGTTGAAGTTTTCTTCTAAAGTTGTGGCGAGGTCTTTTATTGTTTCTCCGCCACGTCCTATAACTATGCCGGGTCGCATGGCATAAATCACCACGTGGGTTCCCAACGGGGTCTTGGAAAGNTCAACTCCGCCGTAGCCAGCGCGCTCAAGCTTTTTTTGCAAAAACTCGTCGATTTCCGTCTTTTTGATGGCTTCAGTTATAAAACGTTTAACAATGGACATTAAAATACTTCCCCTTGCCCAGGCTTTTCGTCTAAAACAATCTCGATATGCGTTGTGGTATTAAATTTTGGTGAAGCTCTTCCATGCGCTCTAGGCGTGTACCGCTTAATTTTTATGCCTGGATAGGCAGCAGCGTGAAATATGCGGAGTCTGTCTACGTCCAAGCCTTTATTTTCAGCGTTTGCTTCTGCCCCTTCAACCACATGCAGCACTTTCTGCGCTGCTTTTATCGGGTATCTTCCCGCAAAAGCTTTTTCAAGTCCACCACGGTGACCAAGTTTCTTTTTGTATCTTCTGAAGGGAACCGCTTTCCTCTTTTCTATAACGTCTCTGAGATACCTTTTCGCATTAGCAAGCATCATACCTTTGATTGTTCTGCACACTTCTCGGGCTGCCTTGTGGGATACTCTGACTTCTCGACCGCTGGCTTTCGCTGTTTTTTCAGGGTCCAGTTCTTCTTCTATTACGGAGTATCCCCATTTTGGCATTTCATGTTCGCTCCAATTGTGCAATTCAACAGCGTAATGGCGATTTATATGGCTTTCCGTATCAAAACTAGTTTGAGCTACGCTAAAGCTGGTGTAAGTCCCTTGTGCGGGACTGTTCGGAACGTGAGGTGTACGGTTTATAGGTTCCGTTATTGTCTTTTATAGTTTTTCCGAAAACACATGGTCGCTGCTGGTAGCCGTTTTCCGCTGAGCTGTTGTGTGATTTTTTGTCTATACCCCCTCTATATATAGAGTCAACTGTTGCTTAGACTAGGGCTTGGTAGCTGCTCGGAAAAGACTACCCCCTCATATAAAGAGAGAAATGGCGTGGTCTCTTCTAAGCGAAGGGCAACGTGAAAAATTTCTCTGTTGTTGCGATGTGTTTATGTTCCACTTTAAAGGTTAGACCTACACGAAGGCAAAGACAGATGAGCGAGAAAAAAGACGCGATAACCATGTTGCATGGTGCTGGCGGCACCGTCATGCACGACTTGGTTAAAAATTACGTTGTGAAGTATTTTGGAGGCGTGGGCAACGCTGAGGTTCCGCTTGAAGCCATGGACGACGCTGCCGTCGTGGGCGATGTCGTTTTGAAAAGTGATTCTCACGCCGTCAAGCCTATATTCTATCCAGGCGGAGACATTGGGCGCCTAGCCATTTCTGGAACCGTCAACGATATTGCGGTTTTGGGTGCTGAGCCGTACGCTTTGGCATGCGGCTTGGTTCTGGAGGAAGGGTTGGCGCTTTCTGATTTGGAGAGGATATTGGCGAGCATGCAGCAGACATGTGCTGAGGCGGGCGTGGGCATAGTCACGGGCGACACCAAAGTCGTTGAGAAAGGCAGCTTAGGCGGCTGCGTCATGAACGTCTCGGGAATCGGTAGAAGAACAGTGACGCTGGAGAATAACCTGAAAGTGGTCAGGCAATACCGAAGCGGTTTTGCGGCGCGTTGGCTTCTAGACTCCAACCTGAGCGTGGGCGACAAGATAATACTGTCTGGAACCATAGGCGACCACGGCTTGGCTGTGCTATCGGCGCAACAGGGATTAACCTTCGGAAGCGAGATAAAGTCCGACGTTAAACCCCTAAACCGCATGATTCAGCGCATGCTCGACGAGGTCGGCGGCGTGGTAGCCATGAAAGACCCTACACGGGGCGGGTTGGCTGACGCCCTAAACGAGTTCAGCGAAAAATCGGAAAAGGGCATAATAATTTACGAGGATAAAGTTCCCGTAAGAAATGATGTGCGGGCAGCCTGTGAAATGCTGGGGTTGGACCCGTTTGAAGTTGGAAACGAAGGAAAAATAATAATCGGCACGGTACCCGCTAAGGCAGAACAAGTCCTTAAGTTCTTGAAGGAAACTAAAGAGGGCAAAGACGCGGAGGTCATCGGTGAAGTTACAAAGGAATTCGTTGGCGTGGCGATGCAGACGGCTGTGGGAGGCAAGCGGATAATCGCCAGACCAGTAGGCGACCCAGTGCCAAGAATCTGCTAACAAACGCAGAAGAACAGCGCCAAAAGTTGCAACGTACAAACATTTTCCGCAGCAAAACAAAGGAGAACATGAAATTTTTCGCTTAATGATTGCGTTTCTTGAAGTAGACAATGAGACCTGCGCTGGCAACAGTCACTGTTGCTACGGCAGCCACAGTCCAAGTTATTGGGAATGGCTTTGGATTAGACTGGGGGGTTGTAAGCGATGGCGACGGAGCAGGCGATGGCGATGGGGTTGGTTTGGGTGTAGGCGTGGGCTGTGGCGTTGGAGACGGTGGCAGCGTAGGTGGCGGGTTGATGGCTATTGGAGTGGCGGATTGTGGAGGTGAAGACGCATTCATACTTACGGTTATACGAGTAATCATAGCAATCCAACTTGCACCATTTACGTCAGGGAGCACCAAGCGCAGGGTCTCGGGTAAAACTTGTCCATCCTTCTCATAGGCTATAATTACATCTTCCCGCAGCGCTTCAGCGATTGAGAGTCCGATTTTATATCCATCTTCAGCGGAAAACTCTACGGACATTGCATTCTGGTTGAATTCAACGTTTTCAAGGATGAAACGAAGGCTAACTCCACCCCAATTTCCACTTGTCACAAGTTCGCCGTAACAGTAGAGATCAGTATAAACAATGGTTCGCGGCATTGCCCTAAGGTCATCTAAGGTTAGAACAGCAGGAGCATAAACAGACCCGTCTACTTCTAGAGTCCATTCAGAAGCGCCTTGCACGGCAACAACAGACCCAGAAATAACAAGTCCAAGAGCTGTTACAAGCAGCATCAAGAAGAGTTTCTTTTTCATTTAGGACCCCTTTCGAAGGGAGTTCTCATAATTAAGTATGACACATGTCATATTTTTAAGCCTTTTGCAGAAGCACATTCCAGAAAAGCAACTTATCACTGAGAGCGAGTGGCTGTTGTAGCCCAGACTCTGCAGGTGCCTTCACTGCTGACCATACAGGCGCCCACGGGGTTTGCTGGAGTGCACGCCTTCATGAACATAGGACACTCGTCAGGCTTAATCTTGCCAATAATCACCAAGTGACACTCACAGCCAAGCAGAATGTCCTTGCCCTGCTCAACCTTAACGCCGAACTTCTCACGCGCATCATACGCTGAAAGCTCTTCACGCAGTTTCAAAGCTGAATCAGGCAGTCTGCCTATGCCTCGCCAGTTTCCACCCGTAACCGCAAAAGCCCGGTCCATCACTTCCAGCGCTTTCGGGTTTCCCTCCCACTTAACTATGCGCGTATACTCGTTTTCCAACCGCGCCGTCCCTTCAGCACGCTGCTTCAAAAGCATGTAAATTCCCATCAAAACATCTATGGGTTCAAAACCAGCCACAACCGTGGGCATGCGATAAACCCGCGGAAAAAGCTCGTACGGCTTCAAGCCGATAATTGCGCTCACATGACCAGGAGCAATAAAACCATCAATCTGCAGGTCGCCCACACCCAGCAAAAGCTCCATAGCAGGCGGAATCAACCTGTGCGAAACCAAGAAACTAAAGTTTTCAGGCGGCTTCCCAAGTGCTTCAACCGCTGTTGACGGCGCAGTTGTTTCAAAACCCACCGCAAAAAAGGCAAACTCCTTATCCCGCTCGCGCTTTGCCATTTCAACCGCGTCAGCGACACCGTAGACAACGCGAACATCTGCGCCTGTAGCTTTGGCGTCTAACAGCGACATGTGGCTTCCTGGCACGCGTAAAACATCGCCGAAGCACGTTACGACCACGCCTTTTTGCGATAGCTGCACTGCCTCGTCAATCTCGGCGGCTGGCACTATGCAGACGGGGCAGCCTGGACCAGCGATGACCTCAACGTTCTTGGGCAAGAGGCTGCGTAAGCCATAATGCGTTATAGTCCACTCGTGGGTGCCGCAGACATGGCAAAATTTGACGGTTTCATCCTTTGGCGCTACTTCTCGAATTTTCTGCGCTATGCTCTTTGCGAGTTCTGGGTCTCTGAACCTGAGTTTTTCAGCCATTCCCATCAGCTGCCTTGTTCCTTTTCAAATGCAAGAATCTCCTTCCACAAGGCTAACGTTTCAAGAGCGTCTTTTTCGTCTACCATTTGAATGGCGTAGCCTGCGTGCACCAAAACGTAATCGCCCACTTTAGCATCTACAAGCGTCACGTTAACCTCTCTCAAAACGCCTTCTCCGAAGTCCACTTGGGCTTTGCTACCGTCTAAGCGCATGACACGCGCTGGAATCGCCAAACACATGCCGTATCAACATAAATCGAGGAATAAACCGCGATAAAATGGTTATGGTCTAAAACCAGAAAAACCCACCTACAACCGCCTGCCCAAAGGAAACCCCGCCATCACCCGCAGGAACAGCCTCATGAACCAGAAACTTCAAGCCCGCAGCCTCCACCGTCCGCCGCATAACTCCCGCCAAGATCTGATTACAGGCGGCACCACCCGAAAAACCCACAG
>JGI2171J19970_10001837_pt1 | contig 11742 bp, 8 predicted proteins | sample DeeMarSWOR324_28_FD_19970 | JGI IMG/M metagenome (IMG submission 19970) | reverse complement strand
CGAGCCGTGACCCGCGACATCGTGATCAAGACGCAGCACGCGCCCAGGCTCCAGCGCATCGTCTTCCCAGAGGCGACCGACGACCGCATCCTCCACGCCGCGCGGACCTGTCTCGAAGAGCGTATCGCTCAGCCCATCCTCGTGGGCAATCCGAAGCGGGTCGCTGCCGCGATCGAGCAGAGCCACATCGAGCTCGACCTCGGCCAGATCGAGATCGTCGACCCCACGGAGCATCCGCGTCGCGACGAATACGTCAACCACCTGTACGAGTCACGCAAACGTAAGGGAATCACGCGGGGCGAGGCGGCGGAGCGCCTTGAGAAGCCGATCTACTACGCCGCCATGATGTTGCACATGGGCGATGCTGAGGGGCTGATCGCCGGCGAAGAGATGCACTACCCGGAGGCGCTGCGACCCTGCCTCGAGGTCGTCGGCGTGAGCCCGACCGCTCACCGGATCGCCGGCCTCTACATGATGGTCCTCGAGAAGGACATTATGTTCTTCGCGGACACGACGGTGAACATCACAACCGACGCCGAGACGCTGGCGGAGACCGCCATCCTCGCCGCACGTTTCGCCCAGCGCTTGGACATCGAGCCGCGCGTCGCCATGATCTCGTTCTCCAACTTCGGCTCGGCACGTCATCCGGAGTCGCTCAAGGTCGCGCGGGCGGTGGAGATCGTGAAGCAGCGCTGCCCCGACCTGGTGGTCGACGGCGAGATGCAGGCGGACACGGCGGTCGTACCGGAGATCCTGCGAAGCCGCTATCCATTCAGCCGGCTGCAGGACCGGGCCAACGTGCTGGTCTTCCCGGACCTCGATGCCGCGAACGCCGCCTACAAGCTCATGGCACGCATCGGCGGCGCCACAGCGATCGGGCCCATCCTGCTCGGCATGCCGAAGCCCGTGCACATCCTGCAGCGAGGCGCCGACGTGCGGGAGATCGTGAACCTGACGGCGATTGCCGTGGTTGACGCATTGGAGCGACAGGCCGAGCAGGTACCGCTGCTGGCACAGGACCGCAACGCCTGAACCTGGCTTAGCCTCGACAGGGCAGGTCGGCCTGGATCGCGCAGCTAGGACGTTGTGTGACGATAGGTTGGGATCGGAGTGCTGGCTACGACAGCGTTCTCGCTGCTGGCTGCGCGGGTTGACAGGACTTTCCCGTGCTCAAGCGGAGGTGTCGAGAGCCATGGCAATGATGATCAACGACGATTGCATCGACTGTGGGGCATGCGTGACGGTCTGCCCGAACGACGCGATCAACGAGGGCGCGGCCACCGACGTACCGGTCTACTGGATCGATGCGGAGCGCTGCACGGAGTGCGTCGGCGCACACGACGAGCGGCAGTGCATAGAGGTATGCCCCGTGGACTGCATCGTGCCGAATCCCGACTACGAGGAGACGAAGGAGGAGCTCCTGGCCAAGTACCAGCGACTGCACTAGCAGCCGAGGCTGGCAGTCTCGCTCGCCTGATCCGTACACGGCCGCCCTCCCGTACTGGCATGCCTGCGGGATGCGGCCGTTCGCTATTGCCAGCTGCAGCGCCCGCGCTTGCGGCACGCAGCGGGGACAGCAGCTTAAAGGACAGGCAGAGCCCGGGGTCCACGACGAGGTAGCCCAGCCCACACTGGAGGCTTCCCGAAGATGACCGTCATCCGCGACCCAATCTGGCAGAACATCTGGATCGAGCCCATCGCGTTGCGGCTGATCGACACGGCAGCTTTCCAGCGGCTACGTCGAGTCAAGCAGCTCGGTCTGGCCTACCTCGTCTATCCAGGCGGCATCCATACTCGCTTCGATCATGCGCTGGGCGTGTACCACCTGGCCGGCCGTGCCCTGGGCCTCCTAGAGCGGTCAGGCGAACTGGCCGCTGTAGGAGAACGCGAGCGCGCGATCCTGCCGCTGGCGGGTCTCCTCCACGACATCGGCCACTATCCGTTCAGTCACACGCTAGAGGAGCTGGAGACCGGGCTGGTGCCCGGCAACCACGAGCAGATCGCAGGAGAATTCCTGGCGGACCCGGAAGTCGCAGCGGCACTAGAGCCACTGGGGTCGGAGACCGCACGGGAGATCCACAACCTCATCCTCGGGCGGTCAGAAAGCGCGCTACAGGGTCTGGTCTCGGGATCTCTCGACCTGGATAAGATCGAGTATCTCAAGCGGGATGCCGTCTTCTGCGGTGTCCCATACGGGGAGATCGATGTGGACCGGCTGCTCGACTCCTTGCGACTGGCGCGTGATCCAGAGAGCGGACACCTGGAGGTCGGGGTCGCCGTACAGGGCATCGCCGCTCTGGAGTCGCTGCTCTTCGCTAAGTACCAGATGTTCCGGACCGTCTACTGGCATCACGCCGTTCGCGCGGCGTCCGTGACGTTCCAGAGGCTCATCCGTGAGGCACTGACCGGAGGTTGGGCCGCACGGCAGCACATCGTGGGAAGCGGGGATGAGGAAGTGATCAGCGCGCTACAGGCACTGGCTGCCGGCAGCGAGTCGGAAAGCGCCCGGCGGGCACGTGGTTGGCTGATACCGGCACTCAGGCACCGCCGACTGCCGAAACGCGCCGCTGAGTGGCGAGGCGATGCACTCACCGATGCCTTGACTCGGCTGCAGCGCGAGGTCGCGCCCTGGTTCCACGCGCGTCCGGAACTGCGCGCCGCACTGGAGGACCACCTGGCCCAGGAGTTGGGCCTCGAACCCGGCCACGTATTCCTCGACTACCCGGCCAAGCCCAGCATGCTGGAACTCGACATCTTGATGCTTGGGCGTGACGGCTCCGTCCAGCGCCTCACCGGTGCCGGGCGTGCTGGGCTGATCGACCTGCCGCGCCTCGGGCGCGACCTTTACCACGCTGCACGCGTCCTGCGGGTCTTCACGTGGCCACGGACCGAACTCAGAGAGCCGGAGCGCATCTTGCAACTCGTGACCGCACCCGAGGCCGAGATCGTCGAGCTGGTCGGCCAACCCGAGCCGGATTCCACCGGCTGATCTCCTGGCGCCGACGCCCCCTGCGCAGCGTCCTCGCCGAGTTGTGCCGCGACACGGGCAGTCCCTTGGGATGATAGAGTGGAAAGGCGCTGCCTACGGCAGGATCTTCACCACGAGCACAGTGATGTTGTCGAGGCCACCCGCCTCATTGGCTGCATCGACCAGTCCGTCGGCTATCTCCTGAACGTCGCCGGTGGAGCTAAGCAGGATCCTCTTAATCTCCTCGTCTGGCAGCATGCCGCTGAGCCCGTCGGAGCACAGCAGAAAGACGTCGCCCCGCTTCACCTCGTCCGAGTACGTGTCTGTCTCCACGTCGAACTCGGTGCCCAACGCCCGCGTGAGTATGTGCGAGAGCGGATGATCGCGAGCCTGCTCGGGTGCTAGCGCGCCTCGGTCNACCTGCTGTTGCACCACCGTGTGATCGCGCGTGACCTGGGTCAGCGCGCCATCCCGGAGCAGGTAGCCGCGGCTATCACCCACCTGCTGGAAGAGATAGCGCGAGTCCGGCATCAAGGCGAGCAGCGTGACGGTTGTCCCCATACCACGCTTCTCGGGCTCGTTGTCGGCACGCTCCATGATCGCCCGGTTCGCGTCCTCGATGAGCTCGAGGGCCCTTTCCTGGAGAGCCTCGCCGCTGATACCCTCTTCAACGGCTCGACTTATACCCGGACCCACCATCTCGGTGACAATCTGGCTGGCAACCTCACCGGCGACATGCCCCCCCATGCCGTCGGCCACGATGAACACGCCCCGCGCCTCATCAGCGAAGAGCGCATCCTCGTTGCCCTGCCGGACCTTGCCGACGTCGCTTCTACCCGCGTATTGCCACTTCATCGCACCTCCCCGATTCACTCCGGGGGTCACAAACTAGTCACAAGGGCGCCAGGTTGTCCATGCGATGCAGCCAACGACAGCTGGCTGCACCGCCGTCCTTGGGGGGAACCGCACAGGGGAGCAGGGCAATCAACCGCCGGACCAGCCCCTGCGTAAGGTCGGTTACACCCGACCGCGAGGCAAGGTCCTCTTGCCCGCGCACCCAGCGCACAACCCAAACCGACAGCCGCCAAGCGGCCGCTGTCAAGGACATATCGGTTGCGGACACAACCCGCCGACTGTAGTCTCCGCACCATCGTCATCCGAGTCACCAAGCAGATGCCGGCCGCTGTGGTTTCCTGCCCACCCGATCCGCGGCCGCTCGAGTCCGACAGGAGCGACTATGGCCACGAAACCCGCAATCATGCTGGCAGCCTTCGTCTTCGCCCTGGGCTGCTCCTCCCGCCCCGAGACCGATGAGACGGCAACGCCCAGAACGGAGGCGAGCAGAATGAGCGAGATGGCCGGACCGCCGCCGGCGAGTGGCGATACGATCGCCACGGCCAGCGGGCTGAAGTACATCGTCATTCAGTCAGGCAGTGGCGCAACGGCTGCGCGGGGCCAGCAGGTGCAGGTCCACTACACGGGCTGGCTGAGCGACGGCAGCAAGTTCGACAGCTCGGTCGACCGGCGTCAGCCGTTCGCCTTCCCCCTCGGGCAGGGGCGTGTCATCCGCGGTTGGGACGAGGGCGTCGCAGGGATGCGACTGGGTGAGAAGCGACGCCTGATCATCCCACCGGAACTCGGGTATGGAACGCGGGGCTACCCCGGTGCCATTCCTCCTGACGCCACGCTGATCTTCGACGTCGAGCTTCTGGACGTCGAGGCGTAGGCGTCACCGGCAGAGAGCCTCACCGCCCGGACGGNGCGGNCCCACAGGTCAGCATGGCCGCAGACACCGAGATCGCAGTCCGTTGCCACGGGCTGAAGAAGTCCTACGGCGACGTCGTGGCCGTNGACGGCCTCGACCTCGAAGTCCACGTCGGCGAGTGCTTNGGCNTGCTGGGCCCAAACGGCGCCGGCAAGACGACCACCGTCGAGATCCTCGAGGGTCTGCTCAAGCCCGACGCTGGCGACGTGGAGATCCTGAAGATGCGCTGGGGAAAGGACGACCGTGCCCTCAGGCAGCAGCTCGGTGTCCAGCTCCANGAGACGCAGCTGGCCGAGAAGCTCACAGTCGAGGAGACGCTGCGTCTGTTCCGCAGCTTCTTCGACGGCGGNCGCACTGTGGACGAAGTCCTCGACCTCGTCCAATTGCAGGAGAAGCGGAAAGCNTGGGTCTCGCGGCTGTCCGGCGGNCAGCAGCAACGGCTGGCGGTCGCNTGCGCCTTGGTCAGCCACCCCNATCTCCTCTTCCTNGATGAGCCCACAACCGGTCTCGACCCGCAGTCGCGCCGCCAGCTGTGGNACCTGGTGCTCGATTTCAAGGCTTCGGGCCGCACTGTCCTGCTGACAACTCACTACATGGAAGAGGCCCACCGCCTCTGTGATCGGGTGGCGATCGTCGATCGTGGCAAGATCATCGCTCAAGGTACCCCCGCCCAGCTCATCGCCCGCCTGGGCGCCGAGCACGTGGTAGAGATCGCTCTCGAGGACGGCGACCCGCCGCCCGGTGAGTGGCTCCGCCAGGTGCCTGGGGTCCGAGATGTCCGCCGAGAACGAGGCGGCATCTTCCTCACAGTCGGCGAAGTCCACCGATCGGTCCCCGCGCTGCTCGCCGCCTTGAAGGACCGCGGCCTAGCGCTTTCCCGACTCACCACCCACCACGCTACGCTCGAGGACGTGTTCGTCTCGCTCACGGGGAGACACCTGAGAGATGGGTAGGCCGTCTCACCCTCTCGTCGAGCTGACACGCGCCCGCATGATGGAGTTCATCCGCGAGCCAGAGGCGATCTTCTGGGTGTTCGTCTTTCCTGTGCTCTTGGCTCTTGGGCTGGGCATCGCCTTCCGCAGTCGGCCAGCCCAACCGCTTCGCATCGCCGTGCAGCAGGGACCCGGCGGCGCGAATCTAGCGGAGGCTTTGGACCGCTCACCCGAGATCACAGCCACGCTCCTGGTGCCTGAAGCCGCCCGTAACGACCTACGGACAGGCAAACTGGCTCTGGTCGTTGTGCCCGGCGACTCCGTCACTTACGTCTACGACCCCACACGGAATGACAGCCGCCTTGCCCGCCGGCTCGTCGACGACGCAGTCCAGCGCGCCGCCGGCCGTGCGGACCCTCTGATCGTCAGCGAACGCCACCTCACCGAGCCCGGCTCGCGCTACATCGATTTCCTGATCCCCGGCTTGCTGGGGCTGAACCTCATGGGGAGCGGGATGTGGGGGATCGGCTTCAACATCGTGCAGGCGCGGCGCAAACGTCTGCTCAAACGCTTGCTCGCCACACCTATGCGGAGGAGCCACTACCTGCTCTCCTTCATCCTCTCTCGCTTCGTCTTCATGATCCTCGAGGTCGCCGCCTTGGTGGGGTTCGGCTGGCTCGTTTTCGACGTCCGCGTGTACGGCTCGATCATTGACTTGCTGATCGTCGCCGTTGTCGGCGCCCTGGCCTTCGCAGGGTTGGGACTGCTGGCCGCCAGCCGAGCGCAGACCATAGAAGGCGTCTCAGGGATCATGAACTTGGTGATGTTGCCGATGTGGATCTTCTCCGGCGTCTTCTTCTCCTACGCGAACTTCCCGGATCGTCTGCAGCCCTTCATCCAGGCCCTGCCGCTGACACCACTGAACGACGCGCTGCGCACAGTGATGATCGACGGGGCTCCGCTCACGGCGAACCTGACGCGGCTGGCGGTGATCGCGGCCTGGGGATTGGTAAGCTTCGTTACAGCCGTCAGGGTCTTCCGCTGGCACTAGGAGCTCGAGCGAGCGGCTCGCCGCTGAGGCGGGCCGTGGAGACGGGGTCTTGACAAGAAGTCAAGGGTGTATATTTTACATGGCTCTCCCATACCCCGGGTCCCCTGAAACTTTTTGGCTTTTGCGGTGTCTTAACCTGCCACGGGCCCAAGGCCGGTCCAAAGGACTCAAGCCTTGGGGCTGGTGGGTACGCACGACTGGATGCCATCTTGGAAGATGTGACGATAGAACCGAGATGATAATGGACCGCGACTTGGCCAAGGCGAAGCGTTTGGCCAGCCAGGCTTTGAAGAGCCGGGTGGCGGGGGACGATTCTGCCCTCGATCAGTACCTGCAGGACGTCAGCCAGCACCAGCTGATCACTCCCCAGGAGGAGATCCGGCTGGCGCGACGCGCGCAGAAGGGTGACGTCGGGGCGATCCAGGCCCTTTGCAAGGCCAACCTGCGCTTTGTGATCTCCGTGGCCAAGAAGTACCAGGGCCGTGGGCTGCCGCTGGCTGACCTGATTCAGCAGGGCAACCTCGGCCTGGTGACCGCGGCCATCAAGTTCGACCCGGACCAGGGCGTGAAGTTCATCAGCTATGCCGTCTGGTGGATCCGCCAGGCCATCCTCTCAGCGCTGGCTCATCACGGCCGCTCGGTCCGGGTGCCGCTCAACCGGGCGGCGGAGCTGTCCAAGATCTTGAAGGCGCGCCAGACTCTGAAGCTGTCCCTGGATCGCGAGCCGACCAGCGAGGAGATCGCCCGGCACCTCGAGATGAATCCAGCGACGGTGGAGATGCTGGAAGCGCTGAATGCGGGCGAGGTCCGCCTGGATGCGCCGATCGGGGACAGCGAGGACTCGAGCCTAGTCGAGCGCTTCGTCAGCGAGGAGGCGACCACCGCCGTCGCCGAGGTCGAGGACCGGCTGCTGCAGGAGCAAATCGAGGAGGCGCTCAAGACACTCAGGGAGCGCGACGCCCTGGTGCTGCGGCTGTACTACGGCCTCGGCGACGGGCGTGAACACACCCTGGAGGAGATCGGCCAGAAGCTCGGCATCACCCGGGAGCGCGTTCGCCAGCTTCGCGACCGGGCTCTCAAGGAGCTGCGCGAAGGCGACAAGGGCGCAGCGCTTGCCAGCTTCGCAGCCGCCTGAGCGGCGACGACTGGCTCAGACGCAACAAGGGAGAGGGGCGCCAGACGGCGCCCCTCTTTCTTCCACGGTTCACAACTCGCAACCTTGTCCGCTGCGGCGACATCTAACGGATGTCAGACTTCGCAATGCCACACGCACCGATTCCGAATGACCGGGAGCCCGTCAGGCGACCGGCCCGGGCTGTGAGGAGATCACCAATGATTCCAGGCAAGCTGTCACGCTTACTACTGTTACTAGCAGCCTCGCTCCTCTGCTCGGCCTCCGGGGCCGCAGCCGGCCAGGCGGTCCTACCGACGATCAGCTATGCCGTCATCGTCAGGCAGCCTCACACCCACGTGTTCGAGGTGCGCATGGAGATCGCCGGCTTCGGGCGGCAGGAGTTGGACGTCTCGTTGCCGGTGTGGACCCCAGGCTCGTACCTGGTGCGCGAGTACGAGCGCCACGTCATCAGCTTCGCCCCGAGGGACGAAGAGGACAGGCCGCTCGCCTGGCACAAGCTCGACAAGAACACCTGGCGCATAGCAACAGCCGGCACCGACCGCGTACTTCTGGACTATGAAGTCTACGCTCGCGAGCCGGGCATTCGCTGGTCATTCGTCTACGATGAAGGGGGCCACATCCTCGGGCCGAGCCTCTTCATGTACGTCGTCGGCGCGACCGATGCTCCCACATCCGCAGAATTCCACCTGCCGCACGGCTGGCGCCTGACGGGCGCCATCGCCCCAGCGGGCGACAACCCGTACCTGATCTCAGCCGGCTCATATCACGAGCTGATCGATGCGCCGATGCTAGTCGGCAACTTCACGGACATTGAGTTCGAGGTGGAGGGAGTTCCGCACGTCATCGCCATCCTCGGGCCACACAATGCCGACCTGGGGCGCTGGCGGGACGACTTCACGAAGATCGTTGAGACCTGCTCAGCCCTGTTTGGCGAGTTGCCCTACGAGAGGTACGCGTTCGTATTCACCACGCTCACAGGCGGCGGGGGAATCGAGCACGCCAACGGCACGACGATCGGTCTCAGCGGGCTCGATTTCCAGACTGAGCGGAGCCACAGAATCGTACTGGGCGTCACGGCCCACGAGTTCTTCCATGCCTGGAACGTGAAAAGGATCCAGCCTCCCGCCTTCAGGCCCTACGACTACGAGGAGGAGAACTACACCGACGCGCTCTGGTTCTATGAGGGGTTCACTTCCTACTACGGCGACCGCATCCTGCACCGCGCCGGACTGATTGATGCGCTCGATGATCCGGCGGATCTTGTCTCCAGGTACCAAGAGACCCCAGGCCACGCCGTGCAGAGCGCTGCGAGCGCGAGCTTCAACGCCTGGATCCACCTGTACCGCAGCGACGAGAGCTTCAACAACTACCACACCGACTACTACTTCAAGGGCCGGGTCATTGCCAACCTGCTCGAGCTGGAGATCGCGAACCGGACACACGGCGCGAAAGGGGTCGACGATGTCCTGCGTCTGATGTGGCAGAAGACCCGCGACCAGGGCACGGCGTTCGACTCGGAGGGGATCCGTGCCGCTGCAGAGCAGGTAGCGGGAGGCTCGTTCCGTGACTTCTTTGATAAGTACGTCTTCGGCACCGACGACATCCCATTCGAGGACTTCTTCAGGCTCGCCGGCTATGAACTTGTCGTCGATGAGGAAGCGACCCGCCTCAGAGACCGAACCGGCTACCTCGGGGCGTACCTCGGTGAATCGAACGGCCGAGTCCGGCTCGATGGGATCGTCAAAGATGACCCGGCCTGGCGTAGCGGGCTCGACTACGGCGACGAGATCATCACGGTCGACGGCAACGAGATTGCCGATCTGCAGTCGCTCCGTGCGCTCCTCACAGGTCACGGGCCCGGCGAGGAACTCGAGTTCGTCGTGTCGCGCTACGGCCAGAACCGGACGATCAACGTGACGCTGGGCGAGCGAAGCGTGCCCGTGTACGGGATGGTCGAGGTCGAGCAGCCGACGGACCTCCAGCTCGCCGTGCGCCGCCGCTGGCGTCAGACCTTCGCGTCCGAGCACTGACCAACCGCCTAGAACCGTGGAGAGCACAGGAGGGGCGTCGATAGGACGCCCCTCACGCTTTCCACACCCGGCTTTGCTCAGCCGCCGGCCGGACCTATCTTTCGCTTCCCCAAGAGCGCATTCAACACGAACCCGGTTGGCAACCATGACGTGTATCCGTCGCTCGCTCGCCGTGCTCGCCGCGGCCGCGGTCTTGGCACACACCAGCTGGCTCGCCGGCCAGGAGACGTCCCGTGCCCCGTCCGCCCCTCTCGCACCCGAGGTCTATCTCGGTCATCCGGTAGGCGCCGACTTCAGGCTCGTCGGCTGGGACAGCATCACCGGTTACTTCAACCTCCTGGCTGAAGCGTCGCCGACCCTACGCGTGGACACCATCGGTCGAACGACCCACGGGCGACCGTTCGTTGTGGCCACCGTGACCGCGCCAGACAACATGCGGCGCCTGGAGCAGATTCGTCTGAACCAGGCGAAACTCGCCGATCCGAGAAAGCTCGAAGACGGAGAGTTGGAGGCGTTGCTCCCGAGCCAGCCAGCCGTCGTGCTGATCGCGCACAACATCCACTCCACCGAGATCGCTTCCAGCCAGGAGGTTATGGAGCTTGGCCACGCCTTGATCACTGACCCCGTACTCCTGGAGGCACTGGAGAGTGTGGTCGTGCTGCTCATCCCTTCCGTGAACCCCGACGGCCAGCAGATGGTCGTGGACTGGTACGCGCTCACGCTCGGTACCCCGTACGAGGGGAGCTCGATGCCCTGGCTCTACCACCCGTACGTCGGACACGATAACAACCGCGACTTCTTCATGCTGACCCAGGTCGAGTCCCGTCTGGTGAACGACCTGCTGTACGCTCGCTGGTACCCCGAGGTCGTCTACGACATCCACCAGATGGGGAACCGAGGCGCGCGCTTCTTCGTGCCGCCCTTCGACGATCCGGCGAACCCGAATATCGACCCTTTGTTGGTGCGGCTGATTTCGCTATTCGGCCTGCAGATGGCCACTGACCTGGAGGCAGCGGGCAAGTCGGGCGTGGTGACCGGCGAGCAGTTCGACCTCTGGTGGCCGGGCGGGCTGCGCACCGTGCCGGCTCGGCACAACATGGTGGGGATCCTCTCTGAGGCCGCCAGCGCACGGCTCGCGTCCCCGATCTTCCAAGAGCCGGGCGCAGCTGACCGTCAACCGGAGTACGGCATCAGCTACCCGAACCCCTGGCCGGGCGGCTGGTGGCGCATCCGCGACATCGTCGACTACGAGCTGATCGCCGCCCGCTCCGTGATCGGCCTCGCCGCACGCGAGCGGCGCCAGCTCATCCGCAACTACGTGCAACTCGGCCGCCGTGCCATCGAGGCCGGAGACAACGAGCCCCCCTTCGCCTACGTCGTCCCCGCAAGTCAACGTGACCCAGGAACTGCGGCCACGATGCTGGAGCTGCTGCGCCGTGCCGGCGTCGAGGTCCACCGAGCGGTAAACCCCTTTCAGGCCGATGGGGTCGAGCACCAAGCAGGCGACTGGGTGGTGCTGATGGCGCAGCCCTACAGAGCCCACGCGAAGGACCTGCTGGAACGCCAGCGCTATCCGGACCTCCGCCTGTACCCTGGCGGGCCACCGGACACGCCCTACGACGCCGCAGGCTGGACGTTGCCGCTGCAGATGGGCGTGGAGGCGCGGGAGGCGAGGACACCCTTCCAGGCCGACCTGCGCTTGGAAACTGGGACGATACGGCCGCCTGCCGGCCGCCTGGCCGGCGCGGGCCCCGCCTTCCTGCTGACGAACGACACGAACGCCGCCAACCTGGCCATCCACCGCGCCCTGGGCGGCGGGGGCCAGGCAGCCTTCCTCTCGGAACCGCTGGAGGCCGGCGGC
>JGI2171J19970_10001836_pt1 | contig 11745 bp, 12 predicted proteins | sample DeeMarSWOR324_28_FD_19970 | JGI IMG/M metagenome (IMG submission 19970) | reverse complement strand
GCCGTTTCAGCGGCTTCCGCGATGCGACGCCGAAGCTTATCGATCGTTTTGAATTCAATAGGGTGCGGCGGCAAACCGAAACGGTACGGGCAAAGCGATACGCCAGCGTCCAATAACACTTTAACATCAGGCGTTTCAACCAACGTGCACATGGACCTAACGCCGAAGCTTTCCGCCGCTAAGGGCGTTACCTTAATCTTTTTCAGCATGCGTTAGCCTCGCTTCCCGTTTCGGGTGGCAGTAGCACCAGCGCGATCATGTCCTTGCCAACAAAGGCTAAAACGGCCCTAGCAAGTAAAAACGTTCCGCTAACATTGCGAACCTTTCGCTGGTACAATAATATGCAACAAGAAGGTTGGGGCAAAATAATTAAAGCGCCATGCGCACTCATGTCAGCTTAGAATCAGAAGTGACGGAAACTTATGAACCAGAAAAACGTGAAAAGCAAAGCGAAGGAAGTTGCAACCCTCGCTAGTGGCTGCTTTTGGTGCACCGAAGCAGTTTTCAGCATAGTGAAAGGCGTGGAGAAAATTGAGCCTGGCTATTCAGGTGGCTCCGTGCCAAATCCAACGTACGAGCAGGTATCTACAGGAACAACTGGGCACGCTGAAGCCGTGCAGGTAACTTTTGACCCCAGCGTAATCTCTTTCAAAGAAATTCTCGAAATATTTTTTGCGACGCACGACCCGACCACGCTGAACCGCCAAGGTCCTGATGTGGGCACTCAATACCGTTCAGTGATATTCTACCACAACGAAGGGCAAAAAGCCACGGCTGAGAGCCTCATTGCGGAGCTGAACGAAGAAGGAATTTGGGATGCGCCAATTGTCACGCAAGTGGTGCCGTTTAAGGCTTTTTACGTGGCTGAAACTTATCATAAAGACTACTACAAGCGGCATCCGAATCAGCCTTACTGCCAGCAGGTCATCACACCGAAACTTGCCAAATTGCAACAGCGCTTCTTGGGAAAGCTTAAGGTGCCGTGAAAAGTCGAAGAAGTTCGAAGAGCATAACCAAATGCGTTTTAGAGTTGGAACGTTAAGGGCGGCTCAGCTATTCTAATGGGAAGGGAACTGTAACCATAATTGGACTGTGAAAAACAGGAAACTTGTTTTTGTCTCATACGAGCTGCAAAATTTTCAAGGTTTGCGCATTTCAATTTTTTCTGCTTTGAGCTTGCGGTATTTTCCGCAGTGTGCGCCTCCATTATTGGCACATGTGTGATTGGCGGGGTCAAAGTAGGGACAGGTGTTTTTAAATTCGCAGTAGTCCGTGAGAAGATTCTGAATTTTACTCAAAGCTGATTCAAAGCGACTCGTGGAGTGAAGCTTGCTTTTATTAGGTAGTGTTTTTCCAGTGGGCAACATCGCCACATCCATATATGATTTCTTAAGAGATTATTTAGAAATTAGTTCGAATATGCAAACATTACAATACCAGAAATATTCAGTTTTCCGATTCAGAAACCAAAATAGAGGTTTACAGTAAAATGCTTGACCTTAAAGTTTTAACGTCAAATGTGTGGCGATGTCTCCCGCGTAACCTTCCCTTTTTTTTCTACGTACATCTTAAAGTGTGGTCTCGAATGGTTAATACGGACCACCTAAAGCGCGCGCTAGCATCTTGAGAATTTTACCCAGGAATCGATTTCTTCGATTGTTGGCTTGTCGGCTGGGGAGATTTTTCTCTTTGCAACGTTAGCCTCGAAAATAGTGTTTATCTTCTTGCTGAGTTCAATCGGGTCTTGTTTAGAGAGGCTATTTCTATCTCTGACGTTGACTCCCTCCAACAGGAAAAGATACTTTTTCTTCACACCCGGAACCATAGAAAGTTGAGCCCGCCCCTGCAGCTTCTCCACGGTCATTTCAGAAGAGCGCATTCCCTCCGCGACAACTTTAGATTCTGCCGTGATAAACTCGCCCACGTTGGTTATTCCTATTTCCTTCAGCTTAGCAGCTTTTCCGTGTCCTATTCCTTTGACGTTTATTACATTGCTCTGGCTTTCCAGCAGCGCTTCAGGCTCGAAAATGCTGCTTTCCAACTTTTCCAATTTCAACCTGATTTCCGCCAATTCGTTTTTCTGCTCGGTAATGGTCGCCATTGAATTCTTCTCTTTCTGTTCAAATTGGGCAAATGCATTCTCCATTTCTCCACGCTGTCTCTCTACAGTCTCTTTTATGACAGCTAGTTGAGGTCCAAGACTTTCCAAAAAGTCTCCGATGATTTCCTTCGTCGCCCCTCTCTGCTCCTTGAGTCCCCTCCTAATATTGTTTAGCCTTTTGTCGGTAAGGAACACTTGCTCCTGTACGCCATCCAATATCTTCTGCTGAGCCTCGCGGCTCCTCTCAAAACTCTGCCTTAATGCGTTTCCCTGTTCAACAAGACCCATGGAAAACACTTTCCTAGTATGCTCCAAACTTTCATCAACCATAAACATCCTAGTTTGAACACCCTCCAAAATCTCGTGTTGAAACTGCAGGCTAGACTCCAAACGATTCACTTCTTCGTCAATTGCATTAATCTGATCATCATATGACAATTCGCTAACTATCCTGTGAGAGGTACCACTAAGAAAAACTGCTGTTAACAGCGCGGACACAAAGAGATAAACATAAACTGGAATCGCCCCAATAAAATTGCCCAATATGTAAGGCGTGAATATACCTTCTGGTCCTAAATTGAACCACATGATTACCGCGTTAACTACATTCGCTCCGGAAAGGACAGAGAATAATGCAAGTATCCAAATGGTTGTTCCTTTCAAAGTTTTATTCACCCCAAAATTTACAATTACGTGTTTTCCTGCCTTTTTGAGGCGAAGGCTCAATCACGAGCGCGCGCTCAATCCACCAACGCGTGCAATATATCACAGCAACACCACTTTAGCTCTCTAGATGAGACTCATGCATTATTTTGTTTAGCTCAATATATTGGCAATTTCTGTTGTCTTCCCTTGTTTTGCACTGTTCGCAGAGGTCAGAAGGCGGTTCTACAGAGGTCTTTTGGTAGATGTACATGGGATACTGTGTGCAGTTCTTACACCAATGCCACTTGTCCCTTTTACTTCCCCTAACATATTCCACCGCTCTTAGCACCTCGTTTCAGTCTCTTGCATGCTGGCGTGAAGGTCATTTACGCAGAGTTTGCCTGCAAGACGCAGTTTTTCACATTATATCTGCACTATTGAGTCTTAATAAATATTATTGTCTACCAGTTCAACATAAATACTATTATTTTTCCTCTTCGCAATTTCGCTTTCAGATTTTACCTGTTCTTTCACGCGCGCTAAGGGGTCAATAGGTTTTTATGAGTTCCTCTTTTGTCTAATCAAGTTTAAATTTGGGAGTCATCATACATCAGATTGTAAAAAATCTATACTCGGTTGTAAAAGTAAAGTGAGTGACAATAAGAAAAACGAACATACACCAGGACGCACATGGCAAGCTATCTGGATTGACCTGATTCAACGTGCAAGCAATGAATGGGCAAGCAGGTTTCGTTAAATACAATGAAATAAGAGACATTCACTTCTACCGTAAGCCTAAAAGATTTGGGGGTTTACAGGTAAAATGTCGCACCTTAAAGTTTTAATGATAGAAAGGGCAGAGTTCTGTTTGGTGGGCGATGACGACTCTGGCCCCGAAGACGCTTGGATGATTTGGATCTTGAGTGCGGGAGCCCACCATCCCTACAAAAAACAAATCAGAAGTTCAACCCTTGTTTCAAGCTATATATAGAGGGGGTATAGACAAAAAATCACACAACAGTCAAACAGCCAAACAATCCAAAGCCTCCAGTTATGCTGTTTCAACAAAAATTTTGTGTCATTATGCGCCAGTACTGTAAACAAGTAAGCTGAACTCCAAAATAGAAGCCATGCCAAGCTGTCCCTATTTTTTCACGACGAGAACGTTGCAGTCTGCGTTGGCAACGACTCGCCTAGATACGCTTCCCAACACTATAGACGCCTTGCCCAATCCCCTGCTTCCTACAACAATAAGGTCGAAGTTTTCATGCTCAGCCATGTTCCTCAATGCTCTAGCGGGATTTGAACCGAGAATAGACGATGTGGTGTACTCAACTTCATTTTCCAAGTAAAGTTCTGCATGTTCAAGTATTTCTTTGGCTTTTTTTTCCATCCCTCGACCATAGACAGTTATGACTTTTACAGACCCAGAAAACTTCTTAGCAATACTCGCAGCTTCCAAAAGTGCTCTGTCAGAATGGTTAGAACCATCAACGCCAACTAATATTCGGATTCTATCCTTCATGTCCATCCCTGATTATCTATTAGTTAACTCCAGATAATACCTTTTCTCCAAGCACATGCAGCTTGATTAACCCTTAACAGGTTCAGCGGAAGCCAAGGTCATAAGCCCTGGATTCTTGTTTATTCCTCTCGCCAAAATGGGCGGGAAAGTAAGCGTGGTTATTAAACTCATTGCCACAAGCGCCGAAAACACATCGAGTGGAATTAAACCGAACTGTTTTGCGGCTAGGGCAATCACCAACTCGGCTGCGCCTCTGGAATTCATCGCCCACCCTGTGTAATAGAGCTGTTTCAGTGTTAAGCGTGAAAAAGGTTTTATTAGCAAGCATCCGAAGATTTTCCCCGAAAAAGCGATGACAACGGTAGCTACTAACAAAGCAAGGCTGGAAAAAAGAGTGCTAAACTCGAAGTTTATTCCGACGTTTGCAAAGAAAAAGGGAACAATGAAACCCAAGGCAATAAGCTCAGTAACTTTTATCATGTCTTTCCTGTGACGCTCATTAATGCTTCTCATCGCGATCTGAAGAATAAAACCGCCAGCAATGGCACCAATCAAATAACCTATTCCCAAACCTTCCGAAAGAGCCGCAAGAACCATAATGAAGATAACCACTAACGAGAAAATTTCAGCTTGATTGCCGCGGTTCCTGTCAAGATAACGGAAAATTTTAGACGCAACCTTGAAGAATACAAAAGCCACCACACCGAAAATTATAATTTCCACGGGAATTGCAGCCAATTCCAGCAATCCTCCACCTCGTCCTATCACTGCAACAAGCGCCAAAAACAGAACTTCAAAAATGTCGTCAAGCGCTCCAGCCGCCAGCATAATGGCTCCTAAGTGAGTGTTCAAGCTGTTCAGGTCCATGAGAACTTTAACTTTTGTTGCTTCTGACGTAACCATCATGGCTCCTCCAAAGACCAACGCGGTTAACCATCCGTAACTTGGAAACACCAGCATCATAAACGCAAATCCAAGACCGAAAGGTAGAAGCGCCGAACTTAGAGAAATTAGGAGGGATTCTCGTGAAGTTTCTCTTATTTTTTCAACATCAATCTCTAAACCAGCCAAGAAAAGTAGAAAGATTATCCCGAGATACGCCAAGAAATCAATTATAACTAAAGATGACTCGCTGTCAAAAAGAAAGCCCTTCAAAAATGGAATACTCAACAGAATCCCCGCCAAAATTTGGCCGACAACAGCAGGTAAACCTATTCGCTTGAATAATAAGCCCATTACAAAGGTAACTATCAGAATTAAAGGCACTAGAACAAATATTTCCATTTCTTAATTTTTTCTCCGGAAATGCGGTTTCGTCAGCACATCACTACTGCAAATTAATTCGGTTCAACCTGAATATTTTCGTGAATTAAGACCGAGCTAATTATAAACTTTATGTCCTAAATCAGGAAATAAGGTAACGGGCAATTTTTGAGAGGGGTTCGCCGCTGAAACCGAACCTATTTTTCGTCTGTTGGCTTCTCCCACAATTCCAGCCTCTGCTTTTTGAACTCGCTGCGTTTCCTCTGCAGATACTTGTAAACCGTGTGGTGCTGGCTTCCGTCGATAAGCATCTGCACCGCGTTCCTTGCAACGTCAACCTGTTCAAAAGTGCCGATAAAGCCAACTGTGTGACCGTAGATAACTACGCTGGCATCAGTCAACTCCTCAATAAGCTTACGCGTTTTGCCGTTCGCCCCGATAATTCGACCCTTAACGCGTTTGATGTCTGATTCAGAACGCCCGAAAATGACGCGAAAATCTATGAAGTCAAAGATGTCATCTTCATTGCGAAGCAAGCGAAACGCGTGTTCAGGCGAGAAACCCCTGCCGATAGCGGTCACAACATCCTTAGCTCTGAAAAGTAACGAAGGATCATTTGTCCTCTCGGAAAGCACAATTGTCACGCCGCCAGATTCGCTTTCAATCTGAAGCTCAACCATAAGCTTCTCCTCGATTTTCTGTTTCACTTTGCCGTCAGGACCCACTAAAACGCCCACTCGCTCTTTAGGAATCCTAATGAACGCGCTTGGCTTCGACATCTTTAACCAACAACCTGCTTGTAAGCATCATCAACTGAAAGAACCCTAACGCCTAACCGACTAAAGAACCTATTCACGTTCGCCAAGTCCCTGCGCAGGAAAAAATCAGCCATAGGATGCGATGTCGGCACCGCCTGCGACACGTCAAATATAACTGGGTTACCTTTCCACATCATTATGTTGTACTCGCTTAAGTCGCCGTGAACCAGCTCAGCCTTACGGTAAAGCCGCTCCAAATAAGTCAGCAACGCACTGTACACTTTCTCAGGATTGCTAGGCGGTTGCTCCTTTAACGACGGCGCATTAATGCCATCTTTTCCAATGAATTCCATCACTAACACGTTATTCTTAACTGCAACGGGTTTGGGCACTCGCACCTTCGCTCGGGAAGCCTGCTCCAAGTTCCTGAATTCCTTCTGCGCCCAAGCAAAAATCAGCGACCGTGTATCGCGTTTGACGCCTTTGAACCTGTAATCGCCTTCAATGTATTTGAGCATGCCTCTGCGGAATTCGGCGGAAGCAGTCAAGTAGATTTTGACTGCTAGGTCTTTGCCTTCCTTGTTCTTGCCCCAGTAGACTCTGGCTTCTTTGCCTGCGCTCACGACTCCGTGGACTTCGTATAACACGCCGCTATTCAGGAACTGGTAGATAACCATGAGTGTGGCTTGGTCGAAAACCTCTTCTAACGTGGCTCTTTCAGTCGAGAAGTCGTGTATGAGCATTTTGTCTCTTCTTTCAACTGTTTTTTCTTTATGTGCAAGTTTTTTCTGAGCCCTTCTCGTCATGCTTGTTCACCATGCTATTCCCTGCGAAGTATTTAAAATCACTTGACCAAGTTATTTTACAGAAAACGAAATGGTTTAAATGGAAACTGGAAAAAATTGAGTTCTGACTTAATTGCGCCTTGCGGAATGAACTGTGCACTTTGCGCCAGCTACTTGGCGTTGGTGAACGATTTGAAAAGCAAGGGCATCAAAATACCTTATTGCATAGGTTGTAGGGCGAGAAACAAAAAATGTGCCTTCGTGAAAAAATCTTGTTCCAGATTACTGAAGGGTGAAGTGGATTTCTGTTTTGAATGCCCTGATTTTCCATGTGACCGGATAAAAACCCTTGACGCCAGATACAAATCCCGCTACAAAATGAGCATGATAAACAATTCCAAGTTCATCAAAGAACACGGGATGCAAAGCTTTCTGCAAGAACAGAAAAAAACGTGGAAATGCCCAAATTGCGGCGAAATGATTTGCTGCCATAACGGCCTATGCTTCAATTGCGAATTAGAAAAATTACGAAATAAAAAGCAAAAATACCGATGGGATGAATAAACAGCATTATATGGTTAAGACGCCTTTTCTGCGGAGATTTTCGGCTTGCGCGTGCGTGTACCGCCAAACCACATCGCCGCGTTTGTCGCTTTGAAAATCCCAAGGCGAAATAATAACGATGTCGCCTTCTCTGATCCAAACACGGCGCTTCATTTTGCCGCGAATACGGCATAACCTTTCGTGGCCGTCTTGGCACTTAACCAGAATGCGATCGAAACCGAGCAGTTTCACTACGACGCCTAAAACTTCGCCTTGCGCGGGATACACCAGTTCGCTGATTTCGCCTTCGCTTAACACTTTTTTCTTACCCAAATACAGACCTCACGGTTTCGCTTGAAAGAAATGGGTTAGCTTCCTTAAAAGCATGTTCATTTCAAAACGCTGGATTGAAAGGGTTAGGCGGTCGAATTGCAGCGGCTCTGTAAGAAACTGCATTATTCACGGTGCCACATGGCTGGCTAAGCTTAAATTTTCACATGAATAATATGTGCATATCAAAGTGAGGAGCTGGTTAGGTGTCGTACGTTTTTAACATACCGTTACGTGATAACGCCAAACTGAAGCACGTCATGGATAAGGTCAAAGGAGACACGAAACTGCAGAGTTTCTGGAAATGCGCGAACGTAATGGCCATCGACCGCATGGGCTACACGGATCACGGTCCCACACACGTGAAAATAGTTGCCAACATGGCGCTTAAGCTGCTTCGAATTCTTGTGGATAGGCAGGTTAAGCCCAGCATAGTTAGGAATTACGGGATGAAAAACGAAGATGCGGAAGTTGTGGTGGTTCTTGGCGCGATTTTCCATGACTTAGGCATGGTCGTCGTAAGACACGACCACGAGAAGTACAGTGTGCTTATTGCCCTAGAGTTCATTGAAAGGTGCTTAACTCCGATTTACACTGTAGAAGAACGCGCTGTAATTAGCTCTGAAGTGTTGCATGCGATAGTGGCTCATGAACAGCCTAACAAGCCCTTGACGGTGGAAGCAGGCATTGTGGGCATTGCGGACGCGTTAGACATGGAAGCGGGAAGAGCAAGAATTCCCTTTGAGTCGGGAAAGATAGACATTCACGCGGTTTCAGCGCTGTCCATCGAGAAAGTGGAGATAATAGAAGGCGCAGAAAAGCCAATCACCATAAAAATAACGATGTCTAATTCTGCAGGCGTTTTCCAGATAGATGAACTGCTGAAGCCGAGAATCGAAAAGTCAGGGCTCCAAGAATACTTTCATGTGATTGCGGAAATAACAGGCGAAAAGGAAAGGAAGATAATAGAAAAATTCGAAATCTAACAAACGCTTTGTTTCATGTTCTGGAAGGGGTTTGGTTGTCTGTTGTGCTATTTTTGACTTATACCCCCTCTATATATAGATTCAACTTGAACCTAACCCCTGCACTGCAGCCAGAGATCTCTGTTTTGTCATTTTTTGACGCACGCAAGCATTGTTGCTATATAGCTTTTTTGCAATGACGTACATAGTCGCAGAGAATAAAATGCCAAATTGCTTCAATAAGGAAGAATACCGCGAGATACCCTAAGACAGCAGACCACCATTCTGAAGAATAAAAAGACCAGAGGAGAACCAGAATTATGCCCGCAATTAACTGGGCTGAACCTAGCAATTCTAGCTTTAGAGTTTCTTTCATGTTTCTATTGCCTTCTATCACTTACTCTAAAATAAAACACAGAATCGTATTTTCCATTTTCAGTTTATAACACTTGTGAAAACTTGGAAACTCTGGTTACGAGTATAGGGCAAATTTTATTGCCTTTTGTTCTAAATAACTGAAAAGCGTGTTGAATATGTCAAATCAGAATGTGGACAGAGTGGAGAAGTTCAAGTCTATCACAACCGAGGTTTTCGCTTTGACTCTCGGTCTAGGAGCATTCTCTCTTGCTATAGTTCCTCGAACCAGCATGGTAGAAGTCGCACAAGCAATTGGACTCTTCGCCATCGCCTTCGCTTACATTGTGATTATATGGATTGTTAATTCTAGGTTCTTCGAGAGCTACCCCCTCTACGATAATGCATTCCTTGCTCTTAACTTCGTGATTTTGTTGCTAGTTGCTATTTCTCCCTTTCTGATGCAGGGATTTTCGATGTCTTCAGATTTTGCAGACTCAATGTCGATTCTGTACGCATTAGACATAATGGGAATATTTGCTATTCTNGGAGTTCTCCATCAGAGATACATCTGGCAAAACAGAGACCGCCTTAAAGAGGAAGAAACCCGAGAAGTCAAAATGGACAGAAACATGCAGTTCATTATATCAGCATGGTTCCTGATATCTGCTCTCATACCTATACAATATCGATTTGTATTCTGGATATTGCTAGCTCCTATACCGCCCATATACCGCCACCGTATAGGTCCACTACATGTAAAATGAAAAGGTAATCGAACCCACGTATTTCACATAACTAAAGAATGGGTACCAAAATCGAGGAAAGCCTTTTTATGGGTGAGTCATGCTTTACAAGGGATTTTAGGGTTTGGGATTAAATTTTAATAATTTATCTGCCTACGGGACAACCATGAAGAATGCAGAATGCACAATTTACATCATGTCAAAACATGGATGGATACAGAAATATCGAAAAGGAAAGGAGGGCTGGATTCAAACTAGTTCGAATGGTACAGTCCGCTCCTTAAGTGCAGAGCAACTGCTTTCTCATATACTTCCGCTTCTAGCGGGAATAGGGCATTTCACCGTCAGAGTTGAATCAGACAATAAAACTTAATCTTAATCCAACCCAACTGATCTATCTGTCAGTCTACGCTTTGCAGAAATTTTAAATGACTGAAACCACAAAATCAAATTATGTTTTTCAAACGTCGGAAAACGAAGAAAACGCTTTCTGACTGTGAGGCAAATGTGGAGAGGTGTCTATGTGTTGACTGCCCAAGTTTTGTTGGAGAAGTCTTGTTCTGCGTAAGAGGGAAGAGCTCGAAAACCATCGAGAAGAAGGGCGGTTGTTTGTGTGCTTTTTGCCCTGTTTTTCATGAATACGAACTTTATGGATGTTGCAAATGTCAATAATGCTATTGAGTGCGCGCACTCCAAAAATTTAAGTCAACCTCCAATAAGTATGATGTTTCCGTGAGAGCAATTCATGTATAAGTTTCAGAGTTTAAAATCGGTTAAATTTTTGTTGAGCAACTGAGACTGAACTCATAACGGGGGTTATCAAAACCCAGCAAAGGAATAACGACTTCAACATGGTCAATAGCATCCGTGGGCAACTGGGACCCACTTGTGTAAGCTTCTATGTGAATCCCAATGTGCTTTATAGTTAAGTCTCCAGAGGTTTCGGTGCTGTCTAACCGCGTATACATCAGCAAATGCACGTTCTCGATAGATTTAACAGAATCTTCGGGTGAGCCTATCCAAAAAACAGTGCCGTTAAGATAGGTTGTATAAGTGCTACCTGCAATCCCCGTTGTCGTTATGTTAACGTATGGTTCCAACGCTTCCTCAACTGCACTGACCAGCGGATATGATGTCTTCACATCGCCAACGTTCTTATCATTACTTAGCGTAAGGAGAAAAAAACCAAATATAATAAGCTGAGCCAGCAACAAAACTGTAATGACTACCAACAACCATTTACCAAGACTAATTAGCTGCCACAACCCCTTACATATTCTAGTTTCAAGATTCTTTACTCACGTGGATATAAAATGTTTTCACAGTTATCTTCGGATAGCATTAAAAGTTCATCACAGTGATGCGGCTATTGCCGGCGGCAGCAAAAAACTACAAGGTTGAAATGCCCAAAGAAGATTAAAATTACGGAAGCTATATTGAAGACTAAGAAGAAAATACTTCAGCAACTTCATCCTAAAAAGGAAAAGGAGACCGAATGATGAAAACACGAATAGAGATTGACCCGTTAGGCAAGAAAGCTATACCAAAAAACGCCTATTATGGCATTCAAACTTTAAGGGCAACGGAAAACTTTCCAGTGAGCGGAATCAAAGCCCCCCTCCCTTTTATTAAGGCTTATGTACTCGTGAAGAAGGCTGCAGCTTTGGCGAACGCCGAAGTAGGCTGGCTCGATCAAAAGACCGCAAAGGGAATCGTTCAGGCTTGTGACG
>JGI2171J19970_10001832_pt1 | contig 11772 bp, 12 predicted proteins | sample DeeMarSWOR324_28_FD_19970 | JGI IMG/M metagenome (IMG submission 19970) | reverse complement strand
TAGGTGAGTTAATAAAATCTTTCAAATAAGGATGCTTTTTTAAAAATTCATTTTTAACACTTTTTTCTTTGGTTTCTCTGGATTTACCAATAGCAGTTACTACAATTGCGTTTTTTATATCTATTGGTTTATTTCCACGGTTATCTATTAAAATTGATATTTTTGAATTTGCTGATAAATTTTCATATTTTTTTGTTTTTTTTGATGTTGGAAAATATATTTTTTTGAAATCATTATTTACTAAAAATGATACTAGATTTGTGTAAGGCTCATTTTTATCTTGAGTTGCAATAACTGCAAATCTTTGGTTTTTGAGTAAATTCCTAAATTTTTCTTTGATAGATTCTTTCATTGGATCAACTCTTTTCTTGTAAATCTTTTATCTTTTTCTACGATTTTTAATGCTTTTTTTGCACTATTTTCTTTATCCTTGATTTCCAGCATTATGTCAAAATCATATGGTTTTGATTGTTTTAAAAAACTTCCAAAATCTTTTAAATCTATTTTTTCAGCATGAGAACCATCTCTAAAACCAGGTTTTTGAGAGCTATAATCAACCATTGGAATTCCATCAATATTTTTCCATGTTTTATTTTGTTTCTCTAAGATATTTTTTATTGATTCTTTATTGTTTAATATACTATGGTGAAAAACATCAAACAATAAAGGAATATCTGTTTTACTATGTAAAAATAAACAATCTTGAAAAGAAAATATCCTATCATCATTTTCGATTACCAATCTGTCTTTTATCTTGCGATCTAGTTTTTTAAAGTTTTCAGCAAATCTTATCAAACTTTCTTTTTTGTTTGCATAAGCACCTCCTGCATGCAACTGGATCTTCGAAGTTTTTTCAAGTTTCATTAAATCAAGAATCTCTGTATGATAGTATAATTCTGCAATACTCCTTTTTACGACATCAGTTTTTATGGAATTTAATACGATGAATTGATCTGGATGCATTGAAATTCTTATGTTGTTTTCTTTAATTATTTCTCCTATTTCTTTAAATTTATTTTTAAAATATTTTTGCCAATTAAATTTACATATCGGATGGGATGCAAATGGCACTAAATCAGATGTGATTCTAAAAAAAAGTAGATTATTATCTATATTATATTTCAACATCTTAGTAAGACAATCTAGGTTGTTTTCGACAGTTTCAATTAATCTTTCCTCTGAATAAGACTTCAATCTAAATGTGCGATCTCCTTTACAACCAATTGTCCAGTTTATGCAAGGATAACCAATTTTCATTTCCAGAAATCCCTTGCCGCACAAAAATTGATGTTTTCAACTTCCATCAGTTCATCTGGATATGGTGAAAAATAAGTTTGGTTAATTAGATATGGCTGATCAAATCTAACAATCCAAGATTTCATAAGAAAAACTGGAACACTTAATCCAACATGACCTTCTTTAAAATCTGTTAATGATTTTAGAAATAGTTTTTTTTCCTCAGTTTTCAATTTTTTTGATATATATCCAAATGTGTGGTTTAAAACATTTATATTTGAAGTACATCTTGGAGATTTTGAGAAAGCTAGTTTTAAATGATATACATATTCATCTAAAATTTTATTTATAGGTTTTTTTTCTTTATTAGAAGTAATTTTCCCTAATTCTTTTAACTCTTTTTGATTATATGACATTATTAAAAATTTATTGATACTATGAAATTTTATAAGATCATTTATTGACTTTTTTTCTTTAATTTTTCTAAATGAGGCCGATGTAAAAATTCTCTTTAAAAAATGCTCTTTAATTACATGATTTCTTAATCTATTTTCATCCTCGATTGCATGTAATGGGAAATTATTTATTACAGCATCTCCAAAGAAACCTTTATCTCTTCTTATTGATGCTGATTTTTCTTCTGTTGGATATATTTTTACATCTTTAATTCCACATGACGGAGATTTTGATTTTAAGATAGCTCCATCTATTTCTAAATTTTTTAAAAAATCATTTGAAAAATTGATCATATTTTTTGTAACATCATTTTTTGTTTCAAATTGAATTAATTTTAACTTGTGTTTTTTTTCTACTATTCTAATGGGATGTCTTGGTACACCCAGACCAATCTCCACCTCTGCACATACTGGTTTAAAATCAACAAATTTTTTTAATTTTTTTACAAAATCTGAACTAATCCTTTGACCATTATATCTACAATTATCAAACTCTATACATTTACTAATAATTATTTTTGGTTTATTTAATGATTCAGCCATTAACTCCTCCAGATTTTTATTTTGAGCGAGATTATTTAATATTTTTATTTTTCTCCAAATTTATTTCCCTCAAGTATAAGAACAAAGGAAAACCAAGGGATGCACCAACAAGTATTGTCACAATAAAAGTAATCCATAGATGTTTTATTTTTAATTTCATTCCTTCATATACAGCAAATGCAATAAAAACTGTAGCTGTAACAAATAGATCTAGTGCAAATAAAGTAGTAATTCTATTTACAAAAAGTTGATTTATCATCATTTGAAAACCAAAATTTCCTTCGATTAAAATAGGAATCAATTGAGAATAAGGCAATATTAAACCGAAAAAACATAAAATAATATACAAATGCTTAATCTTAAAATTAATCATAGTCGATTTCAACCCCTATTTCGTTTCTTCTAATAAATGGAGGAGCAAAAGGACTATTATATCTCATTAGTAAAGGTTCTCCCTTTATTTTTATATTATTTGATTTTAATTCCAGAAATAGTTTTTCCTTGAATTTTTTTATTTTATTTTTTGATGTATATCCACTAAATCTTATTACAGCTAATTTTCGTTCAGGTTCAATCTTAATTTTTAAATTTTCATCTAATGGTATTGGAATATTATTTTTATCATACTTCGATGGCATGATAAAAGCCATATAATCATCTTTAGATATTACCGGTGTAGTCATTTCAATTTTTTTAGAGTTTATTACTGGAGCAGTCATTTTTATCTTTTCTTGTATTTTATTATTACCAGAAATATAGTTAAAAAGAATCCCAAATGCTCTATCATCATCACCTTCAACTAATGCTAATACTAATTCAGGATATTTTCTTATTTCAAAATCATTCATTTTTTCAATTACAGTATATCTTACTTTTTCAACCATAAATATTCCTCAATAAAATTATAAATCCTAATCATATAAACACAATAATTGCAAAATAAAGATTTAAAATCAGTATAAAAAACAACAGAGCATACATATTATTTTGAGCGGTTTTTGTAGCAATCTTTTTTGAAAAAGGTTTTTTAAACCAACCATAAACTGCAATAAATAATGGTATAAGTGATAAAGAATAAATTATTCCATAATTTAAATTTGCATTATATATTCCTAAATATGCTATTATCAAAAAATATATTGATGCCGATAATAAAGATAAAATAGAAATTTTATAACTTTGTTTTCTACCTATTTTTGCTACAAGTGTCATTTTCTTTGCTTTTTTATCACCTTCCATATCTGGAGTTTCAACTATTATGATAAAATTAAGACCATATAACAAAAACGTTATTGAAAAAATCAAGAAAAACATATCTAAATTACCATTCATTGTCCAGTAACCAATTCCAGGCATTAAAAATCCCATGTTAATCATGTTAGCAATTTCACCAAAACCACTATAGGCAAGTCTTAGAGGTGGAGCTGTGTAAAACCAACCTAGTAGGTTACCAAATATAATAAAAACAAGATAGGTAATAGGAAAAGAAAAAAGAATTACAAAAACAATAGCAATAGAAATAGATGAAATAATTAATACTATTGCAATTTTTTTACATAATTGTTTTAGTTCAGGGTTTTCAATTAAAATTTTTGTTCCACCAGAAATAGAAATTGGTTTGTTGAATTTATCAACATCAGTATCAAAATAGTTATTACTATATGAAAGTGAAAGATGTGCAGGAAGCATTATTGCATATCCAAAAATAAAAAATGTATAAGAAAATTCTACACCTGAAACTATTGCAAGAAGAACCCCCATTGTATATAAAAAAAATCCACCCGCAAGAAAACGAAATCTACCTAGCTCAATTATGTTCTTTAATTTTTTATTCATATCAATCTTTTATATCATATTTTTTACTTGCATATAAAAAACCAAAACATATTCCTTCATGAGCCTTACTTTTTTGATGATGAACTGAATGCGCTTTTATTACTCTTTTTATGTATTTGCTTTTTGGTCTGTGTTTTATTTTTATCCGTCTATGGAAAAAAGTGTCATGAACAAGAAAATATCCTAATCCATATAGCATTACACCGATTCCTAATGCAAAACGTATATCGTATCCACCTAGAAAACCAGATAATATTAACAAAAAAGAGAGAATAGCAAAAAATAATCCAAAAACATCATTCTTTTCAAAGCGTCCTTTTGAAGATCTATGATGATCTTCATGCAAGTACCATCCAAATCCATGCATTACATATTTATGCAAGAACCATGCGACAAATTCCATAAATAGAAATGTAATAATCATTGTAATAGTATATAAGATTATCAATTCTATTTTCATTATAGCTCGATCCTTTTATTAAATTTGCAATATTTAATCTCATTAATAATGCATCTGAGGTGTAGGCTTGGGAAGTGTACATATATTTAACCTGTAATTAGGTTTTTTCGGGTCAATAACATTTAGTAGTATTGTTGTAATAATTTGTTTAATCATAGGTTTTACTTTTTTTGCATAAACAACATATGGATTTCTATAAATTTGATATGCTGTCCAATTGTACATTTCTGAAGCGGTTTTTATTGGTATTAAATATCTTTTTGGTATGTATTTATATCCTTCTTCTGCAATTTTTTGCCATTCACAATAATAGCTCAGTTGACTATGAATAAAGTTTATGAAATTTTTTGGAAATTTTGTTACATAACTGTAATCAAGTTTTGTTATTCCATGTTTTTTCATTTCATTTCCTGGCATATAAATTCTACCAAGAGTCAGATCTTCAGCTATATCTCTAATAAAATTAATGTATTGCATTGATCTCCCAAGATGCCTTGCATGGTATAAAGCTTCATCTGGTAAATCCATTATTTTTGCCATATATAATCCAATAACCTCAGCTGATCCATAGATATAATCAATTGTTTCATCAATTGTTTCATAACTTGATTTCTTAATATCATATTCCATTGAATTTAGAAATGCATCTGTCCATTCAGGATTAAATTTTTTTTTATCTGCTAAATTTACAAAAGAATTTATTACTAAATCATTAATTTTTTTCCCATTGATAGCCGAATAATATTTTTCTTTGAATTCATAGAAACCAGTTAGATCCTGTGGAATTGAATCAACATAATTATCTGCTTTTCTAACAAAACCGTAAAGCGAGAATACATCCTTTTTCAAATATGTTGGAAAAAATAAACTACTGTAGAAGTATGTTTTACTNCCTTCTCTAAATATTGAAAATAATGTTTTATTTATCATATTCATTCATTCTTTGTTTTTCATTCAGTATATTCTTCACATCATCAATATGACCTACGACTTTTACCTTGGGCCAGATATAAGCAATTTTTCCTTCTGGATCAATTAAAAATGTACTTCTAACTACTCCAAAAAATTCCCAACCGTACATTTTCTTAGGTTTCCAAACACCATAATCCTTCAAAATTTTGTGATCAGGATCACTTAAAAGAATTAAATTTAGATTCTTTTTTTCACAAAAATTTTTATGACTATTTACAGAATCTGGGCTAATTCCAATAATAGCTGTATTTTGTTTTTTTAAATCTTCTGCGGCTAATGTAAAATTTCTAGCTTCAAGAGTACAACCCGGGGTATTATCTTTAGGATAAAAATAAACAATAGTCCATTTACCTTTAAAATCATTTAAACATACCAAATTATTGTTTTGATCCTTTAAACAGAAATTTGGAGCTTCTTTATTTATTTCAACCATACTTATCGCCTTTTTTTAACACTTATATTAACTATATCCAATCTTTAAAACTACTTGAAATTCGATTTCACTATCTTTTGTTAATCTACCTCTTTGTTCAATAATCTCAAACCAATGAACCTGTTTTTTAAAATTTTTTAATGCACTTTTCACAGCTTCAGAATAACTATTATTAGAGATTCCTACCTTTTCAAGAATTTCAAATTCTCGCATTTTCATACACCAATAATCCTATAAAAAATAGGAAAAAGGATGGATTTTATTTTGGTAATAAAACCTCATCAATTACGTGAATAACTCCATTTGAGCATTCTATATCTGTTTTTATCACAGTTGCTTTATCAATTTTAACTCCGTTTTCTGTATCTATCGTTAATTCCTTACCATTTACAGTCTTTGCATTTTTTATATTAATAACCTCTTTAGACATTACCTTGTTCGGAACGACATGATAAGTCAAAATTTCAGTTAATTTTTCTTTATCATCTAATAAATTTTCGATTGTTCCATCGGGTAATTTAGAGAATGCTTCATCAGTTGGAGCGAAAACCGTAAATGGACCATCACCACTTAAAGTATCCACAAGTCCTGCTTCTTGAACTGCTTTTATTAGTGTTTTGAAATTTCCTGCTTCAATTGTTGTTTCTATTAGATTTTTCACGTTAATACCTCTTGTAAATTTCAATATATTTCTTTGTTATATAATGATAATTTAATTTGGATTTTATTTTATGTTTAAAACAGTTATAAATAAAAAAAAAGAGAAAAAAATAATTAGGTTTCTATAGGATATCCTGCATTTTTCCAAGCTGCAAAGTTTCCCTCGAGACGATAAACATGCTCAAAGCCAGCATCCACCATTGCTTGAGCACTATCTGTGGATGGNGGATCTGTATGACAATACACTAGATATGTCCATGTTGGATCAAGCTCTGTTATTTTACTTCTTAATGTTCCATCAGCCCAAATATAATTTACTGCACCAGGAAGATGCCCTAAACTATAAATGTCTAATCCAACCACGTCTATTATCAAATCGAATTCTTCATTTTGCCATCGTTCATAAGCTTCTGCTGGTTTTATATCTTTATATGTATCTTTGTACATTATCAAAAAATATAATAATATTAGTGATCTTTGTTGAGTTCTTACTGATATTTCATCAGCTTCTGCTGATGCATTCATATATAAACTTCCCAGACCTAATGGGCTTTTTGTTTCTTTTCCAAATGGTCTGAATTGTATTGTTTTTGTTTCATCAGGTCCAATTTGTTCAATAACCCCCTCCTGTAAATTTTCATTAATAAAAGCTCCTGTGCCCGTTATTGCTGCTTTGGTTCTAAAATTCCATTTAACATTGTTTAATGTTGTAATACCAGTATTTTTTATATCCATATTAACTCCTAAAAAAACCTGTGATGGATATAAAGTTATACTTAATTCTTCTTCAAGATTTTCTGATTCCATAACCTTATTATTTTTTATTCCTCCCAGGGCTGAAATTGGGGGTATTACCAGCATCAAAAATACTATTGCTCCAATTATTTTTTTTCTCATTTTTTTTCTCACCATTTTCTAAAAAAGTATTATTCTCAAATTATAAATCAATGACTTAATAACATGTTTAAATTAGTTTGAAAATAATTATATGATTGAGGTAAATAGGGGTAGATATAACAAAGGGAGTTTGAGAGGAGGAGGAAAAGATGGGAGGTATTTTAAAAATATTCTCCCTTTGTTTTGAATCGTATGATATTAGTTTGGGTGACATAAAACTTTTTTGTTTTACTAATTTTCCATTGCTCATGAACTTCAATTACCCCTACACAAAAATCAATATTAACTGATTTTGATATAATCTTAACTAAAAAACGATTTTAAAAAAAGTTTAAAATGATTTTAATAACAAAAATTAAGCAGTTTTTCTTTTATGAATTAATTTCTTTCCTTTTTCTGTTATAAAAATTGCTTTTAGTTTTCCTTGTTTTTTTGTTGATATTAATCCATTTTTTTCTAGTGAATTTAATCTTGATGCAGTTGTTACATATGTTATATTAAATCTGGCCATAACCTTCTTTACAGAGACAATAGCATTATCCTGATTTTGCTCATATATGTATTTTAAAATATAGTAAATATCATCTTCAATTATTAGATCCTCAGTTTTTTGACTTGGTAAAATAAGTAATTCATTTTCAATAAGTGCCATTTTATTACTTTCTAAAGTTGATGGATCTATCCTAACAAAAAGTATTGCCTTATTTTTAGCAATTATGTCACTAATATCATAAAGTGATCTGATAAATTCATCAAAAGAAAATCGAGATATTAAATAATGAATCCCATCTAATAAAATTACTGATTTTTTATGCTTTTTTGTAAATTCTATCAATTTGTCTTTTAATTTTTCGAGATTTGAAATATTAATTAATCCTTGGATCTTTTCTCTACTTAGTATAACAATATCAATATTCTTTGACTGAGGTATTTGTCTCTTTAATTGATCTGGATTTCCCCGAGTTATTATAAGACCTTTATAATCATTAATTGTTAAATCATCTATTAAATCAATTGATGACAAGTTGTTTTTATCTGAAATTAAATAGCTGTTTCCTCCTAATAATTTTTTATGTAATTCAATTTCTGTTGTTATATCTTTTCCAATGAATAAAGTCCCAACACATTCATTGTTTGAACTTTTAATTACTGATCCTTCAACTCTAATTACTCTTTTATCATATTCTTTTGTTTTTATAATGATATCTACAAAACGTGGTGCATTTTTTCTACAAACTAATTGTATATTTTCGATAAGGTTTTCTGGATTATCAAAAACTTCTAGCTTACCAACACTTCTATTTAAAACCTCTATCTGTTTGTGACCTGTTATATTCTCTGCGGATTTATTCCAAATTGAAATCCTATTATTCATATCAAATGATACTATTAATTCAGAAGCACTATCTATGACATTCCGAAGATTTTCCTTTGTTCTCTCTATATATGATTCTGCTTTTTTCCGTTCAATGATTTCATCCTTTAATTTTTTATTTGCCTCAATAAGCTCTGCAGTTCTATCTTCAACCATTTTTTCTAATTGATCTTTTCTTTGCTTCAACTCTTCTTCCATTTCTTTTTTATTTGTAATATCTTGAACGACGCCAAGCATTTTTTTTGGTTTATCTTTTTTGTCTCTTATTACGTCTCCCCGTTCAAAAACCCAGCGTATAGTCCCATCAGGCCAAATAATCCTGTGCTCTATCGCGTATCTTTTTTTATTTTTTAGACAATCGTTTACCGATTTAACCACAAAGTCACGATCATCTGGATGAACACATTCTAAAAAAGCTTCATATGTGCCTTTAAATTTTACTTTTTTATATCCAAACATCGGTTCAATTTTTTCTGACCAAGTCAAATTCCCTGTAATAATATCCCAATCCCAGCTACCAATATTTGCTGCCCTTTGAGCAAGTCTATATCGTCTTTCATTAATTTCAAGTTCTTTTATTGCCTCATCTCTTGCAAATGCAATTCCGATACTAGATCCAATAACTTCAAGAGTTNCAATAATCTCCTTTGAAAAAATCCCTTTTCTTTTATCANTTATTTGTATAAGTCCAATAATTTCACTATTAGTTTTTATAGGAATTAATGCTATAGATTGATAACCCGCGTTAANACAATTANTCCTAGAAAAGGATTTGCGGATATTATTTGGGTTTTGATTCAAGAGCTCTGAGAGATTATTAGTCCAAAAACTACCANTCTTAGTAAAAAATGGGAAATTGGAATCTGTTTTTCCACTTATTATTATACCACACATACATTCATAAATTGGGGTTTTTAATCTATCAGTTAAATTGTTTTTACAAAGATGATCAGTTTTTTTTATAAAATTTCCTGGAAAGCCATTGGTTTCATAATATGGATAGTCATCTTTATCCTTAATACGAATCCCAACTGCTTCAAAATCATTAAATTGTTTAATTAAAGAAATTATATCACGGATTTGATTAACTTGTTTACCAGATTTATTTAAGCGATCAAGAATTTTATTAGATAATTTTTCAATATTTTCAGATTGTTTTAATTTTGATATATCTACTACTATTCCTTTTACAATTGACGGATTACCATTTTTATCTCTATCTACAATTGATCCTTTGTCATAATACCATTTATAAATACCATTCTTGGCTTTTATTCGATATTCAACCTCATAATCATCCTTTTTACCATCCAAATGATCCCTCATAGCTTGCATAACTCTATCATGATCATCAGGATGAATCATATTTGTAAATGACTTATAATCTGCATCTTTAAAATCATCAATACTATAACCAAGCATTTTTACTTTATTTTCATTAAAAATTACTTTACCTGTTTTTACATCCATCTCCCACCAGGCTAAATTTCCTACAGATAAACATAAATCTAATCTTTCCTCAGATTTTGAGGTATATTTTCCTTTTTTTTGATTATTTACTTGTATTATTTCTACCCCCTATTTATTAACCTGATTTTATCATATTTGCTAGAATCTGAGATGAAATTATTACCATGGGAACACCTATTCCAGGATGATTATAATGACCTGTATAGTACAAGTTTTTGACTTTTTTACTTTCATGTTTAGGACGAAATACTGCTGTCTGTTTTAATGTATGAGCTAATCCAAGAGCTGTTCCCTTATAGGCATTGTATCTACTGCTAAAATCATTATGTACAAAAATTCTTTTTACAACAATATGATCCCTAAGATTTTCACCTGCAAGTTTTTCCATATGTTTAATTGTTTTATCAAAATAATAATTCCTTGTTTTTTCATCATCTCTAAGACCAGCTGCAACAGGGATTAAAACAAAAACATTTTCACCACCTTTAATTGCAGATTTTTTATCAGTTTTAGATATACACGAAACATAATATGAAAAATTCTTAGGCCATTGAGGATTTTTAAAAATATCATCAAAATGTTTATCCCATTTTGGATCAAAATAGAGATTATGATGAATGAAACGTTTAATTGGTTTATCTAAACCAAGGAAAAGCAGATATGCCGAAGGAGCAATTTTACGTTTTTCCCAATATTTTTCAGAATAAGATCTATGTTTAGGTTCAAGTAAATTTAATTCAGCCCAAGCATAATCAGCATTAACAATAACAATATCAGCATTAAAGTTATTTTTAGAAGTTTTAACCCCTGTTGTTTTACCTTTTTCTATAAGAATTTTTTCAACAGGCTCGTTAAAAATAAATTNTGCACCTTGTTCTTCTGCAATTTTATGCATAACTTCAACTAGTTTTCCCATTCCGCCCTTTGGGAACCATACACCCATATTAAAATCAACATGAGACATTAATGAATAAAGCGCAGGACTATCATAAGGGCTTCCACCAAGAAAAACAATAGTATACTCCAAGATTTTTCTAATTTTTTCACTTTTAAAAAACATTTGTGCAAAGGTATCTAATTTTTGAAACATATGTAGTTTTGTTCCTTCAATTATAAGTTTTGGTTTAAAAAAATCAGTAAGATGCCTGTAATCCTTGTATATATCCTTGTATATAAAATCCTTCATAGCAATTTCATACTCGTATTTGCTCAATTCTAGATACTGTTTCATTTTTTCTTTAGCACCAGGTTCAATTTTTTCAAAAAGATCAAGATTCTTATTAATATCAGCTGATATATCTACATAATCATCCTCTGAAAAAAATACTCTGTATGATGGATCAAGTCTTTTTAAATCCATATAATCTTCGGGTTTTTTTCCAAATTCTGCAAAAAATTTTTCAAAAACATCAGGCATCAGATACCAAGATGGTCC
>JGI2171J19970_10001831_pt1 | contig 11775 bp, 15 predicted proteins | sample DeeMarSWOR324_28_FD_19970 | JGI IMG/M metagenome (IMG submission 19970) | reverse complement strand
CCCTGTCCAGTAGGCTGAAGCGCTGGGCAGGAAAGCTAGTCATCTTCCTCACGGCTTCCTCGAGCCTCAGCGTCTTCTCCATCCTAACGTATCTGCCGAGTATCTTGGGGTAGGTGCCGTAGTGCCGGGGATGTGGCTTTCCTCTCCGGAATGGCCCCTCGATGTTACAGCAGCCCGCGTCGGTGCCCACCATGTGGAGTGGATGTTTCATGATGTGCTTAACGTCCTCCTCGTCGCCGTAGAATATCACCATCCCGGCGGTCCCTTCCTCCTCCAACAGGAGCTCGTATAGAGCCGTGAACTCGTCGGAAGCCCCGCGGTGCTCTTTGACCTCGACCATGTTCATGCCCTCAACAGCCTTGTTCTCGTCGGTCTTTACCGAGGTTACATAGACGTTACTCCAGCCTAGCTCACCTGCGAAGTTCTCCCAGCCGGGGATACCCTCCTCTATTTCCCGTCTCATCCTTTCCCTCTGATCAGTGTCCCTGAGACGCTCGAGGGCGGCCTCGTTTCCACCGCTGTGAACCCATGGGGGAAGAAGAGTCATGAGTCCCGTCGAGCCTGCCTTGTACGGGTACTGGTCGACGGTGACATCGACGCCGCGGGCCCTAGCGTCCTCGAACATTTTCATGGTCTCCCGGCTCTTGCCCCAGATGGACTTGCTAGCTATCTTGTGGTGGCTGATCTGCACGGGGATCCCTGCCTTCTCGCCTATCTCCAGAGCCTCATCGAGGGACTTCATCAGGGTTTTTCCCTCACCCCTGATGTGGGAGTCGTATACTCCGCCGTAATCGGCCGCTACCTTAGCCAAGGCTATGATCTCCGGTGTCTTGGCGTAGATGCCAGGGGGGTAAATGAGGCCTGTGCTGAGTCCAAAGGCTCCCGCCTCCATGGCCTCCGCTGTTAGCTCCTTCATCGTCTCAAGTTCCTTGGGCGTCGGGTCACGCGCCTTAAGGCCCATGCCGGCCGCCCTGACGGCTCCATGCCCCACGAGGTGGGCGACATTGGTACTGAGGCCCTCCTTCTCCTCCTCCTTTAGGTACTCGTCGAAAGTGTCCCAGGTGAGCTTCAGTTCTATTCCATCGGGGAGCCTGGCATCGACCTCTTTCTGGGTCTCGCCGCGGATCTCGTCGCTGAGCGGAGCAAGGCTGGAGCCACACTGACCGGCAACCACCGTGGTTATTCCCTGATGGACGACATTCTCCATATCCCTGTAGACTAGGGTGTTAAAGTCGCCGTGGCTATGGGCGTCGATGAAGCCTGGGCAGACGACGAGTCCCGTGGCATCGATGACGGTCACAGCTTCGCCTCGTAGCTTTTTCGAGATATTATCGATCTTCCCGTCCTTGACCGCTACGTCTGCGAAGAACCAGGGGTTTCCTGTGCCGTCAAAGATCTTACCGTTCTTGATGATGATATCATACATAACTATACACAGCATGTACTTGTCCCGACACGATATATTTTCTTCCAGAGTTGAAAAGGGGTGAGACTAAATTTTTTTCTTCCAGAGGGAGCAGATATTGAGGCGCTTATTGGTGGTGGCCTGAACGGCATTCGTGAGAGACATCCTCAGTATCCTGTCCTCTATCTCATAGATGCCTCTGGTGATCTAGGTAGTTGGTAATCGCGCCTCATATCACGCCTGCGCCTAACAACGCTACTGTCTCAGTCACTTGACATTATATATTACACATAAAAGTTAAGATACCCGACCGGGTAACGCGTATTTTTACACTTTTTTTAAGCTTGTTGGAAAACTTTTATGCATGAACCAGACCATGATGCTCTGAGCGGAATGGCGGAGTTCGATGCCGAATCATTCATAGAAGGCCAGATTAAAGCAATAAGGGAGACTCTAGGGGAAGAGAAAGCCCTGGTCGCCTGCTCAGGAGGGGTTGATAGCACGGTCTCCGCTGTTTTGGTTCATAAAGCAATAGGGGATAACCTGGTCTGCGTCTTCATCGACGATAACTTCATGAGGCTGGGTGAGGCAGAGCAGGTGAAGACGCTTCTGTCCTCAGAGCCTCTGAGCCTACCAGTGAGGATCCTGAATGAGAGACAGAAGTTCATCGAGGCTCTTTCAGGGATCCCAGACGCCGAGGATAAGAGAAAGGCGTTTAGGCAAAACTTCTACGCGACGCTTAGCGAAATAGCTGCCGAGGAGCAGTGCAGGTACCTTGTGCAGGGAACCATTAAGGCCGACATCGATGAGACGTCAGCAGGCATCAAGACGCAGCACAACGTTCTTGAGCAGATCGGCATCGACCCGGTGGAGAGGTACGGGTTTACCATCGTCGAGCCGTTGAAGAACCTGTATAAATATCAGGTGAGGGAGGTCGCGCGAACCTTGGGCACTCCACCCGAGCTGGCTACGCGTCAACCTTTCCCGGGGCCGGGTCTCAGCATAAGGGTTGTGGGCGAGATCACGCCGGAGAAGCTGGAGGAGATAAAGAAGGCGACTTTCATCGTGGAGCAGTCATTCGAGCCACATAATCCCTCCCAGTTCTTTGCGGCTATATTTAGCGGACAGTCTCCCAAAGACCTTAAAGTGCTCAAGAGAGACGCAGCCGAGATCGTTGAACTTGACCCCATGATGATTAAGGCAGGGTTCCTGAACGAGAAGGCCACCGGCTTGATAAACGGTAAACGTGCGTACGGCTCTGTCGTCACCCTCGCCTTCAGGGATAGCTCGGACCGCCCCTTGGAGCCGAGGTATGAGCAGCTTGAGAAGACGCTTCACTACCTTCAGGACAACTACCCTGAGGCCACGCGTCTCCTTTACCTCGTGGATGAGAAGGATGGCAACGGGTACGCCATGTCCATGCGGGCCGTGAAGACGAGGGACTATCTCACGGCTGAGGTGATGAGGCTCCCGTGGAACACTCTCCGGGAGGCTGCGGCTAAGATACTAGACTCGTGCGTCGATGTGACCCACGTCTACTACGATGTGACGCCCAAGCCGCCGGCGACTATAGAATACGAGTAAAAAGGGGTCATTTTTTGATTCCCAGTTCCTTGAACTGGTTTTGTACGCCCATCCTCATGTAGATTAGGTCGTTCCCCACGGTGACCAGGTTGTACCCTCTATCCATGCGCTTCTTGATGGTGCTACCGGAAGCCTGATGTATCCCTGCCGCGAGGCCAGCTGCCTTCGTAGCGTCGTACACCCTATCGATGGCCTTCTGAACGTCGGGGTGACTCATGTTACCTAGGTGCCCATGGCTGGCCGAGAGGTCGGCTGGACCTATGTAGGTCGCGTCGACGCCTTCCACGCTGCAGATGTCCTCTATGTTGGCGACCGCCTTCTTGGTCTCGATCTGAACGACAACGGCTATCTCCTTGTCAGCCGTCTTGAAATAGTCGGGGTCGAACATGGCTGCTCTTCTGGGCCCACAGCCCCTGAGTCCATCTGGGGCGTACCTCGTTGCCTTGACTGCCAGCTCCGCCTCTTCTTTGTTATTGACCCATGGAACCAGAACCCCGTAGGCGCCGACATCTAGGGCCCTCTTGATGGCGACGATGTCGTTCCACCATACCCTAATGATTGGCGTTGTCTTGGAAGTTGAGTGCATTGCCTGTATGAGCGTCTGCGCCGTTCTCATGTCGAGGGGTGCGTGCTCGGTGTCTATTACAAAGTAGTCGAAGCCGAGGGTGCTCATCATCTCTGAGACAATGGGAGCCTCCAGGGTGATCCATGTACCGAAGAGCTGTTCATCGGCCTTGAGCCTTCTCTTTAACTCGTTCCTCAAACGATTCACCTGTGATGGTTCATTTAACTCGACGGTGCACAGTATAAAGAATTTCCCAGGATGGCTTCATTCTATTTTTGATAGCATGTCTAGAATGCCTTGGACCCAACGGAGATAGCTGTTGACGGCCGCTCTCATGGCCGTGGTGTCGCTTGCCTCAATAGATATGGCTATCCCGTCCACGCCTCTTCGGACATTTGTGCTAGATCTCTCGGAGGAAGGCGACTCGACCTCTGGGCTCAGAGCGTCCAAGATGGATTCAACCACTTCTTCGGGCACCATGACATGTATCTCTGCCGAGGCTTTCTCGGTGAGGCCCTCTTTGGTCATTTTTATTTTAAAAAAGGTGTAAAAATTAGGCTTGGGCGCGAATCCTGTGGGAGGCCTGTCCCAGCCTNGTCGATGGGGTGTAGGCTCCTCCGGCGAACTTGTANCCGCACTTTCTGCAGCTCCAGACGCCCACGCTGACGCGTCTCACGGAAGGGTTGGCGCAGCTGGGGCACTTGTGGTACGCCCTAACCGTCTCCATTATCCTGCCGTAGCGTTTACGGAGAGTGGCTCCGCCCCTTGTCCGCATTCCGATGTTCTTTCTCTTTTTCCTTGCCATTACTCGCCCGCCAATATTTCAGCCCTTATCTCTGCCGCCTTCTCCGAGGCGATATTTATGCATTTCTTTATCTCGTCCAAGGTGAAGCCGACGGGCCCGCGTTTCTGTATGGCGTTCAGGTTACCGTTCTCGTCGACGGTGATGGTTATCCTGCCGTCTTTGACCTCCTCCTCGTCGTATGTTGGGTCGACGATGAGGGAGTCACCCATCTTGCACACCGTGACGGCGAGGGGATGTGCCCTCAGCTTCAGTTTCTCGGTCTTATCAGTCTTCTCGATCTCGCCCTTCTTCGATACCTTGAACTCCTGTGCCTCTGCTGTATTGAGGGCGGCTAGCGCCCCTGCGGAGCACGCGTCTATGAGGTTTCCGTCGTAGTTCAGCACGTATAAGTCGACGAAGATCATCTGGACCTTCTCGCCCGAGACAAGGCCGAGCTTATCCATGTCGATTATCTCGGCGGCCCTCAAGCCCCTGTCAACTACACGGGCAAGCTCTATGGCGTCTTCTGGTGGTGGGCCAGGCTCCCACGTCGGGTGAGCCACGGGCGTATACTCTGCGTTCACCATCATGACGCCAGCGTCGGGGGTGTCCTCGAAGGGGTGGCCTATTCCAACCTTAACTCCAACCACTACGTGGGTCTTTCCCAGCTTAACCTCTGCCGATCCCGCGGACTTTGCGAGGAAGTTGGTCTTTATCTCCCAGTCCCTGTACTGTAGGAGCTCTCTGCCGTCCATCCTTTTCCCTGTGGCGATGACGTCCATGATCTTCTTGCGCTTAAGCCGGGATACTATGTTGTTGCTCATTCCTCTTCAGCCTCCTCGGCGGGTTCCTCTTCATCATGCGCCTCTTCGGGCTCCTCCTCTGCTTCTTCTTTTTCCTCCGCGCCCTCGACCATGCCATACTTCTTCTTTAGTGCCTCCTTCTGGATCTCGTAGATCTGCTTGCATCCTTCGATGGCGAGCTCGATGCACTTTTCTGTCTCCTCTTGGGTCATGATGCCCTCCATCTGTAGCAGGGTCACCTGGTCGATCTTGGGCAGGTACGCTACGGGGACGTCTGACTCTCCCTTCTTGTCCTCGTGGTCGCCGAGGTCAAGGATCAGGTTGTTTTCGTACTTGCCTGCGGCGCACGAGGATACCAGGTCCTTCATGGGGATGCCCGCGTCGGCTAGGGCTACCGCGGCGGCGTTTATGGACGCGCACCGTGTACCCCCGTCCGCCTCTATGATCTCTATGAAGACATCTATGACGCTCCGTGGGTACCGCTCGAGGAAGAGCGCCGGCTCGATGGCGTCCGTCATGACCATGCTGATCTCCTGGTCCCTCCTCGAGGGAGCCGGCGACCGCCTCGGGTCGACGCTGAAAGGCGCCATGTGGTACCTGCATCTCAGTATCCCCATGTTGGGTTTGCTGAACCGTTTAGGGTGCATCTCCCTTGGACCGTAAACTCCCGCAATGATTTTGTTGCGGCCCATCTCGATGTAGGCGGAGCCGTCTGCGTTGGGAATCACTCCGCTCTCAATGTGTATGGGTCTGAGTTCGTCGGGTTTCCGCCCATCCACTCTCGCCCACTGCTTTTTAGAGGTTTTCCTCTTAGTGGTTTTCTTTTTAGTCGTTTTACTCAATTTCTATCCTCCTTAATCGTTCTAAGGTACTCCTGGATCCTGTTTGTTAGGCCCGAGGTGTGGGCCTCTGTCTCGATCTTATGGATTACCTTTACAACTAGCTCCTCGTCCTCCCGGTTCCGGCCGTTGATCAGTATTTTTCCGTTCTGACCTATGGTGATCTGGCACCGGGTCTCCCTGAGGATCATGTTGATCATGCTTCCCTTCTTCCCGATGAGTCGGGGTATCTTAGAGGGCGTTATCTTCATTATGAAGCCCTCGTGGACCTTTCCCAGGTCCCTGCCAACGATAGACAAAATGGGTGTCCTGCGTCTGTCCAGATCAACGATCTTGGCCACCACGACATCGCCCACGTCCAGCACCCTAGTCATGTCGAAGTTGGTCCTAAACGACTTGTTGACAGCGTCGGGTACCGTCAATATGGCGTCGGTTGAGGCACTGATGTCTACGACCCACTGCCCTAGCTCGATGTCGCTAACCATACCTACCACCAAGTCCCCCACGAGCGGGGTGTAAGTGCCCTCAAGGGCGATCACTGAGACCCGGTCCTTGCTGTAGTTGACTAGGCCCACCTTGTTGGAGTATACGTTTCCCTCGCTCCTGAACGTGTTCTCCCCCGTCCTTATGCGGCCCTCATACAACAGGTCGCCTGGGACGACTATGTCACGTGTCTCGAATTTTGCGCTCAATCTATCTTCCTTCTCTACTTCACTATCTTCGACTGGATGTTGCCTTGAGTTGACTTCCCCAGCGCCTCTAACATCTCCAACTGCATGGCCGCCGGCAGCTCCACCACGGCGATCCATGAGCCATCCGACTGCCACTCGTCCCTCTTTATCTCGCCGAAGTCCTTCACTATGCCGTAGCTTTTTCCCGTGTACTCGGCGGGGACCTTTATGGCTATCTGGACGTTGTCGCTGCTCATGGGCAGTATGCGCCGCAGCACGTCGACCACGTCTTTCACCTGCTCGTCCGCGTCCTTGAAGGGGTCTATCTGGACCTTGATGTCCTCGAGGGCGTTCTCTATCCTCACCGGGGGGTGAGGGAGCTTTGTCTTGGGGTCGACGTAGGTGCGTGAGATGATGTGGATTATCTGCCTCCTTTTCTGTTCCATCATCTCCCTGCGCTGCTGGGTGTTCAGCTGGAAGATCCCCTTCTCGAAGAGGATATCAGCGACTTCCAATGGGTCGCTTGTCCCAAACGCTTTCTCCAGTTTCTCAGCCGACGCCTTCTCTCCTTTGTTGGCGTCAGTGAATATGGTGTCTACGAGGAGTACGTTGCGTATTTCGCTTGGTTCTCCTCTCTTATACGCCAGTCCCTTGTCTGGATCGACCATTATCTCGAACTTCTCGCTGCCAGTCTGGTAGCGGACAAGGGTGTACTTGGCGCTCATGGTTGAGCCTTCTCCTACTGGAGGTGCTTTTCCACTTCCTCTTCGGTCAGTCTCTTGAAGGTCTTGGTTTCCGCCGGTATCGCCGCGACCTTGACCGTCTTGGACGTAACGGGTATGTCGGACGCCACGTTCACCGCCTCTATGGCCAGCTTAACGGCCTCGTCCAGGGACATGTCGTCCCTGTACTTCTCCTCTAGGAGCCTGTTGGCTTCTTCGTTCTTCCTCCCGACGGCGGTAGCCTTGAATCCTCTGTAGGCTCCGCTGGGGTCTGTGGTCAGCACACGGCTGCCTGTGGCGTCGTATCCCGCGATGATCATGCTTACGCCGAAAGGGCGTACGCCGGCGTGTTGAGTATAGACCTGTGCAAGGTCCCCCAGCCTCCTGGCGAGCACCTCGATGTCTACGGGCTCGTCGTACAGGAGCTTGTTGCTCTGGCAGTAGACCCTGGATTGGTCGATGAGCACCCTGGCGTCGCTGCTGAGGCCGGCGATGGCCGAGGCGACGTGGTCGTCGAGTTGGTATATCTTCCTGAAGTAGTCTGGGTCCTCGAGTTCGCTTTCCGGTGTCTCGTTGGCAGCCAGCACCGCCCCCTCGGAGCAGGCTACACCGACCACCGGCGCACCCCTCTTCACCAGTTCGAGGGCGTACTCTACTTGGTATAGTCGGCCTTCCGGCGAAAATATGGTTATGGCCCTGTCATAGGCTCTAGGCATGAACAAATCCTTTCACTCCCCGTGTCCGCTTTCTCTCTGTTTCTATACACCAGTACTGATACTGACTAAAAAACTTAGTTGAATGTCGGGGTGCGAGAGTAACTAAATACCTGAAGAAGGGTTTTTAATGGCGCCCTGGCCGGGATTCGAACCCGGGATCGCTCGGGTGACAGCCGAGCATACTGGACCGAACTATACTACCAGGGCAAGCGTGGAGTCTAGGACAAGGCGAAGGATAATAAAGTTTACGCCTAAAGGTTACTTGTACTGCTTCGCTATGAGCATTGTCGCCGTCAGGAAGATATTCGGTATCGACCTCAGCTTCTTAATTATGAATGTGTCGAGGGTCTTCATGTCGGATGTCTTAACCTTTATAACGGCGTCATACTCCCCGTAGATGACAGCAACCTCCTCCACTTCCTGGTACTCCGTGAGGGTCTCACAGACCTGGTCCTCTGAACCGGACTTTATGTTCATCATTATGTAGGCTTCAATACTCAACGTACTTCACACCTCGGCTACCTGCTCATAGCCTAAAACACCACTCCTATTCATGCTAAAAAAGGGTTTTGGGTAGCTGTGCATGCAATACACTAGGTCATTCAGCCAACTCCGTGGTATTACGAGATGCGGCCTTGTTATAAAGAAGCCTCTATTGGCTTCTAGTAATGGATGTCGGAACCGTCAGCCGCGAGCTTGAGCCCCTGGTTTCCGCTTCTAGCTCTGGAAACGTGTCCGTGAAGATAGGAGCCGGGGGTTGGGCCTACCTGCCTCTGCAAGAGGAGGATAAGCTCAGGGCCTACTCAGGGCTCTTCGACTACGTAGAAGTGAACACGACGTTCTACCATATGCCTAGGCTGAGCACTGTGAGGTCTTGGAGGCGGAGGGTCTCCTTTGGATTCACCTTCTCGGTGAAGTGCAATCGTAAGGCTACCCACGAGCTAGGCTTGACTCCTGCTGAGGAGACATTCCAAGTGCTCGAGCGTATGAGGATGACGCTGCGGCTGCTCCGCTCGGAGATGCTCGTCTTACAGACTCCTCCCAGCCTAGCTGTGGATGAGAGGAAGGTCCGAGAGGTTGCGGCTCTCTTGCCCTGTGTCGGGCTCGGTGGGACACAGGTCTTTTGGGAGGTCAGGGCGCCGAACAGCCGGGAACGTGTTAAGGCAGTCAGGGCTGAGATGCTTCGTGAGGGGCTGGTGCCTGTGGTGGACTTGGCTAGAGAGCCTCCTGTTCCTTGCTCCCCTGTAGCGTATTCGAGGATGTTCGGGGCCTCCGCTTATGACGTTGACCTTCTCTCGAAGATATATCAGAGGGTCTCAGGTTGGGTCGGGGACGCCGCGGTGCTGACGTTCCACGGCGGCAACATGTACGTGGATGCTCTGAGGTACAAGAGACTGTTCTATACCTAAGTAACTGAAATAATGTTCGGGCTCTACATGGGATAGGCTTCTTTGGAAGGAGTAACTGGGGCTTCAGTCACTGGCCAGTGAGTAGCTGGCCATAATGCGCCCCATTTCCGTTAGGCTCACGGGCACTCCCTTGTTCTCTTTTGTACCGGCGTTTATCAGGTCAGCGTCCCTCAGCCCCTTTAGGTTCCAGCGTACCGTGGACTCGGGTATCCCCAACTCATCTGAGAGCCGCTGAATGAGCACCGTGTATACGGATTTCTCTCTGTAGTGATGCGTCAGCCAACGGAGTATTGTACACTGCTTCTCGGTTAGCTTGGTGCTGGCGGCCGTGGTGAGCGCCTGCTCAAGCCAGCTGAGCTGGTTGTAGTGGCGGCGCACGGACTCCTCCAGCGCGTCACAGCGTTTGAGGAGCTTGTTCTGCTGGATGCCTGGGTTGGTCTGGCCGAATACAGCTACCTCTATCTTCAAGTTCCGGATGTTTTCGAGGATTTCTCTGTACTCGGGGGTTGGATACGTGTCGGCTCTAGGCCCGGAGGAAATATTCACCTGTCATGATGTCACCCCGACGAGACTCCTTACGCGGCGCTGGATTTAAAAGGTTTTCTTTGGAGGCGACGTCTACGAGTGACGGTGTTGCATGGAATAGGTGTTTTTTCGGGGGTTTTATGTCATGTTACTTGTAATATGAGGAAAAATATTTTGGATCAGAGCTGATTTTCTTGGTTACAGGAATAAGCTAAGATTTTCTTCTCGTAGCTACTTCATCTGCGTCCTGATGAGAGCCGCTGCGACCACCAACCAGTACCCGTAGTTAGGCAGAGTGAGGAAGACGCTGACCCAGTAGCCCTCCTGCACATAGAAGACTATAACCAACCCGATGCCCAGCACCAGCATCAGAGTACCCACCAGATTATACCCCTTCAACACCTCCCTGTCCCTGTACGCCGTGTAGATCATGAGGAAACCAGAGAGGAAAAGGAAGAAGTTGCCGAAATCAAGCGTAGTAGGCATACAGTAGAATCAGGCCGCGAGACATATAACAAGCCTGATAAACGGCGATCCTCCACCCAGAACCATGGACAGAAAACTGGTCATTGGCTACACCGTGGCCGCGTCGATCATGATGATAGTCTGTACGGTCTACGGCTTCACTGTGAGCATGCCTGACAACGTCTACACCCGGCACGGTCTACCCTTCACATGGGGAAAACACCAGATGGTCACCATAGCCGGCCCCGTGGAAACGTGGACCGTGGAGCTGAACGCGATGCTCGGCGACCTAATATTCTGGTCGGCGATAACACTTACTGGCCCGCTATTGCTCACAATAGACAAAGCTAAGGAATAGCCTCGACCACACGGCTTCCCCACGTTAAAGTCTGTTAACTGTTTTCGTATCAAATGCCCAGTAAAAAAGGGACTAAGGTGATGACTCCCTTCTTCCTCAACGCCTTTATCTCCTCCACGCCGTAGACAAGCATATCTGAGCATATCTCCTAGCGGAAACGCGTTGCGTCTGCCTGAGACAGTCTGAGTCTAGCCCCTTGTAGTGGGGTCTACTACAACGCGTTCTTTCCCTTTTTTGTAATAGATATAGAGGATCGGGTATCTGCGTCGATGTTTCTATGCAATACGGGCACGAGGATTATAATAAGAAATAATTGGGGTTATTTCAGCGGCGTCTTTTCAAGGACCTTCATCAACCAGAAAACGACGAAGGCTATCACCAAGAAGTCTATTATTGAACCTACGAAGTGGCCCACGGCGAAGACGATAGGCCCGACGGCCCAAACTGTCTCCTCCCAGGCGCCCCCGGGTATGAAGAAGGTTATCACGGGCATTAGTATGTCTGCTACGAGGGCGGACACAAGCCTCCCCGCGGCGCCGCCTATAATGAAGGCTATAGCGAGACCCACGATGCCGTACTTGGACAGGAAGGCTGTGAACTCCTCCATGAGCCCCTCGGGCTTGGGTGGCGGTGGCGCCGGCTTGGCGGCCAGTGACTCCTTGATGTCTTTCAGCTCGGACAGCATTTCCTTGAATACTTCCTCACTCACAGAAAACACCAAACTTCTCATGGAGATCACGGTTAATAACTGTATAGTTGAGTGAGGGAAATAGATGAAAAAAGAGACTAGGTTATGACCCCACTCTTCCTCAACGCCGTTATCTCCTCCATGCCGTATCCGAGCAGATCGGAGAGTATCTCCTCGTTGTGCTGACCCAGCATGGGTGCCGCACCAGCGGCGGCCGGCGTCTTGGAGAACCTGACGGGGA
>JGI2171J19970_10001829_pt1 | contig 11785 bp, 9 predicted proteins | sample DeeMarSWOR324_28_FD_19970 | JGI IMG/M metagenome (IMG submission 19970) | reverse complement strand
TTGGCTGTAGTTATAGCAGTCCCTGAAGGAGCATCAGCCTTTTTATCATGATGCATTTCGATAATTTCGGCGTGGTTGAAAAATTTAGCAACAAATTTTGATAGATGTATTAGAAGTGCTGCCCCTAGAGAAAAATTGGGTGCCACTATTGCTCCTACTTTATTTGCCTCGCACAATTGTTCAATTTCTGCTAAATTCTCTTCAGAAAGGCCAGTAGTGCCTATGACCATGTTGACTTTCTGTTTAATAGCAATCCGAGCAGCTGCTATGGAAACCTCGGCATTAGTGAAATCTACCACCACATCAGCATCGCAGCTCTTTAACAGCGAGTCCAAATCCGAGGAAAGGAGTATCAGTTCGGGAGCTTCAGCTAAAGGAAGATATTGCTGAGTTACCTCCTTTTCCACAGCACCCACTGCCCTTAATCCTGGCTCGCGAACCACAGCTTTAGTTATCTCTTGTCCCATTCTGCCTAAAGCGCCATTAACAACTACTCTTATGGGCTCTGTAACAGAAGTCATTTTTCTCTTTCTCCCTCTACCGGTGAAGTAGTCTATGTCTTATGATTACTACGTCGTTCACCTTTACCATGTGGGTGAATGAATTTCCTCCGAGGATGTCCAGGAGTGGAGGAATCCTTAACCCTGGCACCGGGAAGATGGGAAAGTCTTTCAAATACCGCTTTGCGCGATAAATTTATTCTACCAGAGTTGTCAATTCCGATGACTTTCACCATTATCTCATCACCCACTTTAACCACATCTTCGACCTGGGGTACATGGTAGTTAGCAAGCTCGCTGATATGGACGAGGCCCTCCTTCCCCGGCAAGATTTCTACCATGGCACCAAAATTGAACAACCTTGTCACTTTCCCAGTGTAAATTTCTCCCACCTCCGCTTCCCGGGTTAAATCCTCTATTATTTTGATTGCTTTCTGGGCTGCCTCTTCGTTTGGAGATCCAACGATAACTTTCCCATCATTCTTTATATCTATAGTTGTCTTGGTTTCATCTATAATAGACCTTATAACCCTGCCCCCAGGACCAATGACGCTTCCTATTTTACTCGTATCAATCATCATTTCATACATCCTGGGAGCATAGGGACTAAGTTCAGAGCGACTAGTACTAATAGCTAAACCCATCTTTTCTAGTATTGCCAATCTTGCCTCACGGGCCTGACTTAAGGCTTCAGCTAGGATGCTATACTCTATACCCCGAAGCTTGATATCAAGTTGCAGAGCCGTGAGCCCACGAGCTGTGCCAGCAACTTTGAAATCCATGTCACCATAGGCATCTTCCATACCCACAATGTCAGTTAGGACAACATAGTCCTCATCCTTTCCGGTAACCAAACCCATGGCTATCCCAGCCACGGGCGACTTGATAGGTACGCCAGCATCCATTAGAGAAAGGGCTGAGGCGCAAGCGCTAGCCATAGATGTGCTTCCGTGCGAACTAAGCACCTCTGAAACCAGACGTATGGTATAAGGGAAATCGTCCTCTGACGGCAATACTGGTGCGATAGCCCGTTCCACTAAAGCACCATGCCCAATCTCGCGTCTCCCTGTTGTTCCTATTCGTTTCACTTCACCCGTAGAAAATGGCGGGAAATTATAGTGATGCATAAAGCGTTTAGTTTCCTCCAGACCTAAGCCATCTAATAGCTGCTCCCGACTTGTAGACCCCAAAGTGGTAATAGTCAACACTTGTGTCTCCCCACGGGCAAATAATCCTGAGCCATGGGTACGAGGAAGGATACCAACTTCACAGCTAATGGGACGAATTTCCTTAATTTGACGGCCGTCCAAATGTCGCTTCGTCTGCAGTATTCTTTCCCTCACCGTAGCTCTGAGCTGGATCTCAAAGACAAGATTGATTTCATCTTCGGAAAAAGAATCAACCAATTTGTTCTTTATTTCTTCCTTAAGGACCATCAAAGCCTTCTCTCTTTGCAGTTTATCTGGTTCTTCTAAAACTTGGCTTAATCTCTCACCAAATGTAGAAGCGATTTGAGATGAAAGCTCAGGAACAGGTTCCTTAGATTTGATTTCTACCTTGTCTTTGCCGTAGACTCGCCTTAGCTCTTCCTGAAGCTCAATTATCTCCTGATTTATCTCATGCCCTAGCTTAATTGCCTCTAACAATATTTCTTCGGACACTTCCTTGGCACCTGCTTCCATCATTACAACATTTTCTTTACTGCTAGCAACAATCAAGTCAAGTGAGCTGTCTTCCATTTGAGGGAGGGTGGGATTCACAACTAAAGCATCATCTATGTAACCAATATGTATTGCTGATATAGGACCAAAGAAAGGGATGTCCGATAATGTCAAGGCTGCTGAAGCGCCAATAAGGGCGCACATATCAGGGTCATTTTCTTGGTCAACAGATAATACTGTCGCCACAACTTGAACATCATAATGAAACTCCTTGGGTATAAGAGGGCGTAGGGAACGATCGATGAGCCGACTAGTTATAACTGCTTCCTCTGTAGGGCGTCCTTCTCGCCTAATGAAGCTGCCAGGTATTTTACCCGCGGCATAAAGCCTTTCTTCGTAATCCACTGTTAGAGGCACAAAATCGACTCCTTCTCGAAGCTCGGGGCTTACGCAGGTGGTAACTAAGACAACGGTGTTGCCATACTGAACAGCAACAGCACCGTTGGCTTGCTGAGCGAATTTCCCTACTTGAATGCTAAGTAACCTACCAGCTACCGCACGCTCAAAAACATCAGACATACTATTCCCTCAGACCCAACCTGGTAATAAGAGAATGATATCGCTCGGGTGCCGTCCTGTTTAAATAACCTAAAAAACGCCTCCGCTTGCCTATCACGCCGTGGAGCGAATGTCTAGAGTGCCGATCATGAGGATACAACTTAAGATGCTCCGTTAACCGATTTATCCTCTCGGTAAGCAAAGCCACCTGGACTTCAACGGACCCACTATCACTTTCCTTAAGTCTGAATTGGGTGATGATTTCCTTCTTTTTTTCTCTGTCCATTACTATATACTCTCTGAGTTGGTAATGCCGTATATCATATCACGATAAAAAAATCTTGTATAGAAATTGACCAAAATGGCGAGATGCTTTATAATTGGCTAGTAAAGGCAACTTTTTATGCACGAAAGTTGCGGTGTTTTTGGAGTTTACGCCCCGGGCATCAATGTAGCTCAGACGACTTTCTTTGCCCTCTTTGCTTTACAACATCGTGGTCAAGAAAGTGCTGGCATCGCTGTTACCGATGGCAACGGAATAAAAATATATACACGTATGGGATTAGTNTCCCAGGCATTCACCGANACTGACCTCGNTTTACTCCAAGGACATATTGGCATTGGTCATAATCGCTACTCCACTACGGGCTCAAACAGACCTATGAATGCCCAGCCCGTTATAGTGAAATCAGAGGGGTCGACCATTGCCTTGGCGCATAATGGCAATATCGTCAACTCCAAACCGCTCCGCGATGAACTCCAGGAGCGCGGCTATGATTCTCATACCAGCACTGATTCTGAAGTCATCGGCAACCTGATTTTGGCCTCCCCCGGACAGAATTGGCAGGAAAAAATCGAACACGCCATGTACCGCCTCCAGGGAGCTTATTCTTTGGTAATCTTAACTAGAGACAAACTGATCGGGGTTCGTGATCCNTTTGGTGTTCGTCCTCTTTGTCTCGGAACCATTGACGGCGGATGGAGCATTGCCTCGGAAAGTTGTGCCCTAGACCATATAGGTGCCCAATTCGTAAGGGAAATTAATCCTGGGGAGATTGTAGTCATTGATAGTCAGGGAGTGAAAAGTCTTAAAAAAGAGAACGGTAAAAAGGCATTATGCATCTTTGAATACATTTACTTCGCCCGTCCTGACAGCATCATCCAAGGCAAACTACTCTACCCGACAAGGGAAGCTATGGGTAGAATACTTGCTGAAGAATATCCTGTTGATGCTGATCTTGTCATGGGTGTTCCCGATTCTGCTACTGCCGCCGGTATTGGTTATTCTAATGCCTCAGGTATCCCGTATCGCGAAGGCCTGCTGAAAAACCGCTATGTGGGGCGTACATTTATCGAGCCTGAGCAAAGGATACGTGAGCTTGGCGTACAATTAAAATTCAATCCCCTTTCCCGCATAATTGCTGGGAAAAGGTTAGTAGTCGTTGATGACAGTATTGTTCGTGGCACCACTACTCCTCACGTGATTAATCTGCTCAGAAAAGCTGGTGCTGCCGAAGTTCATCTCCGCATCTGTGCCCCACCCATCCGCTATCCTTGTTTCTTCGGGGTAGATATGGCAACTAGATGGGAACTCATTGCCGCGAGGAAAACTGTCCTGGAAATCAGGGAGCACCTTGGTGCTGATTCTCTGGGATACCTTAGCCTTGGTGGCCTAATTCGAGCTGTGGATCTGCCCAGAGACATTTTCTGCCTTGCTTGTTTTACCGGAGCATACCCTGTTCCAGTCCAAATAGAAATGGACAAACTGGCTTTAGAAGCTCTTCATCAGGAGGACCTTTTTGAAATCGACCAGTAAGAAGGCTTATGCTCTCGCTGGTGTAGATATTTCTCTTGCTGATAAAGCAAAGAAAGTTATTGCCCGACAAGCTCGAACTACCTTTCGACCCGAAGTCATCGGCTCAGAATTCTTCGGTAGCATGTTTCAGTTCGAAGGATATGACGAACCGGTTTTAGTCTCCAGCACTGATAGCGTAGGCACCAAGCTCAAAATAGCCTCACTTTTTGACAAACACGATACCGTGGGTATGGATATCGTCAACCACTGCATGAACGACATCCTTTGTTGTGGCGCAGAGCCCCTTTTTTTCCTCGACTATATTGCTATGGATAAGCTTAGGCCTGAGCAAATAGAAGCCATAATTTCAGGTCTAGTAGAGGCCTGTAGAGAAATTGACTGTTCGTTAATTGGCGGCGAAACTGCTGAGATGCCCGGCATATACTCTCAGAGAAGCTATGACTTGGTAGGGTTCATTGTCGGAGTGGTGGAGAAAAAGAATATCCTCGATAGCAGTTCCATTGTTCCAGATGATGTAATCCTTGGCCTGCCTTCGTCTGGCTTACATACTAATGGTTACTCATTAGCGCGAAAAGTATTTGGTATAGATGCCAACCCTTCGTGCTTAACCAGATTTTATCCTGAACTAGGCAAGAGCCTCGGTGAAGAATTACTCCAGGTCCACCGTTGCTACTATCCGCAACTTAAGTCAGCCTTACCATTGATCAAAGGTTTGGCTCATATCACGGGCGGCGGCTTTGTAGGCAATATACCTCGCATTCTACCCCAAGGTCTTGTTGCCCATCTTAGAAAAAATTCCTGGGATGTTCTGCCAATTTTCAAGCTCATTCAAAAAAAAGGTGATATAGATGAAGCAGAGATGTATCAGGTGTTTAACATGGGGGTAGGTATGGTCATTGTCTGTTCCCCCCAGCAGATAGCTAAGATTGTCAGTATCTTGCCCCAGGCAAAAGTTGTAGGCGAGATAATTAAGAGAGAAAACGAAGAAAGAGTAGTAATAAATTAAAGGAGGCTCTGTGCGTGCCATAATTAGTGTTTCAGATAAATCAGGCGTGGTTGATTTTGCTCGAGGCCTAAGAGAGCTAGGAATTGAGATATTCAGCACCGGTGGTACCAGGAAATCTTTAGAGGCTGCTGAAGTCAAAATACATAGCGTCTCAGAGCTCACTAGATTTCCTGAAATCCTCGATGGCAGAGTCAAGACTTTGCATCCCGCAGTGCATGGAGGCATCTTAGCCCGACGTGACCTTCCCCAGCATCTATCCGAGCTAACCCGGAACCATATTGAGCCCATTGATATGGTCGTGGTCAACCTCTATCCCTTTGTGGAAACGGTGAGCAAGCCTGGGGTTTCCTTAGACGAGGCAATAGAGAACATCGATATTGGCGGGCCAAGCATGATTCGCTCTGCTGCCAAAAATTTTTCCTCCGTCTTGGTAGTAGTCGACCCCGGTGATTACGATGCGATCTTACAAAAGCTGCGCCAGGGCAATATAGATTCAGAATATAGAAAGAGGTTAGCTCAAAAAGCTTTCCAGCATGTTGCTCTTTATGATACGGCCATTGCTCAATACCTTAACGAAGAAACTTTTCCCGAAGAGATGACCATAGCCTTAAAAAAGGCCAGTACCCTTCGCTATGGTGAGAATCCCCATCAACAAGCTGCCTTTTACATCGAACAAAATGTGAGACAAAGGCAAGATGGCCTGGCATCGCTGGAACAGCTTGGCGGGCCTGAAATTTCCTTCAATAACCTTCTAGATTTAGATGCTGCTTTAAACATATTGAGCGATTTTGCTGCTCCCACTATTGCCATAATGAAGCACACTAATTCCTGTGGACTTGCCTCTCATAATGATTTAGCCGAGGCTTATCGACGGGCTTTAACTGGCGACCCTGTAGCTGCCTTTGGCGGCGTAGTTGCCAGTAACCGAAGCATAGATTTAGCTACCGCCAAAGAAATCGATAAGACTCATTACGACGCCATTGTTGCTCCAGAGTATCAGAAGGAAGCCTTGGAATTACTAGGGAAAAAACAAAATCTACGCCTTGTCAAAGTTGCCCCCTACTATGCTTCGTCATCCGAGTCACACCTTGATTTCCGCCGTGTTAGGGGCGGCCTTCTAGCCCAAATGACTGATACTTTAATCAAGCCCGAACTCAAGCCTCGCACTGTAACCAAGCGCCAACCAAGCAAGACAGAGTTGTCAGATCTGCTCTTTGCCTGGAAAGCAGTTAAGAGCATAAAATCCAACGCCATAGTTGTTGCCAAAGACAAAACACTGTTAGGCATGGGAGCCGGACAGCCAAGCCGGGTAGTAAGCGTTGAGCTGGCTTTGAAAAAAGCTGGTGACCGAATTAAGAACAGTGTCCTTGCCTCAGATGCCTTCTTTCCTTTCACCGATGGCCCGGAATTGGCAATCAAGCACGGAGTTACTTCTATTATCCAGCCTGGTGGTTCGGTAAGAGATAAAGAGGTAATTGAGCTGGCAGACAAGTATAATGTTGCTATGGTATTTACCGGTATTCGCCATTTTCGACACTGAAACGAAAAATACGAAGCTCTAAGCTCTAAATCCTAAAATTCAAGAATTTGGATTTGGAATTTGTTTAGGATTTAGAGTTTCTATATCGGAGGTGGATAATGTTCATAATTAGCAACGAAGCTATGCACAGCGCTATGTCACTCAGAGAGAAGATAGCTGATAGGGAAAAAAGGACAGAGTGTATTGCTGAACTGGAAGATATGATAAAAATAAAGGAATCCCATCTGGCAAGGGCAGAGTGGAGTTCGTGTTGTAGCAACATCTGCAATTTGAGATCACAGATAGATAGCGAACTACAGATGCTTCAGAACACTTTGGAGGTTTTAAGGAGGGAAGACAGCAAGCAAGCAGTTTCTTTGTTAGAAGATTATATTAACTCCTTGCATAAAAATTATCGGCCAGAGCCTGAACATTGGTGATGTATGGCTAGAGTAGTAATCGTATCAGATATGTTACGTGGCTTTCTTGAGGAAGGTTACCCACTTTATTGCGGCATCGAGGCCCGTAGTATCATACCCAATATCCAGAAATTACTGGAACGTGAGTTACAGCAGGACTCGAAAATCTTCTATTTATGTGACCGCCACGTATCCAATGATCCGGAATTTAAAATGTTCGCACCCCATTGCATTGAGGGTACTGAGGAATCTGAACTCATACCCGAGCTTCTGCAATATCCCGGTGAAATAATACCCAAAAGAACTTTTAGCAGTTTCTATAACACCCCTTTAGACAAGAGACTGAAGACAATTAAGCCCGAAACCATAGTCGTCTGTGGCGTAACTACCCATATTTGTGTTCTAAACACAGTAATTGATGCCAGAAACAGAAGTTATGACGTTGAAGTTCCCATTGATTGTGTTGCTTCTTTCGATAGAAAAGCTCACTCGTTTGCCCTGGATTATATGGAGAAGGTGCTTGGAGCCAAGCTTATTAGACCTCTAGTTCAAGTCCCTTCGCCCCGTTTCGAAATACCAGACTCATGGTTGCGTGGGGAACCTTCTGATATTTATTTTCCCCGCACCGTGGAAATACTTAAGAAAGAAGGGATCAATCCCGTAGCAACCATGGAAGTGTTTCCCCGTCGAGCTGGTATCTTGTGCGGCATAGAAGAAGTTAAATCTTTCCTCGCCAAAGTTCTTCCCAAGAATAACTGTGAAGTCTGGGCATTATCTCAAGGCGAACCTTTCGACAGAAAAGAAGTAGTCTTGCGCATAAAAGCCCCTTATCAAAGCTACGGGACTTATGAAACAACTTATCTAGGCATACTCTCCCATTGCAGTGGCTGGGCCACCGCTGCCCGAGAATGCGTTGATGCTGCTCAAGGTATTCCTGTCATCAGCTTCGGGGCTCGACATGTACACCCCTCAGTAGTTGGCATTATGGAGTACTCCGCTATAGTCGGAGGCTGCACTGGCTGCGCCAGTACCGCTGGAGCAAAACTTGCCGGTATCCAACCCACAGGAACTATTCCCCACGCCCTCATAATTATTATGGACAGTACTGCTAAGGCCACTCTTGCTTTTGACAAGCATATGTCTTCCGAAGTGCCCCGCATTGCTCTGGTGGATACTTTTGAGGACGAGGTTAGAGAAAGTGTAACTGTAGCCAAAGCAATGCGAGGAAAGTTACAGGGTGTGAGATTAGATACACCTTCAGAGAGAGGTCGAGTTACTGCCGACCTGGTCAAGGAAGCTAGAGCCTGGCTGGACCTCGAGGGATTTAAGGATGTGAAGATAGTCGCCAGTGGTGGACTTGACCCGGAACGAATCAGATATTTTATCGATGAAGGGGCACCTGTAGATATTTTCGCTGTTGGCAGCTATATCAGCGATACCAAGCCCATAGACTTCACCGCTGACCTTCACGAAGTTGAAGGCAAAGCTATCGCTAAAAGAGGCAGAATGCCCGGTATCACCCCCAATCCCAGGTTGAAAAGAGTGCTGTAAGAACTCACCCACTATAAACATCCTTCAGGCGAAGCCAATTCCCTCTACCTCCAAGAGATTGTCATTAATTTTTGTTCTGGCACCAAGAAATTCGTCAATAAGCCACAGGTTTGTCTCTACATGTTCAGTGATGCGAGGGACTGAATACCTGGTGAACCCCTCGGCTAAACCAGCATAAATTATGAGTTGGTCTGCAATATATCTATCAACCGCGGCGCCAGTTTTAACATCGTCTATAAGCCTCTCAGCCACATATCTTCCTATGGATTCTGAGCTCCTGCCTGGTCTCCCTGCCCTGTCGGACCCCATCCGGTTACCCAGGCTCGTCTCGGCATATATAGCCAGGGCTGCTCCTTCTTGAAGTGAGCTTTCATCCTCGACTTTCTCAATTTCTACCTTATACCCACAAGAGCTTAACACCTTCTGGCATTCTACTGCCATCCTCTGGCTTACCCTCTTTTCTTTCAAATGTGAGGAAAGTGCTACGCCTTTGATACTGAAAATCTCCCCCTGCTCGGTAAGATTTAACGGTTTCAATTTCCTTGACGACTCAACTCCAATTTCTATAATTCCACCGCCTTTTGGCACATAACCAGGACGGATTATGTCAAGTTCAGCCCGGACACCCATTCGCTTCAGGAGCGGAAGTAAAACAAACTTCATATGATAAGCCGAAGGGGCAAAATCCTGAAACAACCCGCCTTCCAGCCTGAATTTGGAGGGCTTTTGGGCAAAGCAAGCTAAAGGCAAAAGTGTCTGGGCAATCATGGTCGTTGAGCCTGCCGTCCCTATGTCCCAGCTATACTCTCCCCCACTGAACCTTTCTTGGGGTGTGTAGGTAATCTCCTTAGAACCCACCACAGCATTTTCCACCACCCCATTGCACATGTCCTGGCAAGCTTGCACCACTTTCACATGCTGTGCCCTTAAGCCTGGCTTATCCCTCCCCGCCCTGATATTTTCTATCCTTACTTCCTTACACAACAGGCTAGCCAACGCCATAGAATAGCGGATTATTGTCCCGCTCCCGGACTTCGCCCCACCGTCTATAGTTATCATGTGGCCCTACTTGTGTACCGTTATAAGGAATTTGCCCAAACAGCCTCATATTTCGACGCACCTTGGTGTCCAGGAAAGTTGTTTTGTGCTTGTCTAATTTATTACCGCCGCAATCCCCACACCAGTCTTCGCAAACCTACTCTTTTCGTAACGGTTCCGGTTAGCAATCTGTCCGAATTGAAAATACGCACCGCTATCCCGACCATTACCACCGTGAAAACTGCTGTATAAGCAATACCGCCGATTACCAGCGAATAATTATCCAGCATAAGAGCCCGCATAGCCATCATAGGATGGGTGAAAGGTATGGCAAACACAAGAAGTCTTAAGGCGATGGGAATGGTATCGAAATCTTTAAACATGACGATGAACGCAGAGATCAGAGCTAGGGCAGTTATCGGGAAGATTAGTGCCTGGGCACTTCTGTAATTCTTAGCAAATGTTCCCAGAACTATACATAGTGCAAGCCCGGCTAAAAGGGCTGTGAATAACGAAATTCCTACCAATAAATAATCCTGTATACCCAAAGCCAAACCAAAATCTGCCAGATTTACACCTGAACTCTGGAATGAAGCCATGTAACGTGAAAATCCAATCATATAGATGGCTGCCATTATCATTCCTACCAGAGCACTACCAACCATTTTACCAATTACTATATGACTTCTCCTTACAGGCATGGTTAACAATGTCTCCAGCGTTTTGTTTTCCTTCTCTAATCCCATCGAAGATATTACGGAACTCCCAGCCATGATTATGAGCATCATTACTACAATTGGAATAACTATCGATTGCGACATAAGCATATTACCCAGTGCACCTGGTGATACTCCCTCGATTTCCTTACCCTTGAAAAATGTGGTTTCAATTCTTGTCGTCGGCGCCAAGACGAGGGCTGGGTCTGATGAGCTATCTTGTTGTATTAGTGTCTTTGATATTTCTTGGTTTACTGCTTGAATAAGCCCTTCAACGGTGCCTGAGGATATGGAATCCATCATCCCCACACCTCTCATTATCCAGTAAATTTCTATTTCCCCGGGATTATTGTCATGAATGTTCTGGTCGAAGTTTTCTGGTATTACCAGAAGCGCAACTCCATTCTCTTTCCTCACTCCTTCCAAGCCTTCTTCGACATCGCTGCCCTCATAGATAATCTCCGCCCTGTCGGTAAGAACAGACATGGCTATATCGGAAAAAGTGCCATCGTCCATATCCACGATTCCTATGACTGGCTTCTCTTTCATAGTTTCCCCGATGTTGCCAATCATATTCCCCACAGACCCATACACTATGGCAATAACCACTATTGGAATTATGGTTGAGAGGACAAACAATTCCTTGAATTCTTTCTTTACTATGTTGCCAATCATTTTATTGACTTAACGAAAGCCTCTTCTATATTTCGAGCGTCATATTTATTTTTAAGTTCTACGGCAGTCCCGCTGGCGACTATTATCCCATCGTTTATCAAAGCGATGCGATGACATAAGAGCTCCACCTCAAGCATATTATGCGAAGACAATAAGACCGCTGTTCCTGCCTCGACTGCGCCATTTATTATCCTCCTCACTTCCTGCGCATTCACCACGTCCAAACCCGAGGTCGGTTCATCCAATATTGCCAATTTGGGGTTTGCCATTAAAGCCCTGCCCACGAGCAAACGACGCGTCATTCCTTTACTATATGTGTCAACTTT
>JGI2171J19970_10001824_pt1 | contig 11807 bp, 9 predicted proteins | sample DeeMarSWOR324_28_FD_19970 | JGI IMG/M metagenome (IMG submission 19970) | reverse complement strand
CGTGTCCTGGAGGGTGTGGAGATACTCAATTGAGAGTGGGGACCTTCTATCCTCAAGTGGAGTATTTTGATATCTTTCACAAATGGCGGTCTCGAACTATTTTGCGCATAGAAAAATGTCAGCAGTGTGATACTGCTCTCGTGTGCGGCGGGGGATGTCCTCTGGAAAATGTAGCAGAAGGCAAAGACATTTTTGAGCCTGCATGTTTTCCAGTAAAGGAAGAAATGCAGATAGGTGTTAATGTACTCTATCCACAATTGGTTCAACTCGCCAACCAACCACAGCCAGCACAGGAGCCCTGTTGCGGCACAGAAAATCCACAGGAGGTGATTTCAATTGATGAAAAAGAGAAACAGCCTCAGTGTAATTGTGCTGAAGTAAAGATCATACCATTAGATGAGGAGGAAGAGTAGATAACCAATACGAAGGAGATCACTATGGGTGAGAACTGCTGTAAGCCCTGAGAGAGAAGCTGTCTCATACTCAGGGTTTATAGTGGGAAATAGCTTTTACCCCATATATGGGTATCCAGTAGGTTGAACGAACCGATATGAGTACCTGCGTGGTTTACAGGCGTATGGTGTTTACAGTGATGAACGCTCTTGCAGGACAGGCTGCAGACGCCCCACTATTTCATCTATAAAACAACTGGTTTTCTATTAGCAAAATATGTTGTTCATTTTTAATATATTACAGCACCGCATCCTCTAACCGAAAAATTTATAAACGATACATCTACATATATTAATCAGTTCATACATATTTAGGAAAGGTCAGGTAATCAAGGTCATAGCTTACTTGACTGCTGTGACAAAACCTATCAGGAGGTGAAAATCATGAAAAAAATAGCGCGTGCAGCTGAAGCATCCTACGGCATGCATGGAAGCAAGGCTTGCTGCTCCAAGATTGGATGTGCAGCCTGGATTCCTGTTGCACCCATAAGTCCAATCGCTGCGCTCTAAATGGAGCTCCAATGAAAATATATTCTTTTTATTTTCTTTTTTTTTGGGGGATGAAACGTTTGTGTTACCTGAACGGTCTCACGAAAGGAATGAAAATATATGCTAGTGAACACTTGTGTCAGCCTTTAGATACTCCAGAAGAGTACCCTTATTTTCAATCTGTTCTGGGATAACAGAAATCTTCAGCTCCCCGCTAAAGTCCGAAAGCTATAAAACTTTCACAAAATCAATATGGATGAGGTGTATTCATGCAGGAACAAGAAAGTACAACCCCAGCATATGTGGTCTGGACATTCAACCGATGGTATCCTCCAAAACCTTATGATACCCCCTATGCCTCACAAATGGAAGGGTTGACCATCCGTGCCTGTATTAATGAGCGTGCATCAGGGGTATTCTCCATTAACAACCTTTCAGAAGACACTCCTTTGAGGGCTAGAATCATGATGACAGATGTGGAAGGAAAAGAACGTATTGATTCTCATGCCATACAGATCTGCAAAGCTGCATATCTCTGGGATCGGGTGGGAAACATTACTGCAGACCCTTTAGTGCCGTTAAATGATGCTGGCGAAATACTTGTTCCTCCGAAAACACATGAACGCTTCTGGATATTTATCCATACCAAATCAAGAATGCCGGGCGCCTATACGGGTAGCCTCATGGTGCAGCCCTTTTGTGACTTTTCCCCCTGCACAATACCTGTCCATATAGAAGTGTGTTCTTTAGAGTTACCCGATCAGGTACCTCTTTCCACCTTTACGTGGGACCATTTTGAGGAATACAGAGGTGAACCCTACAATGCAGGGGTGCTTCCTGATACAAGAGGTCAAGAAGATTTGTATATGGAGGATCTGCTCCACCATGGCGTCAATACTTTCTTAATTCATTACAGATTACTTCCCTGGCCAAAAGATGAAAATGGGAATTTATCATTTGATTTAGATTTTACTCTCTTCGATAAAGCAGTAAACCGTAAAAAAGGGAAAGGTACCCTTGTTATTGAATGTTCATTAAAAGGGGACCGCCTCGGGCTGATGTGCGGCCTTCAATTCGGGAACGAGCAGTGGGACCATGCATTTACTCAATGGATGAAAATAGTTGTCACGCATCTGAAAGAAATGGGTATAGCACATGATGAGGTTGCATTCTCCTTTTTTTCTCTGAATAAGCGGAATGACTGGGAAACAGTGGACAACCTGTGTCATACAGCACGACTTGTCCGTGAGATTGATCCTGAACTAAAAATATTTGTGGATTATGGATACAAAGATCCCCTGTGCAAATTTGACTACCACACCAAGGCTCTCAAGCGCGTGCTTCCTCTTGTGGATATTGTGGCCATGCCCTACCAGAGGTTACAAAATGAGGAGGAATTAAAGCTGCTCAAAGACAGCAAAAAGCACATCTGGACATATATCTCCAATCATTACGGATATGATCACCTCATTCATTCTCGCAACCTCTGCGCGTATGGGTTTTACAGACTGCCCATGTGGACCAATTTTGCTCGTCAGATGGATGGTGCTGCCATTTTCTCTTCCACCAGATGGCGTGGCGACCCGTGGAATGACTGGTACTTTGAAGATAATACCTTCAGTTATGATGAAGCAACTCACGAAAGGTGCACAGTCTACAATGGATACTCAGGCCCTATTACCAGCAGGCGCTGGGAAGCGTGGAGAATGGGAATTGACGACTACAAATGTTTGCACATGCTCAAGGAAGCTATTGCCCAAAACGAACGTGCACAATCAGAGTATGAAACCCTCCTCACAGAAGCGTGCAGAGAAGTGATCACAAAATCAGATAATCCAGATCTTGCAGACCAGTGGAGATGGCGCGTCATTGAGGCTATCTTATCTTTGAGGTCGCAGTAGATAGTGGTTCTGAATCTGCAAGAGAATTATCAGCATAGATGAAGACAATCTTTTGCCAATCACAATAAGAACTCCTAAAAAAGCCAAAAATTGCCATAATACTTCATGAAATATTTGAGTGTCGTGCATGAGAACCTTCTAATACAGAAAATACACATATACAAGACGGAAATAAGAGATTCATCCATGTTACACGTGTAACAAAATGGGTAACAACCTGTGCGTTAATTCAAAAACAAATAATCTAAATATTGAATATACATGGGTTCTGTGGTTTACAGTAATTTTTCTATTGGATCATTGGAAATTTTCCGATAACCGAAAAGCTTATAAATTATGTATTCATATATGTTGATGAATCTATATATCTCCTGAGGGAGATGATTTAGGTCGCAGCTCATGTGGTCGCTGTGACAAAAATAATGCAGGAGGTGAAAATCATGAAAAAAATAGCGCGTGCAGCTGAAACATCCTACGGTATGCATGGAAGCAAGGCTTGCTGTTCCAAGATTGGATGCGCTGCCTGGGTACCTGTTGCACCAGTTGTACCTGTGGTGTAATAGAAGTCTACTGCAGTGCTCTAAATAATTATCAAAATTTGTTTTTTATTTTTTGACGGCTGAAGCATCTGTACTGTCTGTAATCTCAAAAGGGAGGAATGAAAATGTATGTCAGTAACCATAATGTCCTCTTGAAAACCCCAGGGAAGGAAACGGTCATCTTCAATGCACTCTGGGGATCCATGGATATTTTAGACCCAAATGAGGTGGAGGTGCTGGAGAAGATAAAGACCACTGGAGATTGCTATAAAAACGAGAAAACGGTAGCAGCTCTCCTTGAAGCAGGTTATGTCTGCATGAACGAAACAGTGGAAAATGCCAAATTTGCAGCAGAATACCAGGAGTTCGTCCAACATGTAGCCTCTATGCCTGAAAATTTCTTTATTATTCCATCGTATGCCTGTAATCTGGCGTGTGTGTACTGCTTCCAAGAAGACGTGGAAAAGACTCACGAAGTTATTGAAGACAATGTCATCGATCAGGTGTTTCGTACTATTGACACTATAAGGGCTGAGAGAGGAAACAAGGGTATGCCGCAGATCACTGTTTACGGTGGTGAACCCTTGCTGGATAACAAAAAGCAGATCAAAGCTGTGAAAAGGATTCTCGAGGAGAGTCGGAAACGAGGCTTCAAGAAGATAGTGGTCACCAATGGTGTTACCCTGAAGAAGTTTGTCACCATGCTTGCAGATGCTCACATCGATGAGGTGCATGTTACCCTGGATGGATGCAGAGAAGTGCATGATGCCAGGCGCATGATGAAAGGTGGCCAGGGGACCTTTGATGTGATTGTAGAAGGGATTAAAGCTGCTTTAAAAGCAGGCCTCAACATCCATTTGAGGGTCATAGTAGACAAGAACAACCTGGAAAGGCTGCCTGATCTTATTCAATTCCTCGATGAACAAGGGTGGCTGGATAATCCAAAATTCAGAATGCACGTGGGGCGTATATATGAATGTGGTGCTGTAAGCACAAGTCCATACAAGGAGAAATATTATATTGGCTTAATAGATCTAATTCGATATTGGGCTCAAAACGCTTCACAATTGAAAGGAGTGGATTTTGGGTTCAGAGGCATCAAACAAGCATTGTACACAGGGAAGGTACCCTCTCCACTGTTCAGTTATTGTCCCTCATGCACCAATGAGTTCGTATTTGATCTGAGAGGTGATATCTACCCGTGTCCTGGAGGGTGTGGAGATACTCAATTGAGAGTGGGGACCTTCTATCCTCAAGTGGAGTATTTTGATATCTTTCACAAATGGCGGTCTCGAACTATTCTGCGCATAGAAAAATGTCAGCAGTGTGACCTTGCTCTCGTGTGCGGCGGGGGATGTCCTCTAGAAAACCTGGCAGAAGACAAAGACATTTTTGAGCCCGCATGTACACCCATAAGGGAAGAAATGCAGATAGGAGTCAACATTTTATATCCACAACTGCTCCAGGTTGAAAATCGAGCACAGCCAGTACAGGAGCCCTGCTGTTGTAGCACAGAAGATCCACAGGAGGTGATTTCAATGGATGAAAAGAAAACCCAGCCAGAATGTAATTGTGCCGAAGTAAAGATCATACCATTAGATGAGGAGGAAGAGTAGAAAACCAGTACGAAGGAGATTACTATGGAAGTAGAACTACTGTATACCCTAGGAAAGTTCATACTTTATGTTATAGTAGAACTTTCAATAATTTTGATCATCGCAATGATTGTAGCTGAACTTATATTGGACTATGTAGACCTGGGGAAAGTGGCCGAGATATTGGGCAGGAGAGGTCGTACAACTGGCATGCTGTTGAGCGTGTTATTTGGGCTGGTCACCCCCTTTTGTGCATGTTCCACCATCCCTGTGGTGGTAGGCATGAACAATGCCAAGCTACCCTTTGGTATTACTATGTCCTTTTTGCTTGCCTCCCCAGTTTTGAGTTTCATGATTCTGGGGGGGATAACTGCAGTATTTAACCTGGAAGTTGCGATTCTGTACTTGCTCTTGATTGCTTTATCAGCTCTTTTAATTGGTAATATTATGGAGGCTGCAGGCATGTCCAAGTATATCAAACGTGTTCGGGTGGAAGGAGGAATGCAGCAAGCCGATTATACTGGGATGACTCGAAGGCAGGAATTTATGGTCCGCCTCAAGGGTGCTACAATTAGGGGATTGACAGCCTGTAAGAGGATTATTCCTTATATTATATTGGGAGCCTGCTTGGGCACTATTACAGCTGCTTTTTTCACAGAAGAAGTCATCTTCAGATATTTGGGGCCGCAGAATTTCTATGCAGTACCTGCAGCTTCTGCTGTGGGCATCCCCTTAGCCATTGATCCTGCAGCCACCCTGTCATTATGTTTGGCTTTCCACGCCAAGGGAGCCAGCATGGGTACTGTGATGGCCTTTCTCATCAGTACTATTGGAGCCAGCATCCCCATGTTTGTGATGCTCTCCTCCATCTACAAGAAGAAACTCATCGTTGTCTATGTGGGGCTAATCTATGTAGCCATTGTAGCTATTGGCTTCATCTTTAATGCTCTTGGAAGTTAGTGAGGTGGTACAATGTCGAAGGAAGATACAATCAAAGAACATGTCAAAAAGGTATATTCCTCTGCTGCCAAACAGCAGAGCACCTGCTGTGAAGGGAGTGACCTTTCAGCTTGTAGGACAACTGCTTACTCACCAGAAGATGTGAAAACCCTTCCCCAATCAGCGGCTGCTCTATCTTTAGGGTGCGGCAATCCTGTAAAAGAAGCCTGTCTGAGTGAAGGTGAGGTAGTCCTGGATTTGGGAAGTGGAGGAGGCATTGATGTGTTCCTGGCTGCTCACAAGGTAGGTCCAACAGGAAAAGCTATTGGAATTGATTTTTCTGAAGAAATGGTCAAGAAAGCACGAGAAAATGCAGAGAAAATCGGTTTGAAAAATGTGGAGTTCAACCAGGGCGAATTAGAGGACATGCCTGTAGATGACTTCAGCGTGGATGTCATCATATCCAACTGTGTCATCAACTTATCCACGGACAAGGACAAAGTGGCCCACGAGGCTTTCAGAGTGCTCAAGAAAGGAGGTCGTCTGGTGGTTTCTGACAAAGTTGCACGAGGAGACATGCCTCGCCACATAAAGAACAACTTATCCATGTGGGGAGGCTGCATTGCAGGAGCTGTCACGGAAAAGGAATACACATCATTGCTAACCCGAGCTGGATTCTCTCATGTTACTGTCGAAGAGATTGCACCAGTAGACCCGTGGTATTTAAATCGCCCAAAAGATGCCACTAACATAGAAACCACCAAGACAGAAATTGTAAAATATGTGTACAGCGCTCTCATCAAAGCCCGAAAGTTATAATAATACAGAAATGAGGCGTGTTCATGGAAGAACAAGAAAATTCAAAACCAGTGTATGTGGGTGTTCAGGTCCTTTTACTGGAAGGCGCTGAGAAGAGAGAATCCACTCCACAAAGCTGTACATGCTCAGGCGACCCATTGCTCAACCCAAGAGCATACAAAAAAGTGGTCAGAAAATCAGATCCATCGTGCACATCTGAAGACGCTGCACATCGTTAAAGCTTGAGGTTGGAATATGGATGTCATGAGTGTTCTGGAATCTATTGTTGAAAAATCACCAGTACATACTGAACTCAGGTACTGCCACCGGAAAATGCTCACCCTGCATGCAGTTAATGGATCTCTTGAATCTGATATTACCTCACATGAAGGCGTTGGTGTCAGAGTACTTGTGGACGGATCTTTAGGGTTCAGCAGCAGCAATGAAGTAACCACACGCAGCATAAAAGATGCAGTAAAAAGAGCTGTTAAAGCATCCAGAACAGTCAAAACCCATGCAGTATTACAGGAAACTGACCTGGCGTGCGGCGCATTCTGTGTGGATGAACACGATCCTGTCAAAAACCACACTATAGAAGAGAAAGTGCAGTTAGTTACTGACAGCCAGAACCTACTGGAGCACCCTCGCATGAGGGTAAGCGTATGTGGATATTCTGAAATCTGTGATCACAAAATCATTGTAACATCTGATGGAGCCCGGGCAGAAATTTATGATAATAAACTGGAATTTTCTTTGGGTGCTTATATTGATGATGTGCAGGGGGCAGCTTCTGTTGGTGCTACAGGGGGATGGGGTGACCTTTTTGCAGGAGATAGCCCTGAAAATCTGGCCATGAAGGCGGTACAGAGGGCTGAACGGCTTTCAAAAGCTAGATACTGTAAAGCAGGTGAATACACTGTAATTTTGGATCCGAGTCTCGTGGGTCTTCTGGCTCATGAAGCTGTGGGGCACTTATGTGAGGCAGATTTTGTTTTAGGAGGTGCAGTAACCAAAGATATGCTCCACACCCAGGTAGCCAGCCCATTGGTGACTATTGCAGACACAGGGGACACTTTTCCACATTCATGTGGCACCACCCTGGTAGATGATGAGGGAGTTCCAGCACGCTCCATCCATCTTATCAAAAAAGGGGTACTGACAGGATTTCTCCACGACAGAAAAACGGCCTCCATCTTTGGAGTAGAACCTACAGGCAATGCACGCGCCTTTGAATTTGATTGTGAGCCCTTAATCAGAATGCGAACCACTATTGTTGAACCAGGTGACTGGACCCTGGAGGAAATAACAGCAGATAGTACAGGCTACCTTCTGGTGGGATCAGGAGAAGGAGAAGCTGACACCAGCGGAACATTCATGTTCCAGGTGAGAGAAATTTACCCAGTGCACAAGGGCGATGTGGGCGACCCTATGAAAGGTACCAGTATAACAGGTAATGCTTTTGAAGTACTGCATAGTGTGGATGCTGTGGGAAAAGAGGTTATGTGCGCTCTCCCATCGCTGTACTGCTGGAAAGGGCAGGCTGCCAGAGTGGATGGTGGAGGCCCCCATGTGCGATGTACGGCTCTCCTGGGGGGGAGATGATGGCTGGTAGAAAAGAAAGAGAAGAAGAAAAAGAAAGAGAAGTAAAGAAAGAAATAAAGAAAGAAATAAAGAAAGAAATAAAGAAAGAAATAAAGAAAGAAATAAAGAAAGAAATAAAGAAAGAAATAAAGAAAGAAATAAAGAAAGAAAGAGAAGTAGACGAAAACGATTTACTAGGATTTTGTTCTGATGCATTGGGGTATGCCCTTAATAAAGGGGCAGAAGATGTAGAAGTGTATGCTGAGACTATTGAACAGAAAAGGGTATCTTCAGCGTCTAATAGCATTAGCAGCGTCCAGCAGCTTGAGCGAAGAGGTATGGGCATCCGCGTGTTTATTAAGGAGAAAATGGCTTTTGCATCAGTAAACGCTCTCACAGGACACAGATTGAAGTCAGTCATTGAAGAATCCATACAACTGGCATCCAGATCTCCCTATCATGGTATCCTCCCTGATCAAGCTGACTTCCCTGAGATCGATCTGTATGATCCTGCCCTGTTTCACATGCAGCTTGAGGAAGTTGGAGAATATGCACAGTGCCTTGTTGAGTCTGTAAAGATGTGTGACAAGCGGATGCACGTGGAGAGCGGCATGGTTTTAGTCAACATACACAAGAAAGCGATTGCCACCTCAAAGGGGATAGAAGCCAAAGAGGTCTCCTCTACTGCTGTATGGGAGCTTCTGGGTGCAGCCAGGGATGGTGTCCATGTCTCAGACTTTGACTATCAATGTGAGGGCACTCACTGGCAGAACAAAATACATGTGGAAGAAGCAGCGCAAAGACTCACAGATGCCACTATACCAGCTTTGAAAGCACATACCTGCAAGAACTTTCATGGAGAGGTCATACTTGCTCCAGGAGCAGTTTCCACTCTTGCATCACACATTGCGGAGGCAGCAAATGCCTATTTGGTCCAGAAAGGAGTCAGTGCTCTCAAAGACAAACTGCACACAGAAGTAGCATCTCCTCACGTTACGCTCTGCGATGATGCGCTCTTGCCAGATGGGTTGGCATCATCGTCCTTTGATCGTGAAGGAGTCCCTCACCATACTGTTCCTGTAATAGAAAGGGGCGTGCTCACCTCTTTTTTGCATGATGTCACCACTGCATCTTCAGCAGAGCTGAAGAGCACAGGGCATGCTGCAGGTGGATATCGCTCCAGACCTGAGATTGAGCCCACCAACCTTTTAATTCACACTGGGAACCATACGATTGATGAATTACTCTCTGATATTCGTCATGGAGTGATGATCAGCAGGCTGAGCGGATCACCTGACATTTTGACTGGAGAATTTTCTCTTGTGACCAAGAATGCAGTAACTATTTGCAGAGGTGAGCTGTCGGAACCAGTAGGAGGCCTCATGTTCTCAGGTAACCTTTATGACATTCTCAACAACGTGACAGATATTACCAGTACATCTGCCCCTCTGGGTAATGGCCGCTATCCATACATACAGATTAACCCACAACAATTAATTGGCGGAAATCTTCAATAAAGCTGCACTATTTCAACCAAAGACTGAATATCAGTATCTCTGAAAGTATTTTTTCATAACGTTTTTGCACAAGTATTTCTGCAAGGTGAAAAAGAAGACTATGCTCTTTTAGTTTTCTGCGATAGATCTTGTATGTGATGAAAGATGGACACTCTATTTCTGATATGTAGCCAAAACACTCCAAAAGCTTTAATATTATCATCGTTCTCTAAATATTTAGTTCTTATATCAATAAAAATATATAACAGTAAATTTAGATAAGAATTCTTCCATAGTGGAAAGTTTGCCGAAGTTGTCAAATATTCGGTGGATAGAACCTCCTGGTTCACGATTTTTCCCTTTATAATTGAATTGTTGTTGAAATGATAATTTATCTGAAATGTTACACGTGTAACACATTGACCTCTAAACGTGACAACCCCAGTTTACCGAAAAGCTTAAAAACTTCAAGGAAGTGAGAGAGATCACTCTTTCTTAGCAGAAAGAGAGGAACCTTAGGGAGGTGAAAAATATGAGAAAGATCTATGCCGGTATACTGACAGGAATTCTGGTATTCTCTTTTGTATCTTTTGCTGCAGCGCCAGACCACACACAGGTTATCACTGAGGGGTTACAGCACTTCAACGCATGGAAAGCACAAGGGTTAGAGCACGGCAGAGCACTGGGTCTTCTGAAACAGTTCTATCTGGGAGCTGGAATGCAGGTTTACCTGGACAATTCTGATATGGCTGTCATTGGATACGGCGGTAAATCTGTTCTGCTGCTGGGAGAACCTGACACCTTAGGTTCTGCTGAATCAGGGACCATCCTCTTTGGAAAACCACCCCAGTGCGGTCCACCAGATACCTGGCCCACCAGCAGTTCAGCCGTTCTTTTAGATCCCTTTGACTGGCAGGGCGGTGTCTTCCACAATCCAGACCTCTTCGATGCTATCAAGAGCGATCTGCAGTCTGCAGGATATTCTACCACGTACTACAAGAACTCCCAAGTGACCATCTCGTTAATTGAGACAAAATTAAACAAAGGCGTCGTCTTTAACAGAGGACACGGCGGCTACGACTCCAGCACAGGGAATGTCATCATTTGCTCGGGAGAAAGATGGAGTGACAGCAAGTACCAGTACGAACAGAGCCAGGGATGGGTTATCAGAGCGTGGATATTACATTACGGTCAATACTACGACTTCTTCACCTACACGCCGGGGTTAATCAGTAACTACTACTCCAACTTGCCCAACTCATTGATTTATATGGAGTCCTGTGAAGGATTAAAGAACTCCACCATGGCCGATGCATGGCTTGGAGCAGGTGCAGGAGCTTACATGGGATGGACAAAGTCCGTTCTGGTAGTGGACGGTGACAACGCTGCAGAAGAGAACTTCCACGACCTGTGCATCAACGGATTGAGCGTCTGCCAGGTAGTGGCAAAAGGCTACAGCTCGGTGGGAGCTAAACTGAGATACAAAGGCACTGGAACTTTAGGATTATAACTCTTTTTCTTTCTTTCTTTTTGGCTCAATTTTTGAAAGAGAAAAGTACTGATCAATCAATAACAGTGAAAAGTGTAAACTGTGAGTATTGAGAAAAGTAAAGTTGTGTAACCCTCTAAATAGCCTACCAAGCCGTGCATAACACCAACAGGATGTAACCTCACACAGGAATCCTTCATTATCAAAAGTTCTGCAAAAATTAGGAAATGACAAAATCTGTTACATCTCTTAGAACCTTTTCCGTGCAGTCGGGGGAGCCCCTTTCGAACTGGGGGTCTGTCTGATCTTGTAGTATTTTTTTGAGGAGAAGGGTAGGCTTCTCCTCATGGGGGTTTGGGCAGGCTGTATTATGCAGCCCTGCCTTTTAAGTGTTTACCCCAAGGATCTGAAAGATGCACGTTCAGGGGTTCACATTTTTTTTGGTTACATAGTTCACCTCACATTTTTAAGATGTCACTTCACACCAGTATGGGACAGGGAATGACCAACAGACATCTCTCGAGGCTC
>JGI2171J19970_10001816_pt1 | contig 11824 bp, 10 predicted proteins | sample DeeMarSWOR324_28_FD_19970 | JGI IMG/M metagenome (IMG submission 19970) | reverse complement strand
AGAATCTGGTCCAGAAATCAGTGACTACGTTGTACCTAGATTTGNGAAGNCAAGTATAAGGCAAAACATGTTGTTCGGAGAAGTCCTACACATAGACGACTTTGGCAATGTCATTACAAACNTTTCTACGAAGGATCTGAAGAAGATAGGCATAAAAGAGGGCGATATTCTCTACGTCAAACTTGAAGAAGACATAATAACGCTGAAACTTTGCAGAGTCTATGGCGAAGTCAGAACAAAGCAACCCCTGGCCATAATTGGAAGCCACAGTTTTCTTGAGATTTCTGTTAATCAAGGAAACGCGGCGAGAAAGTTCAAATTGGAACTCGGAGAAACCGTTCAGCTCTCTCTTTCTTAACTCATTGTGGCGTCAAACCTTGTCGGTTCTAGCTAAGTCTTGAATTCTTTCTATACCTTGGATTTCTTTGATAAACTGTGCCACACTTTCAGGAACCAGCTCTTCCCAGCCTTTGTTTTTTAGCATGCGCTCTCGGATTTCTGTGGCTGAGTAGATTTTTCGCTTATGAAACGGCACAGGCTTGACTTTGAAGCCGACTTCAGTGAACAATCTTCGAGTGACAGGCTCGTTTGTGAATACGATGTCGAATTTCGGCGTGTAGCCCGTTACTTCTGCAACCCATATCATGTGTATGTGAATGTCGGGTACGGGTATAATCCAGCAACGCGTTAGGGGAATGTCATCGCTTTCTATGGCTTTGTGTATCATTGTTATGCGTTCGCCTGCTGTGAACGGATTATCTGTTCTGTGGCTATACTGAGCACTGCCGATTACAATTGCTAGTTCGTCTACTTGTTTCAGAATGTCGCTTATGGCTTTCATATGTCCTTTATGGATTGGCTGAAACCTACCAACGAAGAGACCACGTTTCACCATAACAAGCTTTCTCCATTCAAGACTCCGCTTTTTTCAGTCCTTTTGAAGGAAAATGATTGCGAAAGGAGATAAGCTTTTGCCATTCACTTTGAGTTTTATGCCTTTTTTGGTAGCCTCGATCTTCTCTCTGAAGAATTGCCCACTTCATCACTATGCCCCCTCCAAAGTCTCCCAAAGTGAAGTCCGACCGCACAATACAGTGGCATGGAACAAGAGGAGGAAAGGGATTGGTCGCCACANCTCGTCCCACAGCCTGGGGCTGCCACCCATATTCTTTGCTATTTCGCCGTATGTGGTTACGTGGCCAACTGGGATCATGGATACGCATCTGAGCACTTTCTGAGCATAATCGGACAAATATCTCAGTTTCAACTCGAACTTAGAAGAGGCATTTTTTCCATCAAAAATTGACTTTAAGGTCGACAGGACCTTTTTGGAAAGTCGAGTTGGTTTCTTTGCCATCTTAAAAGACGCGTTATAAGGAAGGCTTTTTGACAGATGCTTTAAAGCGGCGTTTTCGTTTGGTGTGAAGGCTGTGGCGATTATCATTTCGTTTTCAATGGCTGTTGCAGATCACATCTCATCTGTATGTTTGCAGTAACTGTGAATCATGCAAACTCCTCATTTACTGCTTACATTCCAGATTTCTAATATGACTTTGTTAGCAAAGCCATGTCATCTCAACAACGTTAAGCTTCAAAGGCTGATGATTAAGTTTAATAGTCTCCCAGTGTATAATGCTTGAAACTAGGAGTGGAATATGCTTTGGAGAAAGCCCAGCAATCGCCTTATATGTTTATTCCCGGCGCCACTACAATAGGTTTGGTGTGTTCCGATGGTGTAATACTTGCTTCTGAGAAGAGGGTTTCCTATGGCTATATGGTGATGAGCCGCGTTGGCAAGAAAGTTTTTAGGCTTACGGACCGTATCGGCGCAGCCTGTGCAGGTTTAGTTTCGGACATGCAGGTTCTTGTGCGAGAGGTTGGAGCCTATGCGAATTTGTTTAGAATGGATGTTGGGCGCTTGATGTCTGTGAGATCTGCAGCGAAGGTTATGTCCAACCTTCTCTTTGGTCGACGGTTGGTTCCGTTAATAACTCAAACCATTGTTGGCGGCATGGACGACGAAGGTCCCTCGCTATATGTGCTTGATGTTTTGGGTTCGGTTATGCCTGACAAGTACGCGGCTGTGGGTTCTGGGGCAGAAATTGCTATTGGCGTTTTAGAGCAGGGATACAAGGATGGAATAGAAACAAGCGAGGCAAAGGACCTCGTAATAAGAGCTATAAAGTCAGCGATAAGCCGAGACGTGATGAGCGGAGACGGCGTAGACCTCTTTATCATCACAAAAAAAGGAATGCAAGAAGAATCCATAAAATTCTAACACTACAGCAAGAGCTAGCTTAATTCTGGTTTCGACAAAAATAATAAGCCTAAGTCCAAATTCTTAATAAATATAGTTCAATTTCGATTAGCAGAGGCAGGCCTATGCGATTTCAGTTAACCTTTGAAGAAGGGAAGTTTCTCGTTAAGCTTGCACGTCGAGCTGTGGAAAACTATCTAAAAAACGGAAAAATCTCGAATTTACCTACAAATGTTTCTTCGAAACTGAAAGAGCGCTGTGGAGTTTTTGTTACCATCAACAAGGTTGACCATGAGAAAAAGGAACTGAGAGGCTGCATCGGTTTTCCCTATCCAACCACGCTACTTGTCCAAGCGGTTATCGAGTCAGCCATAAGTTCGGCAACGCAAGACCCGCGTTTTCCACCTCTCTTACCAGACGAACTTAGCCATGTTGTTTTCGAAGTCAGCGTGCTTACACCGCCTCAACAAGTTGAAGTGCAAAATCCAGAGGAGTATTGCTCAGAGATCAAAGTTGGACGAGACGGACTAATAGTGGAAAGAAACTTCTCCAAGGGCTTGTTGCTTCCGCAGGTGCCGGTTGAATGGAAATGGGACGAAGAAACATTTCTCTGCCAATGCTGCATGAAAGCTGGTTTACCCCCAGACTCTTGGCTGTTAGACGGAACAAAAGTTTACACTTTTCAAGCCATCATTTTTGAGGAAAAATCCCCAAATGGCAATATAACACGTAAAGAAATCGGTGGGACCCTATGTGATTCCTAAAAAGGTTTTGGAGGAAAAATTCCGCAGGTTCGTAGAAGAAGATGTAGGTCAAGGCGACATAACAACATTGCTCACTGTTCCATCTGGAACAATTGCAGAAGCAAGAATTCTAGTTAAAGAGCATGGAATAATTGCTGGAATTGAAGAAACCTTAGTTTTTCTAGAAAGCTTCGGGCTTCAAGCCAACCCACTTGTATCTGACGGGTCTGAAGTGAAGCCAGAAACAGACATACTTAAAATTGTTGGAGACGCTCGAACCTTGCTTTCAATCGAGAGAACCATGCTTAATCTGCTTTCTAGAATGAGTGGAATAGCTACTTCAACTCGCAGACTTGTGGAAAAAGTTCATAAGGCTGGCTATAAGACTCGTGTGGCATGCACTCGGAAAGTGGCGCCTGGGCTTTCATACTTTGACAAAAAAGCGGTGATGACAGGCGGAGGAGACACTCACAGGCTTCATCTAGACGACATGATTTTAGTGAAGGATAATCACTTTGCAATTATTGGAGATGTCGACACAGCGGTGAAGACGGTTAGGGAAAAAATTTCCTTTTCCAAGAAGGTTGAGGTTGAAGCTTCCACCATGGAAGATGCTTTAGAAGCGGTCAAAGCAGGCGTTGACATCGTTATGCTTGACAACTTCACTCCCAAACAAACAAAGAAGATAGTAGAATTGTTGAAAAAGAAGAGGCTTCGAAACAAAGTCATAGTTGAGTCAAGCGGTGGAATCACCGAAAAAGACATACTAGAATTCGCAGCTGCCGGGGTTGACATCATGAGCCTTGGAGAAATAACCGACAGCGCAAAGGCGCTTGATATGAGCCTGGAAATTGTTAAGGTTAGAAAACGCAAGAGCTAAAATTTCTTTCTCGGAATTATCTTCAAAACTCGAAACCCTCGAGCGCGAGGATTAAGCATTTCCTCGATTTCAACTTTCTTCAAAATTCCTTTCTCGTCTTTTGCAGAGCCCGTGATGTCATGTTCTGCGGGTATCAAAGACTGCAATGTAACTCTGTTTTCACCGATTTCTGCATTGCACCTTGATGGTAAGCCCAGTCTTATTATGTTTCCTTCCTGAACTGTCTTTTCGGCTGAGTATAGCACTGCATAGGCGCCAGAAGATAGTTCCGCAATTCTCACTGGAACGCTTTCTTTCCCTATGGCTAAAACTTCTATTTCATATATGCGTTTAATGTCAGCAGCTATTTTCCTTATTTTTGGGAGAATCTTGAGAACATGTCCCCTTGCTTTGCGTGAGATGCGCATTTGAGAGAGATTAACCACCGACAGCTCTTCAAGGCTTATGCCCCTAAAGGACATGTCTAAATGAACAACGTCAGCTTTTACCTCTTTTAAGAGTTTCCAACACATTTCCAACTCGTGAACAACCAGCAGGGGTCCTTTTTCCACATCGGCGAAAATAGGCTCAGCCAAACAACAACCAACCTTCGTGTAGGGAGGTTCCACTAAAACAGTACTTACAGCCACCACCTGCAAAGGCTCAAAAAAATTGTTAAGAATTGCTGCACCCGAATCTGCGGCGATCACTCTCAAAAGTTTTCACCAATTCTAATACATCCTAAAAACATTTATCTTTCACTGTTAAAACAATGACTATTGGCCGAATGACGACTAAAACTCGCATGAGATGATGATTGAATCAGAGTTACGCTGACGGCCCAAACCGGCGAGAATTATCGTTTTATTCTGTCTTGCTAAATGTTGTATTTGAAGCATATAGCAGGATGAGTTTTGACTGTTGCGTGCTGAACGCAGAAATTTTTGTAATCCTTTGATTGGAAGAGGGCTATAGTTAATTTTAAAACGTGTCATTGTATTAATATGCTATCTCAAAAGAGGTGAAATGTTTGGTTAAGGTAGACGACCATGAAATTGTTGAAGGACTCTACTACTCCAAAGAATTCTTCTGGGTTCGCATAGAAAACGGAAAAGCAAGGATGGGCATTACCGACTACGCACAGAAACAGCTCCGTGAAATCGTGTTCGCTGAACTCCCTAGCGCGGGTGGAGCAATAACACAAAACGAGCCCTTCGGAAGCCTTGAATCCGTGAAGGCGGTTTCAGATCTTATTGCACCCTTAAGCGGCACAATAGAGCAGGTCAACGAAGAAGTAGCGAGCAAGCCGGAACTCCTAAACGAAGATCCATACGGCAAGGGATGGCTCATAGTAGTTGCACCCAACAACCTCGACGCCGAATTGAAAGCGCTCATGGATCTAAACGCATCGGTTGAATGGCACAAAAGTCTCCTCAAGTAAGAGGGCAAACTAAATGCCTAGAAGAATCCTGATCATCGGTGCCCACGCAGCAGCAGTAGACGCAGCCGCAGCAGCCAGAAAAACCAACAGAGAATCAAAAATCACACTGCTAACAATGGAGAAAGAAGTGGCTTACTCCCGATGTGGCATACCATTCGTAATCGGCGGACACATACCTAACTTCTCTGACCTCATGGTCTTTTCGCCTACGTACTTCAAAATGATGAAATTCAACCTACAAACCGAAACTACTGTGACAAAAGTTGACACGAAAGCTAAGACCGTTGATACACAAGACAAAATAGGCAAAACTGAAAACCTTCAATACGACAGTCTCATCTTCACTACAGGCGCCAGTCCGTTTATACCCCCCATTAAAGGTCGAGAAAAACAAGGGCTAATGACAATACGTACAATCGAAGACGGAAAAAAAATCGACCAGATGATAAAGGACGGGGCGAGAACAGCAGTCGTTATGGGTGCAGGTCTCATCGGACTTGAAATGGCAGTTGCTTTTCAGGAAAGAGGGTTGAAGACTACAGTTGTGGAATTGTTGCCCCAAATTATGCCAGCAATGCTCGACGCTGATATGGCCGAAGGCGTACAGAAAATGCTTGAACAAAAAGGCATAAACATCATGGTTGGTAAAGGAGTTGAGGAATTTCTTGGTGTTGAGAAAGTCACGGGAATTGTTGCTGGCGGAGAACAAATAGAAGCTGACATTTTCATTGCTGCATTTGGAGTGAGAGCGAACACCGAGTTGGCACGGAAGGCCGGAATAGCATTAGGTCCAACTAGGGGAATAATGGTTAACCAGAAAATGGAGACAAGCGACCCAGACGTTTATTCAGCCGGAGATTGTACTGAATGCTTTCACAGGATCACCCAACGAAGATTACTGCCCCAACTTGGCACAGTTGCAGTTAGACAAGGCAAAGTGGCTGGAACAAACGCTGCCGGTGGGTACAGCGTCTTCCCTGGATGCTTGGGTTCGGCAGTAACAAAGTTCTTCGATACTGAGATTGGTGTTACAGGTGTAACAGAATTCGCAGCTAAAAGAGCTGGAATCGATGTTGTCACTGGCATGATCAGCGGTAAAACTAGGGCACATTATTTTCCAGGTGGGCTACCAATTAGAGTCAAGTTAGTTGTCGAAAAAGACTTAGAGAGAGTCATTGGTGGGCAAATCGTTGGCGGTGAAGATGTGACTCCACGTGTAAATGCGTTATCAATTGGCATTCAGAAACAGATGACGGCACGTGAACTTACCAAGGCTGACACATGTTATGCGCCGCCACTTTCAGAAACATGGGAAATATTGTCGTTAGCTGCTGAAGTAGCTTTAAAGAAGCTCCGACGCTGATACATACAAGATCGGTGGGTTCGAATTCCACCTTTCCTGTACTTTTGAGCCTGCTGTCACATGATGTACAGCTGAAATACTAATGCAAATTGTCTTTTGGATTTAAGAAAATCTCACGGCGTCATCTTCAGAAATTCTACTTCAGACCCATCTTCTTCAATAGCCCCTTCTGATTCTTGCTCGATGTGAAAAACATAAATCTGAGAAAATTACTTAAGTAAAAGATTCAATTTATTGTGAAAGTTGAAAGGTGATATATAAATGGCAACAAAAGTAGCTATAAACGGATTCGGCAGAATAGGAAGACTCTTATACCGAGCAGCATTGGAAACTGGAACTGAAATCGACTTTGCAGTGGTTAACGACCTAACTGACGCCAAGACCCTCGCACACCTCCTAAAAAACGACACGGTACACGGCAAACTACCCTTCGATGTGGAAGCCGAGAAAGACACTCTAATTATCAAAAAGGGTCGTGTTGTAAAACAGAAATTGAAAGTTCTAGCAGAGCCAGACCCAGCAAAACTACCTTGGAAGAAGATGGGCGTCTACTTGGCAGTAGAATCAACAGGAAGATTCAGAAAAAAGGAAGACGCCGCAAAACATCTAAAAGCCGGAGCAAAAAAAGTGCTGGTTTCCGCGCCAATGAGCCCAGCTCCCAGCGCAGATCTAACCGTAGTTTACGGAGTAAACGACGACAAATACAACCCAAAAAAACATCACATAATTTCACTTGCCTCATGCACAACAAATTGCGTGTCACCTGTGGCTAAGGTGCTAAACGACAGATTCGGCATCAAAGCAGGACTCATGACCACTATTCACGCCGTCACAAACGACCAGAGGCTCCTCGATATGCAACACAAAGACTTGCGTCGAGCCAGATCAGCAGCTTTCAACATGATACCGACAACCACTGGTGCAGCAGTGGCAGCTACTCTGACGCTACCAGAGCTCGAGGGAAGGATGAACGGACTAGCCTTGCGCGTTCCGACGCCTGACGTATCCATAGTTGACTTTGTAGCTACCTTGAAAAAGAAAGCCACAAAGGAGCAAGTCAATGCAGCCTTCAAAGAAGCCGCCAAAAAAGAGTTGAAGGGAATCTTGGATTACAGTGAAGAGCCCTTGGTGTCATCGGATTTAATCCACAATCCTTACTCTGCAATCGTAGATGGTCTTTCCACAATGGTCATCGGAGACTTAGTAAAAGTGCTGGCATGGTACGACAACGAGTGGGGCTACTCAGTCAAAATGGTGCGGATGATAGAGAAAATCTGTAGAATGACCAGCTAGTAACACAACAAGCTACAGGTATCTTTCCGAATCCACAATGAGTGTTCTTTGTGATAAGGAGACGGGAGAATGCCAAAAACATTGACTATGGCAGACTTCGATTTCAAAGGCAAGACAGTTCTGGTTAGAGTAGACTTCAACTCTCCGGTTGACCCGCAAACAAAAAAGGTTTTAGACGACACAAGAATTCGATCACATGCAGAAACAACCATTAGAGAGTTGATGGAAAAAGACGCGAAAGTCGTAATTCTGGCCCATCAGGGCAGACCAGGAGAACCCGACTTTATCCCACTTCAGCAGCATGCAGAAAAATTGAGCAAGATTCTCGACAAACCTGTGAAATACGTGAATGATGTGTTCGGTGAAAAAGCTCAACAAGCCATTAGAGAACTCAAAGATGGCGAAATTCTGGTTTTGGATAATGTTAGAACCTACGCTGGTGAACGGAAGAAAGGAACTCCGGAAGACCATGCCAAAACGGAGTTTGTGCAAAAGCTAGCTCCGTTGGCTGACATTTTTGTGAATGATGCATTTGCTGCCGCTCACCGGGCTCATGTTTCAGTTGTAGGCTTCACTGCTGTTTTGCCAAGCGTTGCTGGGCGCATAATGGAAAGAGAACTCAGAGCTCTTGGAAAGGTTTTGCACGCACCTGAAAAGCCATGTGTTTATATTTTGGGTGGGGCTAAAGCAGATGATGCACTGAGAATTTCGCAATACACCTTGAAGAATAACATTGCCGATCACATATTAACTGGAGGCATCGCTGGTCACCTTTTTTTGGCTGCAAAAGGCGTTAACTTGGGAAAGCCTAACATGGAGCTTTTGGAAAAGAAGGAACTAATGGGCTTGGTGTCAGGTATACGGGAACTGATGAAGGAGTATCCAAGGAAAATCGAGGTTCCAATTGACCTGGCTGTGGAAGTTGAAGAAAAAAGGAAGGAGATAGCGGTCGAAGAGCTTCCAACAGATTATTATATATTCGACATAGGAACCAGAACAGCACAAGAATATGCTAGTATAATAAGCGATGCTAAATCCATTGTAATCAGCGGACCTTTAGGTGTATTTGAAAAGAAAGAGTTTCTTGCTGGCACCAAAGAAGTTTTAGAGGCAATAGCCGCTTCTAATGCGTTTTCACTGATTGGCGGAGGACACACTGTAGCCGCTGTCGAAGGACTAGGATTAGCAAGCAAAATGGGCTATGTTAGCACAGCAGGAGGCGCCCTAATAGAGTTCTTGATGGGCGAAGAACTACCAGGCGTTGCTGCGTTGGAGAACGCAGCGGTCAGAACCTGACTCTTTTTCTTTTCCAGAGTCTTAGCCTTCACTTTGACAAGTTTTTACTTACATTTAGATTTATCAACGGCTGAAATGATACTAACATCGTTGTCAGACGCTGAGAAACCTTCAGCTATAACCCTACAACCTCAACCTAGAAGACCTTTTTCTAAAGACCATGAAAAATCTAAACTAAGATTTTTGAACGCTTATTGACCATTAAAAAATCGTGTTTGAAACCTGTATTACACAGTCAAACCTTTATTAGGAGCCGCAGTAAGATTTATATCTGTAAACTAAGCCTTGAATTAAAATTGGCGATAAAGATGACGCCATAAAACACTCCATTCAAAATGCAATCCTTGAATCCACAGTCAAAGGATGAAGGGTGGAGTGAGCTTTTCTCGCTCGCAATGAACACCATGCAGAGTCCAACGCATTAACATAGACAGCTGACTGACTTCTCAACGCCAAACAGATGCCAACCTAAACAAGTAGGCTCGACACGCTACGCCGTCTGGGGAATGGCCAGGCTTGAGAGCTGAAGAAGGGCGCGGCAAGCGGCGAAACGCCTCGGGTAAGCGCATGCAGCTGTAGAACCGAGGATGCCCGAATGGGACCTCCTGCTGCGAGTTCTTCGGAATTTGTGGCGCTTCCATATGGAAGCGGGAACCCCCCGAACGGAAACATCTTAGTAGGGGGAGGAAAAGAAACCAAACGAGATTCCCTAAGTAGCAGCGAGCGAAAAGGGAAAAGTCCAAACCAAATCCGATAAGGAAACTTACCGGAGATGTAGAGTTGTGGACCCAGCCTCCTCTTCACCAGCTAAACCGAAGTGGCCTGAAACGGCCTGCGAAACAGGGTGAAAGCCCCGTAGGCGTAAACTGGAAAGAGCTGGGCCGGAGTTCCCGAGTATCGTACCTTAGTTTTCGTGCGAGAAACTAGGGGCCATCAACCCCTAAGACTAAATACGCCTCAAGACCGATAGCGCACTAGTACGGTGACGGAAAGTTGAAAAGTACCCCGGAAGGGGGGTGAAAAGAGTCTGAAACCAGACGGTAACAGACGTGTGCAGCCCGGAAGGGCAGACTCCTCCTGAAGGAACCCATGGCAACATGGTAGTACGAGGGAGGACGACCAGGGTTGCACGCTCCGTCTAGAAACACGGGCCGGGGAGTTCACGGCTGTGGCAAGCTTAAAGGCAAAAAGCCTGCAAGCAAAGGAAAACCAAAACGCGCGCAGTCAGCTTTATGCTGATGAGGCGCTGGGTCTGAAAAGGCCCGTAGTCACAGCTATGAAACTAGAAACCGGGCGATCTAGCCTTGGGCAGGTCGAAGCCAGGCGAAAGCCTGGTGGAGGACCGAAAGGGTGCTGACGTGCAATTCGCTCCGTTGACCTGAGGCTAGGGGCTAAAGACCAATCTAGCCCGGTGATAGCTAGTTCCCTCCGAAGTGGGTCGCAGCCCAGCCTTGAGCGAGACAGCCTATGGGGTAGAGCACTGATTGGAAAGTAAGGGGTCGAAAGATCTCGCTTTTCTTTCAAACTCCGAATCCATTGGCGTCGTAGACCTCGAGAGACGGGCCATAGGGGGTAAGCTCCTATGCCGAGAGGGGAACAACCCAGACTGTGGTTAAGGCCCCAAAGTGCTGGCTAAACGTTAAACTGAAAGGCGTCGTCAGCCTCAGACAGCGGGGAGGTAGGCTTAGAAGCAGCCACCCTTTAAAGAAAGCGTAACAGCTCACCCGCCGAGGCTGACGGCCCTGAAAATGGACGGGACTAAGCCAGCCGCCGAAACCTCAGGGCACAACCGCACAGGTTGTGATCCGGTAGGAGGGCGTCCCGACTGGGCAGAAGCCGGGCCGTGAGGTCCGGTGGACCGGTTCGGGATTGAAAATCCCGGTGGTAGTAACAGCAAAGAGGGGTGAGAATCCCCTCCGCCGAAAGGGCCAGGGTTCCCCGGCAACGCGTCGTCAGCCGGGGGTAAGTCGGTCCTAAGGCATGTCTTAATCGACCATGCCGAAAGGGAAACCGGTTAAAATTCCGGTACCACAGAGATACACGCGGCAACGCAAGCCCAACACTTGACGCTTCGGGGTAGGCTGAGCAAGGCTGTCGCCTTGTTTAACCTTATAAACCTGGGGAGTGCCGCAATGGTGAGAACCAGGTGAAGGTGGGAATAGCCGACCGTTTTAGGTCGGTTCAGCCGATCTCTGGAGCCAATGAAAAGAGTTTTGGGAAGGACTCTCTGTGACCGTACCAAGATCCGACACAGGTGTCCCTAGGCGAGAAACCTAAGGCGTGTCGGGTGGACACCAAGCGAGGGAACTCGGCAATTTAGCCCTGTACCTTCGGTATAAGGGGTGCCTGCGGTTTTGGCTTAGGCTGGAACTACAGGTCGCAGTGGCAAGGGGGTTCCGACTGTTTAATAAAAACACAGGAAGCCGCAAGCCCGAAAGGGTGTGAACGGCTTCTGAATCCTGGCCAGTACAGGTTCCTCAAACCTGGGTTCAACCGGGCTAAGGGCCTGCAAACGCCGGGAGTAACTCTGACTCTCTCAAGGTAGCCAAATGCCTTGTCGGGTAAGTTCCGA
>JGI2171J19970_10001813_pt1 | contig 11837 bp, 4 predicted proteins | sample DeeMarSWOR324_28_FD_19970 | JGI IMG/M metagenome (IMG submission 19970) | reverse complement strand
TTGAAAGAATATGACTCTGTTTTTAAGGAAACCACCGATATTAAGATTCGTTGGAAAGCATTCTTTAGAGCCTGTGAATCTTTGGCTCATCTTTTCCGTTATGGAGAAGCAGCACAAAAACTGATTTCCGCGCCGCTTCCTCGCCAAATGCCGCATCACGCCCGCATCCTGATTCTTAAAGCTGAAATGCTTAGAAATTTTCTGCTCCAGTATTCATCTATACAAAGAAGAGATGTAATAGATGATGAAGAAAGAGATGTCTTTCGACTCACGCCTGATGAGATAAAAGCTGAAATCAGGAAAGCTTACGAGCGGCTTTGGGAATTGCGAAATAAACTTGTAAAGATGGACATAAGAAAAGAAGGGTATTTTCTTGATATTAAAGATATCGATTTTGGTATGTATCCAACACTATTTGATTATTTGATTTTAAGCTGGACCGATTTTCTGCTAACGCATGAGGCTTCATATGCAGCTGAGGGTATTGTTAAACCAGAGGCAGGTTTACTTTTATTCAGGGAGTTTAAACGCCCAGTTAACCTCCAGGAACCCCCGGCGTTATTAGCCGCAGAACTTTTAGAAAAGGCAAGCAGAATTAGCCAGAGAGGGCGTCTTGAGGCAGCTGAACGATGGAGGATAAAACGTCTTTTGCTTCCTTTAAGATATATTAATGCATTTGATTTAAGAGATCTGGCAGAAGATAAAACTTTATTTGATTACAAAGACTTACAAAAGTGCAGAGAACGCAGTAAGGATATCCTTCTTATATGGATGGAAGAGTTCAGGACAAAAGAAGCCAGGGCAGAAGCAGGCTATGAAACAGCCGTAATCTTAAACGGCGATGGTAAGTTAGCTGAGGCGGTAAAACTATGCAGAAAAATAGAGAGAGATTTTCCGGGTACTCATGCCAGCCGTCATGCCCAGACTCTACGTTCAAGGATTCAGATGCCCTCACTCAGTCTTCAAGTGAAAACTGTAATGCCTCCGGCTTCTAAGGCGATTACTATAAATACAAAGAATATTAAAAATGTGTATTTTCGTCTTTACCGCATCAATCCAGAAAACCTTAAAAATGAATATATGAGTTATCGAAAAAAGGAATACGGTAGTTCTTATGACCGTTTTGATGGCTGGTCTTACCTTTTCAACATAAACTGGTCTTATCAAGACTGGGGTAAGAACTGGCTTAAATCATATTTGTCAGAAAAAAGTCCCAATAAAGAATGGAGTATTGAAACCGACGATAAGGGCAACTATGAACATTTAACAAAAATAGTAGATCCGCCTCCTTTAGAAACAGGAATTTATCTGGTTCTTGCTAGTCAAGACAGGTCTTTTAAGATAGGTAGTTCTCTTCTTTCAGCTTGTTTTCTTAATGTTACTGACCTTGTCCTTGTGGGCACAGCAGGATTTACCACTAAGGCTGAAGAAGCCTATTATAATTTTATAGAGAGCGAAGGCCCCGGAACGATTAATGATGAAGGTTTTCGCTTTTATGCTATGAATGCTAAAACGGGAAAACCTGTTGACAAGGCTAACCTAGATGTTTTTACTCATTTCACCCGGCGATCCAAGAGAGAGCTTTTTAATCTTGAAACAGATAAAAAGGGATTTGCTTCTTTATACTTACCCGTTAGCGTTTCGCCTCATTCCAATAATAATTATGATGTTGATCCTCTCGCCAGAAAGGATAATTCCTTCTCCTACTGGAATCACAGCCAATATCTCGGCTACCACTCACCCAGTCCAATAGTACTTTTTGTTGAAACAGACAGGCCTATATACCGGCCCGGGCATAAGGTGCAAGCAAAGGTAGTGGCTGTTTGGAAAACGGCAGAGGGATTTAGGACTTTAGGCAATAAGCAAAGTGTTACTTTTTCTGCTCTTGATCCTAACAATAAAGAATTTTTCACCGAAAAGGTTGAGCTTGGTGAGTTTGGCAGTGCCAGCGTAAATTTTGAGATACCCCTCGGAAGGTTATTGGGTAGATACAGTCTAAGTGTTCGATGCAGTAAGGACCGTTTCAGCAATTCTGCAAGCGTTTATTTTTCTGTAGAGGAGTACAAAAGGCCAGAGTTTGAGATTGTACTCAAGCCTGCTGCTGAAGCCTGGAAGTATAATGAGCCAGTGGAGATTAAAGGTTCAGCCAAATATTATTTCGGGGGGCCAGTGCCTGACGCGCCAGTTAAATACCGCATTAAGCGGCAAACTTACATCCCCTGGCGTTATCGCTACTGGTTTGGTGAGAATTTTTCAAGTAGTGCTAATGAAATAGCTGCAGGCGAGTTGAAAACTGACTCTGAAGGAAATTTTGTTATACCTTTCACTCCTGCAGCGCCGCCTCAAACTTACGGAGGCAATATTCCTGATATTACCCAGTTTTTAGTTGAGGTTGAAGGCCGGGATTCTGGCGGCAGAACAATTCAGACACAGCAATCTTATAAAGCTGGCAAAAATGCGATCTATTTTGCAATTGAACCCAAAAAGGGATTCTACCTTGAAAAAGAGACAATAGAAATTGAGTCAGAACGCCTGACCATTAATGATACTGCGGCGCAGGGGGCAAGTAGTTATGAAGTTTTCACTTTAGCCGATACTCCCGCTAAACCTCTTTCTAAAATAGGATACAATTACGGAGGATATTGGGGTTGGATCCCTCCTCTAGATGTCCAATTAAAAGATGTTCCGAACAGTGAATTAGTAGCCCGGGGAAAGATTAAGCACGGGAAAGACGGCAAGGGCACAACAAGACTCTCTCCAATGCCTCAGGGGGCATATAGAATTATTCTGAAATCTCAAGATCAATGGGGAACAGAGGTTGAACAAAGAAAGATTTTTGTTGTCGCAAAAAATTCAGAAGAAGCGGTGCCCGTAAATGCTGCTTCAGTGACGCTGGTAGAAAAAGATGAGTACAAAATAGGAGATGTGGCCAGATTCGTTATCGGCTCTGGATTGATTTCTGGTCTGTACCACCTTGAACTCTGGGCAGGAAAACATTTCTTAAGCCACCGACTCATTGAGGGCAACCAGCCAGTAAGATTAATTGAAATTCCCATAACAAAAGAGATGAAAGGCGGTTTTACCCTGCGCTGGTTCGGGGTGAAGGAGTTTGATGTTTATTATGGACAGGCAACAATCTCAGTCCCCTGGAAAGAGAAAAAACTAAGCGTTTCCCTTGACCCCTTTAACAAAGAAATGAAGCCTGGCCAGCAAGTAAATTGGGGGATAAAACTTAAAGATTCAAAGAGTAAGCCTGTAAGAGCTGAGGTTCTGGCCCTGATGTATGACCGCTCCCTTGAATATTATGTAAAGTCTCACAATCTCTGGCTGGACAGCCTTTATACTTTCCGCATAACGCCTGTTTCCTGGAGCTATCCTGTTTTTATCCAGCATGCCAGAAATTTGCCCATTACAGAAGGCATGCTCCAGAAAATACTCAAACTCTTTCGCCAGCCGCCCAAGGAACCAAGACTCCCTGGTTTGCGCACGTGGAGGACCTGGACAAGAAGAGCCCGTATATCAGGAGAGCAGCTTTATGAAACGGAGGAGGCTCGTCTTTCTTCTGTAGTTGCTGCGGATGCAATGGCTCCTATGGAGGCTAAAAAAGAAAAAGGCGTTGGAGGCTTCGTGCATGAAGAAGCCGCTAAAAAAGTGGAAACAAGAAAAGAATTTGCCGATACCGCCTTTTTTAAACCACACATTGTCACATCAGACAGAGATGGCCGAGCGCGGTTTACATTTATTTCTCCCGAACAAGTGACAAGCTGGAGAATAAAGCTATTTGCCTTTACCAGGGATGTTAAAGAAGGCACCTTAACTGAAGAGGCGGTTACCAGAAAAGATCTTATGGTGCGCGCAGATCTGCCCAGGTTTTTCCGAGAAAAAGACAAAGGCACAGTAAGCGCTATTGTGCATAATGAATCTGAGCATCCTCTGGAAGGTGAATTATTTATTGATATAACCGAGAATGGCAAAACAATAAATCCAAAACTCAAGCTTAAGGATAACAAAAAACATTTTACAATCCAGCCTCACAGCTTGAGCACTTTCAACTGGACGATAGAAGTACCTCAAGGAGTAAGCACCTATAAAGTCCGCGTGGCTGCAGTTACGGATAAACTCTCCGATGCTGAGGAGAGAGAACTTCCTATTCTTCCTTCAAGACAAAGACTTATTGAATCCGCTCTTGTTGCATTGTCAGGAACTGAATCAAAAAGGCTAGAAATTTCTCTTAAAGATGATCCCACACGAATTAACGAATCAATGGTTCTTCAGATTGACCCTCAGCTTGCTTTAAGCATATTGAACACAATACCGTTTCTTGTTGAGTATCCATATGCATGCGTTGAACAGATATTAAATAAATATGTACCCTTAAGCATCATAAATGAAGTTTATAAAAAATATCCTGCAATCCAAAAAGCAGTGAGTAAAATTCCCGACCGTAAAACCCCCACCCCACCTTGGGAAAAAGACGACCCCAACCGGCTTATAACGCTAATGGAGACACCCTGGGTCTGGCAGTCAGAGGGACGCCCGACCATCTGGCCGATAATTGACCTTCTTGATCCGAAAATAGTTGAGGCGCAAAAAGAAATAAACTTTAATAAACTGAAATCGGCCCAGCTGGCAAACGGTGCCTTTCCCTGGTGGCCAGGAGGAAGACCTGATCCCTATATGACCCTTTATGTCCTTTCAGGATTAGCTGAAGCCAGGCGTTACGGAGTGAGTGTGCCCAAAGATATGATACAAAGAGCTCTCAGGTATGTTAATAAAGAAATCCCGCTCCTGCTAAAGCCAGAAGAAAGAGAACTTGCCCTTGTTTCCTTTGCAGCTTATGTGGTCACTTCTTATTCACCTGAAGAATTCTCCGAAGCCAAAAAAGGTAACGAAGCCGCAAGATCTTGGGTTGTATTTTTAGAGCGGTATATCCATGCTATGACTCCATTGGGCAAGGCTTATCTTGCTTATACTTATCTTCGCCTGGGAGACAAAAAGAAAGCTGAAGATGCACTTGATATGGCTCTGGATGGAGCAAGAGAAGATCCCATAGCCGGTGTTTATTGGACACCGGAAAAATATTCTTGGGTTTGGTATTCAGATACAGTTGAGAAACATGCATTTTTCTTGCGCACTTTGCAGGAACTACGCCCCGAAGATAAGCGCATTCCGGGAATGGTCCAATGGCTTCTTTTTAGCCGTAAAGGAACGGTCTGGAAATCTACCAAGGCTTCAGTTGCAGCGGTCTATGCTCTTCTTGACTATCTGAATCAGCTAGGTGCTTTAGCCAGTGATGAAACTTTCAAAGTAAGATGGGGCAAGGATACTTACTCTGTCGTTGTAAAGGCAGACGATTGGCTGGATGAACCGATCCGCTGGCAGAAAAAAGGGTTCGAAATAACGCCCCAAACGAACAGCGCTGAAGTTGAAAAAAAGGGTCCGGGTCTGGCTTTTGCCAGCATGACCTGGACATATTCTACTGACCAAATTCCAGAGGCTTCAAGTCCGGGAATGCTTGAACTTAATCGTAAATTTTACAGAAGAGTAAAGGAGGGCGATTCATATCATCTAAAGCCAATCAAATCTGGTGAAGATGTTTCTGTCGGAGACCAGATAGAAGTGCAGCTTAAGATTAATACACGAAGTCAATTTGAATATATGCACCTTAAAGATCTTAAAGCAGCCGGTTTTGAAGCCGAGACACTCTTAAGTGGTTGGAAATACGACCCCCTTTGGTTTTATGAAGAGCCCCGGGATTCACTAACTAATTTCTTCATAAGCTGGCTCCCGCATGGGGAATATATCTTGCGTTACAGGCTGCGACCCACAAAACCCGGAGTTTATCGAATAGGTGCTGCTACCTTGCAGTCAATGTATGCGCCGGACATGACCGCACATAGTGCAGGATTTATTATTAATGTTGTGGAATAGATGAATCCTGTCGGATGAAAAGCTCCCTCTAAGTCTTTAATTTCNGGGGAAAANCTGGCGCGCCTAGCAGGAATCGNACCTGNGACCTACGGATCCGGAGTCCTTCGCACTATGATTTTGAAGTCCAGGGGAAAAAGCCTCACTTTCATATNGTCAATCATATCCATAATTAAGCAGATTTAGAAGAGATAGGGACGTTCCCCAAGGTACCACCTTAATCTTTGAATTCTGAATATCTCTCATAGCCAGTCATTTTTCATCCTATTTTCCGGAGTAAGCCTTAGAATCTATTACTCGTATTTCAGCGCATCCACCGGATTAGCGCGCGCTGCCTTAACGCAATGAAAACTTACAGTAAACAAAGCAATGACAACTGCAATCATACCTGAAAAAATAAAAATGTCCCATCTTATGCTGACACGGTAGGCAAAATTCTCAAGCCATTTGCTCATTATATAATAAGCCAACGGCCAAGCAATTATATTTGCAACAAGGACCCATTTAGTAAATTCTTTAGAAAGCAGCAGAACTATCTCACGAATTGAAGCTCCGAGTACTTTGCGGATCCCAACTTCTTTGGTGCGCTGCTCTACAGTAAAGGATGCTAGTCCAAAAAGACCAAGACAGGCAACAAAAACTGCGAGGAATCCAAAAGTTAAATATATTTCCCGGACCTTATCTTCTTCCGGATATTTGCTCCTGAAATCATCATCGATAAAATAATAATTGAAGTTAAATTCCCTTTCCGGATAAATCTCCCTTAAACTATTTTCTAAGAAAGTTAGAGTATTTGAGACATTATCAGGACGTACTCTGACAGATATAAAAGCGAAAAACCGCGGCTCAAGAGCTATAACGACGGGGCTAATTTTCATTTTCATGGTAGCACTATGAAAATCTTTTACAACCCCGACAATAGTTCCTGGCCTATTGTTCCGCGAGACATTAATTATTTGTTTGCCTATGACATCTTCTCCCCAACCAAGCACTGCTGCCGCTTTTTCATTTATGATGACCGCTTGACCTGCATCTGTAGAGAAGTCTTCAGAAAAATCCCTTCCCTTAATAATTTCCATTCCGTAGGTCTTTATAAAGTTATAGCCAACCCAATACCTCATAGCTCTTAATGTTTCTTCATTGCTTTTCCCTTCAGGCAAAAAGGCATCGTATCCCATATCTCCGCCAGGGATATCTATTGAAAATGAAGCTGATTCCACGCTGGGATTTTGCAGTATCTTGTTTCTCAACGCATTGTATCTCCCGACACCCTCTTCGTTTCTCCTGTCGCCAATAAAGGGAACAACTACCATGTGTTCTTTATTGAAACCTAAATTTTTATTCTTCATATAATCCAACTGACTTATAATGGTCAGGATACTTACAATCATAAAAATAGAAATGGAAAACTGAACAACGACCAGTATTTTTCTTAATGAGATGTTTCTTGAAGCCGAGCTTAGTTTCCCTTTAAGCACCGCGACCGGGTCAAAAGCCGATAGAATAAATGCAGGAAAACTTCCAGCAATAATTCCCGTAACAATAATAATTCCCAACAACCCTAGCAATACAGTTGAATTCACTAATTGACCCGAGTCAAATTCTTTGCCAGCCAGCCCATTGAACGCGGGAAGCGCTAAATTAACCAATATGATTCCTAACACTAGCCCGATGATAGATATGACTATCGATTCGCTTAAAAATTGTTTTACAAGCTGGTTCTTATGCGAGCCTAAAACTTTTCTCATCCCTACCTCTTTAGCACGATTGGCCGATCTTGCTGTTGAGAGGTTTATAAAATTAAAACAGGCAATAAATAAAACGAAAAGCGCAATCGCCGAGAATAAATATACTGTTTTTATATCTCCAGGATTGCCGGGTTCATACTCACAATCTGACCTTAAATGTAAATCTCTAAGTCTTTGAAGCGGATATTTGCGTGTCGTTCCTTTTTCTCTAAACAATTCTCCCCATTTTTCCTCATGGGTTGCCATTATTTTTCCTTCAACGTCGCTAACGTTAGCACCTTCTCTAAGCAGCAAAAATGCATACCATTCACAGAAATATGCTGCATTTGAAAAGTCTACAGGGCGACCAGATTCATCCCGAAAAAAACTCAACGGTTGAACTGCATTGAATCTAAAATGTGAATTTCTTGGAACATTTTTTATTACGCCTGTTATCTGAACTGCCCTTGACCTTCCTAAATCCATTGTTTTTCCCAAAGGACTTTCATCTCCAAAAATTCGATGCGCAGTCTCCTCAGTAATAACCATTGAGTCTGGATTTTCGAGGGCTGATTTCGGATCGCCCTCAAGAAACTCAAAAGAAAAAATATTAAAAAAAGTCGAGTCCACAACAAAACAACTGGATATATCAAAATTGTTATCATTATAACGTCCTCTCAGCCTAGGTCTGTCCAAAACTCTGACAGACGCTTCTATTTCAGGAATTGAATTTGCCAGCTCCGGGGCAAGCGCAGGTGGGACAGTCGCGTACAATCTCGTTGTCACGCCAATAGAGCTTATTGCATTAATTCTATAAATTCTATCGCCGTTTTCATGATAGTTGTCATAACTCAATTCATCCATGACATAAAGCAGAATCAATATACAGCAAGCCATTCCGATTGCGAGGCCGAAAATGTTGATAAAGGAATATCCCTTATGCCGCTTCATATTTCTTATAGCGATTTTTAAATAATTTCTAAGCATAACCTGCCTCCAATTGCGGATAAGTAATAATATGAATCTTCCCATAAAAATAATCAGCAAGAATTATGCCAATTCTCACTCATCAATTGGAGCTTATCAACCTGTTCCCTGATATGTTTCCTAGTTTTAAGCCGATATAAAAGAGCAACAGCCATTGGTTATAAATCTTTGATAATTCAAAAAAGTGTTCTCTAGCGTAACACTTGGTGTCCGATTTGGAACAGTCCGATCAAATTTTGCCGCAACAAGCTCCGTTACTTTCTCTAAAATTTTTATAAAAAATCCTTTGCCCATGAGTAGGAATAAGCAGAGAAAACATAAAAACAATTGCCGCGAAGATGGGGACGCTCCCAAAGGTAGCACCTTTTACTCATTCGCTGTCTTTGTGGCTATGAAGAAAGGAAAGGCTGATACTTTGAGGACGTTCTCCAAAGTTATCCCCATAGTCTTTTGAATAAATGGCNGGTGGAGCCTATCTTATCGTTGACCGCTTTGCTGTTTTTGTTTCTTTGCCTCTATTTTTTGACAATTGATCTTGCCGTCTTGTGTGTGATATGTCTATTTCAGGACATCATCCGGGGGAAATCGCGGAAAATTGTGAGGGATTTGTTGCAAGTACAAAAATGAAATTCTTATATTTCTTAAAGGGAAACAAGGCTTTTCTTGAGGAAAAGCTGGCGCGCCTAACAGGATTCGAACCTGTGACCTACGGATCCGGAGTCCGTCGCTCTATCCCCTGAGCTACAGGCGCACCATATTTAGAATCAATGACTTACGGAAGATAATATCTACATATCAACTCAAATTGTGACCAAAATGTGCCCTTAGATATTATTATTCCATTCAATAAATTGCAATGTCTTCCAGAGGATATCTTCATGTAATGAAACATCACCCGGTAGAAGACAGTGCGTTCCGCATGCCGCTGGCGATATTTCCCGGCCAAATAGCTTCGGCGGGAGTAAGATTAAATTCTCCGGCCATGGCTTAGAACATAGATGCTACGAACTCAATCGACGGGAATGTCGCTTATTCTCAAGGCCTGGAAGATTATGTTCGCGATATTCCTGAGATGATAAAGAACGGCGCTAACATCATCGGGGGCTGCTGCGGTACGAATCCTAACTATATAAAGATGATGGCGGAAATAATAAAGAAGAAATCAAAATAAAGATTTAATTTCATTCACCATCTATTCCATACTTTTTCTTGAGGTTTTTATCATAAGGCGCGCTTCTCGCAGGACAGCGCTCCCTTGAACAAAGCTGACAGGAAAAAAAGGTTACTTCGGTAGGAAAATAAATCCCTGATATGGATTTTCTTGGGATCATCAGCATGTGCTTTGTTAACCTGACTCCAATCAGGTCTTTCTCTGTTCGAAATAGGGAAAATAAGGGCTGCTGCTCTGTTATTGGCCAATCTTCCAGGGAGCCTGGGCTCATACTTGAAAGCTTCTCGAGCCCATAATGTGTCTTTAAGTGCTTTTCTAAATACAGCTCAATCAATCCAAGAGCTATATCACCCATGCTTTCTAGATAATACTGTTTTAAGAGATCATTAAAGGAGGAAGCCTTGTCTTCTAAAGGCTTTCCTATCGTGATGATAAAAGGAAAAATCCTTTCCACTTGTTCCAAATTCTTTCTCAACACCCGGCTGGAAAAAGTGACTCCATCAATTTTGACTATATCTTTTCCTCTTTCGCTTATGTATGCGACTTCATAACATGCCTTGGGCTGAACCAATGATTCTGCTATCTCAATTAATTCCTGGATATCAGAGGAGGAGTACCTTTCTTTATTCAAACGAAGCCCTTTGATCACCTTTTCAGGGCTAAGCTTTATTGAGATATTTTCTAAGATATACATAGGTTATATTACGCCCCTCATAGCGATAAAATTATAGTAAACATATTCCTCTAAGAAACCTTTTGCTAAGTCTACAGCCGATGCCGCATCTGGAGCATACCCATCTGCTTTTATCTCTTCGGCGTAGGAATGCGTAATAGGTACCCCGCCTATCATCACGTTAACTTTTGGCTTCAGGTTTGCATTCTCTAAGGATTCAATAACCTCTCTAATGTGGACCATAGTGGTCGTCAAAAGGGCTGACATCCCTACAATATCTGCCTTCTCATTTTCAGCAAATTCCAAAAATTTTTCTTTAGGTACATCCGCACCAAGATCTGTGACCTCAAAGCCAGCCCCCTCCAGGAGCATTGCCACAATATTTCTGCCGATATCATGCAAATCGCCCTTGACGGTTCCACAAGATAGGAATTTGGTTTATGCGCTTTCCCTGCTTTACTAACATTTTCATCCAATTTCCGCCCTTTGACATCCCTTACAATCTATATCATAGAGAAACTTTGTGGTCAAACACAGAGAAATCGGGAGAAGAGATGTATTTACAAAAAATATAATGAGAACTGTCTTTGCCATATTGATAGCAAACTTTGCCTTTAGCCTTATCAAAAGTAACCATACTCTCTCTCGAAAACGATTCTCATATTCTGAGACAAACTCCTCAAAGTAATGAAACATCACCCGGGAGAAGACAGTGCGTTCCGGATGCCGCTGGCGATATATCCCGGCCATAGCAGGGGCAATGATTCAAAAAACAGGCCAGGATGTAGGTAAAGCCGGAACAGATCCTTTTCCCCTGGAAGAGACCTATACTCACTTCCAGCTCATCCAAAAAATGTAAATTACAGTTTACTTTTATGTGATGGACAGGACTACTTCTGTTGACAGGCGGTCGAAATTTAACTGTTACCGTTACTTCTGGCTTTTATGAGACATGGTATTGGAGATATCTTGGAGAATACAAGTGGATCCAGAGAGCTTACGCCCGGGATTATCGCCGTGATACAGTCGTTTGGAAGCCGGATAAATCTTCACCAGCACCTTCATTTTCTTGTTTCCGAAGGCGGTTCAGACCAGGAGGGGCGTTTCCACGGTATTTGTCGTTTTAATGATGATCTTTTACGAGAGATCTTTACCCGGGAGGTCTTCTCCCTGCTTCTTCGCAAGCAGCTGATCAACTTCACGCTTGTGCAGAAAATATTGCGCTGGAGACATACCGGTTTCCATGTCCACAGTAAAGTCAGGGCCACAAGTAAGCAGGAGGCGGAAAGAGTCGGCAAATACATGATCCGCCCTTTGCTGAGTTTGAAGCGGCTCTTCTTCGACGAGACAG
>JGI2171J19970_10001812_pt1 | contig 11851 bp, 10 predicted proteins | sample DeeMarSWOR324_28_FD_19970 | JGI IMG/M metagenome (IMG submission 19970) | reverse complement strand
GAGATTTTTCCCACCCCACCTTGTTTAGCGTACGTTATTTCTTCCCACCCAATACCCGCCCTATAAAGGTTAAACCTTTATAAATTCCTTATTTGGGGTTACGCCTCCCCACCCCCGTTTCGGGGGGTCTTAAAGGGGGCGAAGCCCCCTTTAAAAAGACTTCTGTTGGGTGGGTTGGTGTGGGACGAAGACCTGGGGAGGGGGCAAATAGCGAAAAATTGACAGCTTGGGCGTCTGACGCTAAAATTGATTGGTGCCAGCGATTTTCATTCCCGTCGTTGCCGCTTGTCCTTCAGGGCACAGCCCGGTAGGGACCTAAGAAAGGGGGACTATATTGACCCAGGTCACCGAAGCCAAGCCAGCCGTTAATATCAACGAGGACTATTGCAGCCGCTGCTCTATCTGCGGCTCTCTTTGCCCCTACGACGCCATAAGCAAAGATGCTGAGAGCGATAAAATAGTCCTAGATATAGAGAAGTGCCAGGTCTGTGGTATCTGTGCCTCCGCCTGCCCGGCCCGGGCTATCGATACCATCTACTACGACCGCGACTCCCTGCTCAGCTATCTGAGGAAGGTGAGGCCTAACTACAAGAGCGACACGCTGGTGGTGATGTGCAAGGGCAGCGCCCCCGACTTTAGCCAGGTGGGCAAGCTCTTCGGGGTAAAAGAATTTGTCCCGCTTTCCGTGCCCTGTGTCGGGCGCGTCTCCGAGGAGTTGCTTTTGGCGATGATGGCGGAGGGGATGAATAAGATTGACATACTCGCCTGTGACGAGGACTACTGCCGCTTTCAGCGGGGCAGCCCGCTCACGGCGCGGCGCGTTATGGCCTTAAACCGCATGCTGGAGCAGTTGGGCTATGGCCCTGACGCCATAACCATGAAGCGCAACAGCCTCAAGGTGAAGGTGGATAAAGACCTCTGTATCTCCTGCGGCAACTGCGTCTTCTACTGCCCCTACGATGCACCCAAGCTGGAGAGCCAGGGGGGGATAAGCTTTGACCTGGACGCCTGCCGCGGCTGTGGCTTATGCGTTTCCCTCTGCCCCGCTTTCGCCCTCGATCTGGAGAACTGGGAAAGGGACAAAATCTCAGAGCTGCTGCCTGAGCTAATCGCCGAGATGAAGTCGCCTAAGATTCTTATCTTCCGCTGCCAATGGGCGCTCTATCCTCCCTTGAACGGCGATGTCAGCCCTAACGTGCGCACCATAGAACTGCCCTGCTCGGGGCGGGTCGAAGCCGTGCACGTCCTAGAGGCATTGCAGAGCGGCGCCGACGGCGTCATGGTGATTGCCTGCGCCGAGGACGACTGCAAGCAGGAAGGGGTGAGCGCAAAAGCCGAGCACGTGGTGGCTAGAATCAAAGGCCAGCTGGAGCAGATTGGGCTGGGGGAGAGGCTGGGCTTCGGCTCGGTCTCACCGCGCTATGAAGGCAAGGCGGAAGAGGCGATAAAGCAATTCCGCCAGCAAATAGAAGCTATCGGTAAGAAGGGGAAGACAAAATGATTGTAACCGTACTGAAGCCACTGGACGAAATCCTAGATTTAATATCTCCCTACAAGAAGATTTTAATCGCGGGCTGCGACGGCTGCACCCAACCGCCGCGGGGGATGCGGGAGGCTAAGACCTTAAAGCAATTGCTGGAGCTGGCGGGCAAGCTCCAGAAAAAGAATTTCCAGTTCAAGCTGACCTCGGTGGTAAAGCAGTGCGATTCCGTGCTGACTAAATCGGCAATAAAGCCCTACGTTGACGATATTGACGCCGTGCTTTCCCTTGCCTGCGGAGCAGGGCCGCAGACGGTAGCCGAGATTTTTCCCGACCTGCCCGTCATACCCGCCCAGAACTCCCACTTCGTGGGTATCGACGACCGGGAGGGGGCTGCCATGTTCGACAGCTGCTCTTCCTGCGGTGACTGCGTTTTAGCCCTGACCGGTGCCGTCTGCCCGATTACGCGCTGCGCCAAGGGACTGCTCAACGGCGCCTGCGGTGGGGCGCGGGAAGGTATGTGCGAGCTCGACCCGGAGCGGGACTGCGCCTGGGAGCTTATCTACAAGCGTTTGGAGAGGCTGGGGCAGCTGGACAGGCTCAAGGAGTTCCAACCGCCGCGCAACTACCAGAAGAAAGCCTGGAAGGTGGCCCCTTAATATTTAGGCTTGGCTCTCCCTCAGGCCAAATTGCACATAGCGACCCTAGCTGATATAATCAAACAGCTATGGTTCCCGCCAAAAAACCTCAAAAAGACGATAGCCTGGAGACAATGCGCCACTCCGCTTCACACGTGCTGGCGGAGGCGGTGCTGTCCATGTTCCCCGACGCCAAATTTGGCATTGGCCCTGCCACCCAAGACGGCTTTTACTATGACTTCGAGCTGCCCCGTCCGCTGACCCCTGATGACCTGCCCGTCATCGAGGCCAAAATGCAAGAGCTGGTTAAGGCCAACCTGCCTTTCAAGCGCGAGGAGCTATCCAAGAAGGACGCTAAAGCGCTCTTCGCCAAGCAGCCCTACAAGCTGGAGCTAATCGAAGAGATTGAAGACGAAAAGGTCGGCGTATACCGCCAGGGGGCTTTCGTCGATCTGTGCCGTGGTCCTCACGTGAACGCCACGGGCGACATCAAAGCCTTCAAGCTGGTCAGTATCGCGGGGGCTTATTGGCGGGGGGACGAGCATAACCCCATGCTACAAAGGGTCTACGGCGTCGCCTTCGATACCGAGAAGTCTCTAGACGAATATCTCAGCAAGCTGGAGGAGGCGGCCCGACGCGACCACCGCAAGCTGGGCAAGGAGCTTGACCTCTTCAGTATCCACGAAGATGCAGGGCCGGGTCTGGTGCACTGGCACCCCAAGGGCTCAATCATACGCTGCGTCATCGAGGACTTCTGGAAAGAAGAGCACTTTAGGCGGGGCTACGAACTACTCTACACCCCACATATTGGCAAGCTGGACCTCTGGAAGACGAGCGGGCACTGGGAGTTTTATCGTGATTACCTCTACAGCCCGATGGATGTTGAGGGGCAGGAGTATATAATCAAGCCGATGAACTGCATCGGGCATATCCTTATCTATAAGACGAGTCAGCGCAGCTACCGCGAGTTGCCTTTGCGCTATGCCGAGCTGGGCACGGTCTATCGCTACGAGCGCTCCGGGGTCCTGCACGGGCTTTCGCGGGTGCGCGGCTTTACCCAGGACGACGCCCACATCTTCTGCCGCTTCGACCAGCTGGAGGACGAGGTGGCCGGCGTGCTCGAGTTGGCGCTGTTCATGGTGGATACTTTCGGTTTCAGTAACTATAAGGTCTTCCTTTCCACCTGCCCCGAAAAGTACGCGGGCGATACTAAAATCTGGGAGCAGGCCACCGATACTTTAGCCAAGGCTCTTGATAGGCAGAAACTTGCCTACGAAATCGACCCCGGTGAGGGGGTGTTCTACGGGCCCAAGATAGATATAAAGTTCGAGGACGCGGTGGGTCGGGGGTGGCAGGGGCCGACGATACAGGTCGATTTTAACCTTCCGGCGCGCTTCGATGTCAGCTATATCGGCGAGGACGGGCAGGAGCACATGGTGGCTATGGTGCACCGCACTGTTTTGGGGAGCATGGAGCGCTTCCTGGCTTCTTTGATTGAGCACTACGGTGGGGCTTTCCCGGTCTGGCTGGCGCCCGTGCAGGCGGCGTTGATACCCATCGCCGACAGGCACCTGGAATACGCCCGCAAGCTGGAAGCCGAGCTTAAAAAGGAGGGGATAAGGGGGGTGGTGGACGCCCGCTCGGAAACAGTAAACATGAAGATACGGCAGGCGCAAATGGAGAAAGTGCCCTATATGCTGGTGGTCGGGGATAGGGAGGTGGCCGACGGCACCGTTTCCGTACGACTGCGCAGCGGGGAGCAGGCCAACGACCAGCCTTTTGCCGCCTTCAAGAAGAAATTGAAGGGGATTATCGCCAGCCGTAGCCTGGAATTGAAGCTCTAAAACTTGACTAGCACAGGCTGTTATGCTATAGTTTTTGCCCGTAAAGCTTAAGGGTTGCGGGAGGTAAACAGGACATAGTTAAATCGCTACGGGTTAACCAGGGCATTAGAGCCAGGGAAGTACGCCTGGTGGGGGAGAAGGGTGAGCAGCTGGGGATTATGCCCATAGGCCAGGCGTTGGAGACGGCGAGGAGGCATGACCTTGACCTGGTTGAGGTAGCCCCTACCGCAACACCGCCAGTCTGTCGCCTTCTTGATTACGGCAAGTACAAGTACGAGCAGTCCAAGAAAGAGCGCGAGCAGAGGAAGAGCCAGAAGGTTTCCCTGCTGCGCGAGGTCAGGCTGCGACCCAAGATTGACCATCACGACTTTGAGTCCAAGACTAGGTCGGTTAGGAAATTGCTGGGGGAGGGTGATAAGGTCAAGGTGACGGTGCGCTTCCGGGGACGGGAAATCACCCACCCCGAAATCGCCTGGGGTTTGTTGCAGCGGATGACGGAGTCGCTGCAGGGGGTGGCGGCTATTGCCCGGCAACCGGTGATTGAGGGTCGGAGTATGACCGTAATCCTCTCGCCATTAGCCGCTCAGAAAGCAAAAACGACAGAGAAGAGCGAGGCATTAAAGGGGACTTAGAAAATTGCCGAAAATAAAAACCCATAAGGGAGCCAAGAGCCGCTTCCACATCACGGGTAGCGGCAAAATTATGCGAGTTAAGGGTGGAAAGAGCCATTTGCGCCGCCGTAAGCCGAAGCGGGTGCGTCGTCTCTTCGACGACACCATACCGCTGAACGCTGTCGACCGGCAGCGGATTAAGCGGCTTTTGCCCTACGGTGTGAAGTAGGTAGGGGGATGTTTTGAGAATCAAACGAGGTGTAACCAGTCACCGCCGCCATAAGAAAGTATTAGCTATGACCAAGGGGCATAGGGCCACCCGTCATTCCCTTTACCGCCGTGCCAAGGAATCCATGCTCCACGCGTTGAGTTACGCCTATGCCCACCGCCGCGAGCGCAAGGGCGACATGAGGCGGCTCTGGATAGTGCGGGTCAGCGCCGCCAGCCGAGCGCAGGGGCTTAGCTATGGGCAGTTTATCTACGGCCTGAAGCAGGCGGGGGTTGAGGTTAACCGTAAGGTCCTGGCCGATATGGCGGTGCGGGAGCCGGAAGCCTTTGCCAACCTGGTGACAGTGGCGAAGAAGAAAGTCAAAGAGTAAAGGGTTTTTGTCGTGGAATCTGAGAGGGGCTAAAAGCCCCTTATTTTTTTGTCCCCACTCCGGGTTTCACTTCCCACCCAATACCCACCCTACAGAAGTGTCACTTCTATAAATTTCTCTCCCCCAACCCCATTTTGGGGGTTTGAAAGGGGGCAAAGCCCCCTTTCTACATTAAAGGGTGGTGGGTGGGAAAAGATTAAAAAGGGGTGGGGATTGCTTCGCGGGAATGACAATTCCTGTTCTCTCCTTGACCCCTAACTAGCCGATAACCTATAATCCAGACAACCATGATAAGCGAACTTGAAGAACTATTAGCTAACGCCCTTATGGAGCTGGAGGCAGTCACTCGGGACAAAGAGCTGGAAGCCTGGCGGGTGCGTTATCTAGGCAAGAAGAGCCAGCTGACTACCATTCTACGCGGTCTGGCCAAGCTGCCCATGGAGGAGAGGAAAAAGATAGGGGCTTTGGCCAACCGCATCAAGGCCGAGCTGGATAACAGCTATCAGCAGAAGATTCAGCTACTCCGCGAGGACCAGCTGGCGGGCGCCGTCGGCGCTGAAGTACTCGATATCACCCTGCCCGGGCGTCTTATGCCCGCCGGGCGTTTGCATCCCATCACCCAGACCATAAACGAGATTCACGAAATCTTTGTTTCCATGGGCTTCCAGGTGATGGAGACGCCCGAGGTGGAGTGGAACTACTATAACTTCGAGGCGCTGAACATCCCCAAACACCACCCCGCCCGCGACAGCATGGCTACCCTTTGGGTGGACTATAAGAACGAGAAGGGCGAAAGGGACATGCTGCTGCGCACCCACAACACGGCGGGGGACATCCACGCTATGGAGATAATGAAACCGCCGATTCGGGTGGTGACCACGGGCAAGGTCTATCGCTATGAAGCTAGCGATGCCACTCATACCCCCATGTTCTACCAGATTGACGGCTTTGCCGTGGACAAGAGCATCACCATGGCCGAACTAAAGGGTACGCTATACGAGTTCGCCCGCCGCTTCTTCGGTGAGGAAAGAAAGGTGCGCTTCCGCTGTGACTACTTCCCATTCGTCGAACCGGGGGTGGAGATGGCTATAGAGTGCGGTGTCTGCGGCGGTAAGGGCTGCCGGCTTTGCGGCGACAGCGGCTGGATTGAGATACTGGGGGCGGGGATGACCCACCCCAAGGTTCTGGAGAGGGGTGGCCTAGACCCCAAGGTCTATTCCAGTTTTGCCTTCGGCATGGGCATAGATAGATTGCCCATGCTCCGTTACGGCATCGATGATACCAGACTTTTCTACGGCAGCGACCTTAGATTTTTGAGGCAGTTCTAGATGAAAGTTTCATTAAGCTGGCTTAAAGACTACGTAGATATAAAAATAACAGTTGACGAGCTTGCCCGTAAGCTTACCATGGCTGGTACCGAGGTCAAGGCCTGGCAGGTTGTCGGCGGCAGCTGGGAGAACGTCTTTATCGGACAGATTAAGGCCATCGACCCCCACCCCAATGCCGACCGCCTCACCCTGCCGACGATAGACCTGGGCACCGAGCAGCAGACCGTAGTCTGCGGGGCGCCCAACCTCAAGCTGGGGGATAAGGTGGTTTTCGCTCGCGTTGGCGCCAGGCTCGTTGACGCTCACACCGGGCAGTCATTCACCCTGAAGTTGGCCAAGATAAGGGGGGTGGTCTCGGAGGGGATGGTCTGCTCGGAACGGGAGCTGGGCATCTCCGATAGCCACGAGGGAATCATGGTTCTGCCCGCCGAGGCACCGGTGGGTAAACCGCTGGCCGACTATATGGGCGACGTCATCCTCGACCTGGATATAACGCCCAACCGCCCCGATTGCCTCTCCGTTATCGGCATCGCTCGCGAAATCGCCGCCTTAACCGGGGAAAAGGTTCGTCTGCCTGAAGACGATTATAATGAATCAGACACTACCATTGATAGTCAGGTATCGGTGGAGATTGCCGACCCCGACTTATGCCCGCGATACAGCGCCAGCTTGGTAAGGGGGATAAAGATTGGCACTTCGCCGCCCTGGATGCAGCAAAGGCTTATTGCGGCCGGGATGCGCCCGATAAATAACATCGTCGATATTACCAACTACGTTATGCTGGAGTACGGCGAGCCACTGCACGCTTTTGACTATGACCAGATTAGAGGCAAGAAAATTATTATCCGCCGCGCTAAAAAGGGCGAGGTCATGGTTACGCTGGACGGGAACAAGCGGGCACTTTTGCCCAACATGCTGGTTATCGCCGACACCGAGAGGGCGGTGGCGCTGGCGGGGGTGATGGGGGGCTATGACAGCGAGGTCACCGATGATACCACCAACATCTTTCTGGAGGCGGCCAGCTTTAATCCCGCCAGCATCTACGAGACGGGCCACAGCCTGGGCCTGCCCAGTGAAGCCCGCCTGCGTTTTGAGCGGGGGATTAGCGCGGGGGTAGCCATTCCGGCGCTGAAAAGGGCGACGCAGCTTTTGGTCGAAATCGGCGGTGGCCAGGCCGCCAAGGGCTTTATCGACGCCTATCCCGGCCAAAAGAAAGCGGCGCCCGTCCGGCTGCGGGCGAGTGAGGCAAAGCGGCTGCTGGGTGTTGATTTCAGCGTCAAGCAGATGAAAGATACGCTGGTGGCTCTGGGTTTCGAGGTCAAAGCCGGAGGCAGCGCCGAGCTGCTGGCTATCGCCCCTTACTGGCGCAGCGATGTCAGCCTTGAAGAAGACCTCGTCGAAGAGGTCGCCCGCATCATCGGCTACGACGAGATACCGATTACCATGCTCAGCCAGTCGCTGCCCCCTCAGGATCCGTCACCGATGCTAAAGCTCAAGCCGCGGGTGAGCCGTATATTGGCCGACTACGGCTTCCAGGAGGTCATCACCTTTTCCATGATGGGAGGGGAAGCCCTGAATAAGCTTTCGCCCCAGTCACAACCGTCGGAACTGGTGCGCCTGGCCAACCCCATGACCGCTGAGCAGGAGTATATGCGCCCGACGCTGCGGGCCAACCTGCTCTCGGCCTTGGAAGCCAATCTCAGGCACGAAGAGAAAGGTGTCAGGCTCTTCGAACTGGGCAGGGTATATCTAAACCGAGAGAAAGATTTGCCCAACGAGCCGGAGATAGTCTGCGGGGTGGTGGTGGGGCCCAGGTTCGAGCCGTCCTGGCGGGGCGGCAACGAGGCGCTCGATTTCTACGACGCTAAGGGCATAGTCGAGGGCTTATTCGGGCAGCTGGGTATTGAAGCCGTCTTCGAGGCGGGCTCGGACGAAAGCCTGCATCCCTTCAAGCAGGCGGCGGTCGTGGTCGGGGGGAAAAGGTTGGGGGTGGTCGGCGGATTGCACCCTAAAGTTGCGGATGCCTTTGAGATTACCGAGGAGGTCTATCTCTTCGAGGTCGATTTGACGGCGCTGCTGCCCCTTACTTTGGAGCATAAGATGTTCCAGCCGATTTCGCGCTTTCCGGCCGTGGTCAGGGATATGGCGCTGGTCGTCGATACCAGCGTGACCAATGCTCAAATTCAGGCGATTATGCGGGGCTTTTCGCTGGTGACCGATATTGCCCTCTTCGACCTCTACAGCGGGGAGCAGTTGCCGGCGGGCAAGAAGTCTTTAGCCTACCGCATCAGCTACCAGTCGCCGGAGCACACGCTGACCGACGACGAGGTCAACAAGGTCCAGCAGCAGATTCTGAATAAGCTGTCGAAACAGCTGGGGGCAAGCTTAAGGGGTTAGAGGCCTTCCCCTCCCACCTTGTTTAGCGTACGTATGGATTTCCCGACCAATGCCCACCCTACAGAGGTGTAACCTCTATAGACTTCTCTCCACAATCCCCCTTTTGGGGGGTTCTTAAGGTGGGCGAAGCCCCCCTTTAAAAGACTTCTGTTGGGTGGTTTGGTGTGGGACGAAGACTTGGGGGGAGGGGTTATCATATGTTATCAGGACTGCCAACCATGTCGGTAGTCTAAGGGGGTCTGTCCGCTATTTCCTCCAGCTTTTCCTCTATAAACATTTCCGCTTTCAGCAGGTCTTTTTCATTGGGCCTGCCCCGTATATCCCCGTGAAAAGTCCTGGGTGTTGGGTCATGAAGGTATTCTCCCGGACAGCAGAAACGCCCGATACATTGGAATTTAAGATGTTCCATTTCCAGCGCCAGCAGTTGCAGGGCGGGCTCGGCTTCTTTAGGGCCAAATTCATAGCCGGAATAGGTGATAAAAACTATCCCCTTTTTGGAATCAGGCCCGAGCACTATTTTCCGGTGTAACTTCAGGATTCGCGGATCTTTGGTAGGCGGAAGGGCTTTCGGTATCGGCTCTTTTATGTAGGTGAGGCTTTCTCCCCTGTCTCTAAGGGGTAATCTGGGGTCTACCCCGTATATCTGATTTCTTATCAAAGCTAGTATTTCGCTGTAGGGAAGGTGTAGTATGACCCCTGAACCTACACACAAGAAGTCGTAGTTGGCAAGGTCAAAGGGAGGCTTAAAAATATCCTCCGCTTTTCGGCGGACCTTAAACATATCGCATGCCCAGCCGTTCTTCTCGAAGGTGCTCTTAAATCGTTCGGCTACCTTTTCGGTGTGACCTGTGTACGATGAGTAAAGAATCAAGCATTTATTAGCCATTTCTCCCCTTTCTGCTGTAACAGCTGGATTCCTGATTCTAATTCTTCATCGATCTGGAATCAGAGGGGTGTGGTGAATAAACTAATCAGAAATAAGCGCTTTTAATCTTTTGGCTATTCCCTCTAGCGGCAGAAGCTGAGCTTCTTTCTCCGAGCGCTTCTTTAGCTCGACGCTATTTTTATCCAGAGTGCGGGGGCTGACGGTGAGCCGCAACGGAATGCCCAGCAGGTCGGCGTCGTTGAACTTGACCCCGGGCGATTCCTGGCGGTCGTCGAAGAGGACTTCAAAGCCTGCCTCCTCCAGCTCGGCGTAGAGCTTTTCGGCGACCTCTTCCACTCTAGAGCCTTCCTTATAAAGCGGGCAGAGATACACCTGGTAGGGGGCTAGTGTGAGGGGCCATATAACGCCCTTTTCGTCGTGGTGTCGCTCGATGGCGGCCGCCAGCAGGCGGTCGAGCCCGATGCCGTAGCAGCCCATGACTATCGGTTTCGATACGCCCTTTTCGTCAATGAATAGGGCCCCCAGCTTTTCGCTCAGGAAAGTGCCCAACTTGAAGACGTGTCCGACCTCAATGCCGCGGGTGGCGGCCAGCTCACCGCCGCATTCGGGGCATTTATCACCGGGGCGGGCCTGAGCGATATCGGCGACTATATCCGCCTTAAAGTCCCTGGGGTAGTTGACATTTTTGAGGTGGGTTTCGGGCTTGTTGGCGCCGGCGACGAAGTTGGTGCCCGAGTTCACCGAGTCGTCGGCGATGACAGTAAAGCCCTTGATGCCGACGGGCGATGCCGCACCAGCGACGATGCCCGCCTCGATAACCTCGTCCTCGGTAGCCATGCGCAACTCGCTCGCCTTAAGCTGGTTGTTCAGCTTAATCTCGTTGACGCCTAGGTCGCCGCGGATGACCACGAAGGCAAGCTTGCCGTCGGCGATATAAAAGACCGCCTTCAGGGTATGGCTTTGGGGCACCTTGAGGAAATTAGCCACCTCTTCAATGGAACCCGCACCCGGTGTGGCCACTTCCTCAACGGGCAGGGGCTTACCGTTATCAATCTTTTCCTTGACGCTCACCGCCTTCTCGGCGTTGGCGGCGTAGTGGCACCCTTGGCAGTAGATAATCTCATCCTCGCCGCTTTCGACGACCACCATAAACTCATGGGAGTCCTTGCCGCCGATGGCACCGCTGTCGGCTTCGACCACGATGGCGGGCAAGCCGCAGCGGTCGTATATATTCTGGTAGGACTGGAGCATGATAGCGTAGTTCTTATCAAGCCCGGCTTCATCGACATCAAAGCTGTAGAGGTCTTTCATGAGGAACTCGCGGACGCGGATTAAGCCGCCGCGGGGTCGGGGCTCGTCGCGGAACTTGTTCTGAATCTGGTAGAGGAGCAGGGGCAGGTCGCGGTAGCTCTGGACATTATACTTTACCAGCTCGGTGACGACCTCTTCGTGGGTGGGGCCTAGAGCCAGCTTCCTCTCTCTGCGGTCGGAGAGGGTGAAAAGCCCCTTGCCAAAGGCTTTATCCCTTCCCGTCGCCTGCCAGAGTTCCAGGGGCTGGAGGACGGGCATGGTCAACTCCTGACCGCCGGCTTTATCCATCTCGTCGCGGATGATGGCCGCTATCTTCTTTAGCGCCCGCCAGCCCAGGGGCAGGTAGGAATAGACACCGGCGGCTACCTGATGTATCATGCCAGCTCTTAGTAAAAGCTGGTGGCTGTCGGTTTCCGCCTCGGCGGGCACCTCTCTCTGGGTCTTACCGAATAACTTCGATAATCGCATAGCTCTACCAGTTCGTAATCGGTTTGCCATCCTTGTCTTTCATAGCTCCGCAAACGGCAATGACAAAGTCGATGAGAGCCCAGATACCCAGACCACCCAAGGTAAAGAGCATCAGAATGGCCGTTCCGTACTTCTCCAGATAGAAACGATGGATACCAAGCTGGCCGAGAAACCAAGCCAGCAGGGTGACCGCCAGCCTCGATTTCGGGGAGACATTGCCGTATACTTTAGCGCCGAGTCCCGCCCCGCACGAGGTACAGAATTCAGCCACGGGGCTCGTCTTGGCGCC
>JGI2171J19970_10001809_pt1 | contig 11858 bp, 13 predicted proteins | sample DeeMarSWOR324_28_FD_19970 | JGI IMG/M metagenome (IMG submission 19970) | reverse complement strand
ACCTAAATCAGGTGGGTGTTAAAAACATAGATTATGTTATTGCAAATCATGCGGAGCAAGATCATTCGGGAACACTGCCTCAAATATTGAAGCTTTACCCAAATGCCATGATTGTTGCAACTCCTAAATGTAAAAATCTGCTCATGGACTTCCTTCTGGTTCCCGAAAGGAGAATTATAACCGTGGAAGACGGGAAAACCCTATCATTAGGAGACAAAACCTTAGAGTTTATCCATGCCCCTTGGGTTCATTGGCCAGAGACCATGCTCACTCATTTAAGGGAAGACAAGATACTCTTCACCTGCGACTTTTTCGGTTCTCATCTTGCAACATCTGATTTGTACGTAACAGATGAATCAACAGCTTACGAGGCGGCTAAGAGATACTATGCAGAAATCATGATGCCATTTAGGATGGTAATTCAGAAGAATCTAGAGAAAATAAAAGATCTGCAAATAGATGTGATAGCACCAAGCCATGGTCCACTCTATGACAAGCCAAGTCTCATACTTGAAGCGTACAAAGACTGGGTTTACACTCAGCCTAAGAACATCGTTGTATTGCCCTACGTCTCAATGCATGGTAGCACTAAGAAGATGGTGGAATACTTTGTTGCTGCTTTGGTTGAAAGAGGCATAACCGTGAAACAATTCAATCTAGCCAAAACGGACATTGGAAAATTAGCAATGGCATTAGTGGACGCCGCTACAATTGTGATAGGATCTCCCACAGTCTTAACTGGTCCCCACCCGAATGTTGTTTATGCGGTTTATCTTGCAAATGCTTTAAGGCCAAAACTGAAGTTTGCGTCAATAATAGGATCTTATGGCTGGGGTGGAAAGATGATGGAACAAATCAAAGGAATGCTGTCTAACCTAAAGGTTGATCTACTTGAACCTGTCTTGACAAAAGGTTTTCCAAGAAAAAAAGATTTCAGAGCGTTAGACAGATTAGCTGGTGAAATCTCGGATAGACATAAAGAACACAACCTAATGTAACTAGAGCGGGAGGTGAAAATATGTTAAGCAAGAAAATGGTTGAGGCGCTGAATAAGCAGATCAACAACGAGCTTTATTCAGCGTATCTGTATCTATCTATGTCTGCCTATAGCACCTTCATCGGATTGAAGGGATTGGCCAACTGGTTTATGGTTCAGTATCAGGAAGAGATGATGCACACTATGAAAATTTACGACTACATCAACAATCAAGGCGGACAGGTAACGCTGGTGGCCATTGCACAACCGCCGATAGAATTCGGGCCGCCTTTAGAAATGTTTGAAAAGACCTTGAAACATGAGAAGTTCATTACAAAATGCATTAATGATCTCGTTGACCTTGCGGTTAAGGAAAAAGATCATGCCACGAACATCTTTCTCCAATGGTTTGTTACCGAGCAGATCGAAGAGGAAGCTAACGACAATGATATCATCTCTAAGCTGAAGCTTGTTGGAAAAGAAGCTAATGGACTGTTTATGATTGACAAAGAACTTGCAGCACGTGTGTTCACGCCCCCAGCGACGTCTAAGGAGAGTGTAGCGGGAGAGTAGTGAAACGACCAAAAGGAGGTGAATGCTTGATTTCAAAGGACCAATTAGTAGGCTTTTTCAAGAAACAGATTAAGATTGAAAATGAGATTGTAAACTCGCTGAGTGAAGCCTTGGGTGAAATAAAAAATCCAGCTGTCAAGGGGGTTCTAAAAGGAATATCTTTGGATTCCGAAAAGCATGCGGAGATGTATGGTGCAGCCATTAATCTGCTAACTAGTGTTTCCCCTGCTCTGACACAAGAGAATCTTGACAAACAAATTGAACTCGTGGAAAAGCACATGCGCATGGAAGCAGAGCTGATTGGAAAAATCCAGGAGAAAATGCCAAACATCGAAAACAAGAAAGTTAAGCTTCTTGTGAATGCAATATTGCAGGATGAGAAAAGACATCATCAACTCTTGAAGGAAGTTCTGGAAATTCTCGTTCGAGGAGAAACAATCACAGAGGAAGACTGGTGGGAGATTCTCTGGAAAAACGTTCCATTCCACGGGGCTCCTGGAGGATAAATTTAACGGCTACAGAGTATGCGTTACGTATGTGCTACCCTGTTTAAGACTTTCTCATGTTTGACAAAAAAAATAATAGACAGTTGTGCGCGTAGAAGTCAAGAGGGTGGTTTGAGAAGATGTTATCCCAAATACCTATACAGTTGGAGAAAGTTTCGAAGAAGCATCTGGACCGTGAAATACTAAGAGTTGCAGTGATAGCTGAACTGGATGCAATAAGCCTGTATGAACAACTGGCAGCCGTGACGAATAACGAAGGCATCAAAAAGATTCTGCTTGATGTGGCTAAAGAAGAGAAAACGCATGTGGGAGAGTTTCAAACCTTACTGCTGAAGGAAGATAAGGAACAAGTCGACGAGTTAGAAAAAGGTAAAGAAGAAGTTGAGGAGATAGTTGGATGACCGAACTGAAGCAGATTTACAAGTGCAACGTCTGTGGCAACATCGTTGAAGTCATACACACCGGAGTAGGACAACTCGTCTGCTGCGGGCAACCAATGGAACTACTTACAGAAAAAATCGAAGATGTTGGCTTGGAAAAACACGTTCCAATAATAGAAAAGATCGGAAAAAAAGTGAAAGTTAAGGTTGGCAGTGTCCCACATCCCATGGAACAAAAGCATTACATTGAGTGGATAGAAATAGTCGCCGATGGCAAAACCTGTAGAAAATTATTAAAACCAGGGGATAAGCCAGAAGCAGGGTTCGAAACCGCAGGGGAGAAAATAAAGGCAAGAGAATACTGTAGCGTCCACGGGCTTTGGAAATCAAAATAGAATTTGACGGATAAGTGAAAACATTTTCAATATTATCCTCTCTTTTTTTTGGTCTACTTAAGACGTGGTTGCTAAATCAAGATATCCCATTAGAACCCTGTTACGTGATTCGGTGAGGGCAGGGAAGAACGTTTAGTGAAAGCAGTCGGCACCCACTAGTAAACCATAAAAAGGATTCTTAGCTTCCACTAATGTGGGTCAAGAATGGTGGAAGTTGTTTACCAACCTTGGAAAAAAATAGTCATACATGAAATAGTCAAATATGCTTTGGATGACTTGGTGAAACTTCAGAGTTTAGGCGTGGAACCAGGTGGATTGGCTGACCCGTTAGTTTGGGTGGAAGGGATTGTATTTTCCAGTTCGACGATGCTTGAAACAAAGGATGTCATTAAAGAAAAGTTGGAAGGTGTAGTTCATTGGGCATCAGTAGAATGGGCACTAATGCCTGAGTTTCACGAAGTGATTATCATAAAAGAGACAAATGTAAAAGTCCCGATAATTAATGTCAGCGCACATCCTATATACAAAGCAGTTTCAAAATGGCTGAAAGAACACAAAGAGTTAGAACCAAAATAACTGTTTACTTTCCCTCTTAACGTGTAGTTAGAACCCTTATATTGGAAAAATTTTAGCATACCGACCATTTTGCATGCGTTTTTCCAAAAATCCATTTCTAGGCAGTTTACTGCACGCGCTTAAGTGTTTCTTTGATGAAGGCTAGGAATATGATTATTGATGGTATGCTCAAAAGGATGGATGCGTAGAAAACACCTCTTGGATGTGCTGTAAAGGAGTAGTATGCAACTATTAGGCTTCCTAGAGATGAACCTAAAGCACCAGCTATCCCTTCTGTAAAACTGAACACACCAAGCGCAGTGCCACGGTACTCTGCCGGAACCAGTTCTGTAGGTAACGCAAAGCTAGCTCCGGAGGCGAGTCCGCTGCTACTCCCCGAGATGATTTGAATGATCAATAGTTGAGTGAAGCTAGTTGCTTGTGTCATTCCGAGGATGAGTAATGGTCCTGCTACAAGTGATTGGAGTATTGTGAGCTTTCTACCTATCTTATCAGACAGCTTTCCGCCAGGGATTTGGGCAATTATGTTGCTTACTGTAAATGCGGAGCTAATAATTCCGATTTGCAGTGTGTCCAAACTGATTACTTCTTGATAGAAGATCGAAAACCATGGTCCTGCCAGTGCTCCGGATAGGCTTGACATTATGCCAAAAACGAGATAAGCCCTAGTGCTTCTGCTAGAGGTCCAGATGAGTCTTAACTTTTCGATGAAACTAAGATGTTCGCTAGATTGGTCTTCATCGATATTTCGCTCTCTTTTAACTCTAGTCTCTTTCAATAGCAGTTGTCTCAAGATTGCCATGATGAAAATTAGAGAAGATGCGAAAAGAAACACAACTCTGTAGTTCTCTCCCAGAGAAAGATAACCGCCTATAATTGGGGCAAACACGGCTCCCCAGTAGGCTATTGTAGCCATTGTGCCAAAACCTGTGGCTCTCTTTTCCTGAGGCAAACTGTCAGCAACAATTGCCGTTGCAGCAGGGCTATAGAAAATTCTTCCAAAATTCATGCCTAGGAGACATGCAACAGCGATGGGCCACAGTCCGACCCAGTACAGGGGGAGAAGGGAAATGGCCGAAATTACGTGGCTTAGAACTATAATGTTTTTTCTTCCATATCTGTCCGAAAAGTGACCAGCCGCAAGCACGAATAGAGCATTGACAAATCCAAAGATGGCGAAAATCACTCCTAAAAGCTCCATGGGAGTTTCAAGGCTGATTAGGTATAAAGACAAGAATGGACCATACAAATTCATAGCTACATTGAGAAGTATAACTGTCGTGCAGAGAACTAGCGGGTTTCTCTCCAACGCTAGGATTTCCTTAATTGATGCCAAAATTCTTGACAAAACGAGGAATCTCCGAAGGATATTTCCTCCTGACAGTAGCCTAATCAATGTTTAAATCCATTGCTAGACGCGCATGCAATAACCTCTAAGATTAGAGCATGCATTGAAAACTATTACAAGTGGCTTCAGTGACCTACTCAGATAATCTTAAGGCCCCATTTCATAGGCTTTCTTAAGTATAGTTTCCATAATTTTGTGGTGCTTCCTTTCATCGTCAGCGATGTGTTTGAGCAACAGCTTCAAAGCGTCGTCATCAGTCCTTCTCATTTCCTCCTCAACATGCTTCAACATGTTCGTTTCAATCTTTACATGATCTTCTAGCATCTTTTTTGCGACAAGGGCATCAACATAGCTGTGTATTTTTGTGTCCCAAAGCGTTCTAGTAGCTATTTCAGGGTCTTTTTGTTTCATAATATCTAACATTGTCTGCAAAATTTTAGCGTGTTTCTCAGTGTCAAATCTCATCTCGGCCAAGAACAGCTTTGCTGCCAAGTTTGCAGTAGCTTTTTCTAACTTCACAATCTTTTTTGCAGTGGTTTTTTCCAATTTTATTTGAGTTTGGACAATATCAAGTAAGCCCCTTCCAGACTTCATCTTTCATCAATTCCCTTTCGATACTACAAATTCCCTAAGGCTGAATATAAAAGCTTGTCTTTACCATAACTATTCAAACGCGACTTGAAAATTCTAATCATCTACTTGTGAACAGCGTAGAAAAGTCTGGTCTGCAGGAGTGCGGGGCACTTCTCTATCTCTTTATAAAACTTAGGAGCTTAATAGAAACCTGTGCGCTTTATGTCGAATATCATAAAAAAGCCCAACCGGCTGGCAAAAGAGAAAAGCCTGTATTTATTGCAACATGCCCAAAACCCTGTTGACTGGTATCCTTGGAGTGAAGAAGCCTTTAAGAAAGCAGAGAAGGAGGACAAGCCGATTTTCCTATCCATTGGCTACTCAACATGCCACTGGTGCCACGTGATGGAAAAAGAATCTTTTGAAGATGAGGAAGCTGCAAAAATCTTGAACAAGAATTTCGTGTCCATAAAGGTTGACAGAGAAGAAAGGCCAGACATCGACAAAATCTATATGAAGACTTGTGTGTTGATGACTGGTAGCGGTGGATGGCCTCTTACAATAATAATGACACCTCAGAAACAACCTTTCTTCGCAGGAACATATTTGCCGAAAAAAGGCAGAGCTGGAATGATAGGCCTTGTTGATCTGCTCAGAAGTGTTGGGAGATTATGGAAAAGAGACAGAAGCAAACTCACTTCGACAGCCGAAAGAGCAACAGAATATTTGATTGATTACATGAGAGCAAAACAGCGAGAAGAAGAGCTGACCGAGCTAGTCTTCGACGAGGCCTTCATCAGATTATTGGATAGCTTTGACCAAACCAATGGCGGATTTGGCACCAGCCCTAAGTTTCCATCCCCTCATAATCTATCGTTTCTCCTTAGATATTGGAAGAGAAGAGGCAGGAGACAGGCACTGGAAATGGTCGAAAAAACCCTGCAAAAGATGAGGCTGGGTGGAGTTTTCGATCAAGTGGGCTTTGGTTTTCACAGATATTCTACTGATTCAACATGGCTTGTCCCGCACTTCGAGAAAATGCTCTACGATCAAGCATTGATGGCTATTGCTTACATAGAAGCATATCAAGTCACAGGAAAAAAAGAGTACCAAAAGACGGCTGAAGAAATATTCGGATACGTCTTAAGAGACATGACAGATCCTAATGGTGGATTCTTTTCAGCAGAGGACGCTGACAGTGAGGGTCAAGAAGGCAAATTCTACGTGTGGACTAGAACAGAAATCGAGCAAATACTGGGGAAGAATGCTGATATAATCGTTAGGGTGTTCAACATCTCAAAAGAGGGAAATTATCTTGACATTCATAGAGGTGCAACGGGACACAACATTCTACACTTGAAGAAGTCTTTGCGCAAGCTATCCTCAGATCTGGACATGAGGTATGAGGGACTGGTCGCCATTTTGAGAAATGCTAGACTGGAGCTCTTCAAGATCAGAGAAAAAAGAACTCACCCTTTGAAAGACGACAAAATCCTGACTGATTGGAATGGCCTCATGATAGCTGCACTTGCAAAAGGTGCACAAGCATTCGACTCGATGAGGTACGTAAAGGCTGCTGAGAGAGCAGTTGAGTTCATTCTTAGAAAACTGCGGAGGACTGATGGGAGGCTTATTCACAGACACAGAGATGGAGAAGCAACTATAGATGGGAATCTAGACGATTATGCATTTCTAGTTTTAGGATTAACTGAGCTCTATGAAGCCACTTTTAAGACGAAGTATCTGGAGGAAGCGTTGAGGCTTCAACATAAGATGATTAAGCACTTCTGGGACAGAGAGAGTGGCGGCTTCTTCTTCACTTCAGATTACAGCGAGAAAATTTTAGCCCGTTACAAAGACTTCCGCGATGGGGCTATTCCTTCAGGCAACTCTATAGCATTCCTAAATCTAGTTAGACTTGCACGCATGACAGGAAAATCTCAATATGAAGAAAAAGCTGCGGCATTGGCGAAAGCTTTCGCTTCCCATGAAGAGGGAACTCCATCACAGAACGCCATGTTCTTGGCGGGACTAGACTTCTCTATTGGGCCAGCCTACGAGATTGTTATAGTAGGTGACCCGAAATCCAAAGAAACAGAAAAAATGCTGCATGCCATAAGGACGAAGTTTATCCCAAGCAAAGTGGTGCTATTCAAGAGAGAAAATGGCACAAGCCTTGAAAATGTTGCAAGCTTCACAAAGGACATGAAAACGATAGCCGGTGAAACCACAGCCTATATTTGTCGAAACTTCGTTTGCAGTAAACCAATGACAGACACACGCAAAGTCTTGAAAATACTTACACACTCTAGCAATAGATAGCGAACACATTTGCGTGAAGAAAGCGTGCATGTATGCATTACTCAGAGGCACACTTGTTGTTGTGTGCGTTTTCTGTGGTGTACGCACAACAACAAGCGAGTCTACGAGGATCCTAGCCGAATGCGTGCAAGCAATGACAAAAGTTTATAAAAACTAAGAAGCCATTAGAAAGTGAAATGATTATACAACGTTTTTTCACTAGGGGGATCGCTCACAGTTCCTATTTACTCGGAGATTTAAACGCCTGCGCCATTGTTGATCCACGGCGTGATGTAGATATTTACGTAGATGCTGCTCAATCCTTCGGCATGAAAATAACCCATATTCTGGAAACGCACTTGCATGCAGACTTTGTTTCAGGCCATATCGACCTTGCTAAAAGGACAAGGGGACAAATTTATGCTCCTAAATCAGGGGACTGCAAGTTCGATCATGTTGGAATTTCTGAAGGCGATGACCTCAAGATAGGTAATATGGTATTGAGTGTATTGGAGACGCCAGGGCATACCCCCGAGCATATAACCTATGTTGTAACCGATAAAGCCCGTGGAACAGAACCTGCGTGCATTTTCTGCGGTGACACCCTTTTTGTCGGTGACGTAGGACGCCCAGATCTTTTCCCAGGCAGAGCAAAAGAGTTAGCATCAGACCTATACGAGAGCCTCCAATCTAAACTGCTAACCTTGCCTGATTTTTGTGAGATATATCCAGCTCATGGAGCAGGATCCTTGTGCGGAAGAGCTATGGCAGCAAAACGAAGTAGCACCATTGGATATGAGAAACTCTACAATGCTGCCCTGCAGATTAGGGACAAAAGCAAGTTCGTTGAATCTCTCACCACAAAAATGCCTGCGACCCCTGATCACTTCAGTCGATGTTCTGAGATAAATAGAAAAGGTCCTGTACTAGTAGAGAATCTCCCTGTGCCAACGCCCCTGGATCCTCTCGCATTCAAGAAGACAGCAGAGAAAAGAGATGTCGTTGTATTGGATACTCGCAGCTATGAAGCATTTGGAGGTCAACATGTCCCTGGGGCCTATCATGTTGATTTTAGTGGAAATTTCGCTACTTTCGCAGGATGGGTTATCCCACATGACAAGGGCATCTTGCTCGTTTCAGAGTCGTCAGAGGAAGCACAGGACGCAGTAATTTGGCTGAGAAGGGTAGGTCTTGACAACCCAATAGGTTTTCTTGAAGGAAAAATGCATTCTTGGGCTAACGAGGGGCTACCTACGAATCATATAGGCCAACTTTCAGCAGAAGAACTGCATTCGTGGATAACGAAAGGTGAAAGCGTAATGCTGGTTGATGTTCGAGCTCGTAGTGAATTCGAAATCAATCACATCAAAGGAGCAATTAATGTTCCCGCGCCAGAGCTTAGAACACGTTATGAAGAATTGGAGAAGAAGAAACAAGTCATTTTGATTTGCAGAACTGGTCACCGTTCGAGTCTAGCCGCAAGTCTCCTTGAACAAGAAGGATTTAGAGACGTTTCCACCGTTGCAGGTGGTATGCAGGGTTACAGCGCTGCAGGCTATGCTCCCGAGTGCCCTATGTGTTCTATTCCTCATGGGCCACGTTTCTTAGGGAAAAGCTAAAACAGAACTAAGTACTGAGATGAGTATCTTTTCATCTCTGTAGTACACAAACAGATTGCAGTGGTGAGGGGAGCATTATGCATGCATGCACATCCTAAGCGCAGTCGGAAAACACTTATTTGCGTGTGAAATCCTAATTTGAATCATGTTTCCATTGGGCATATTTCCTTACATAGTGGGCGGAATACTCATAGGGATTGGTGTTAGTTACATTTACATCACCACAGGGCTTCACGCAACGCAAAGCAGTTTTTTCAGCTCAACCCTCTCTTACTTTTCGAAAAGACCGTATTTTCAACAGAAGGAGTATCTAGATTCAAGGGGCTGGCGCACTACTTTTGCAGTGGGAGTGATTCTAGGGGCTTTAATTTATGCGATAACGTTGTCAGCTGAGGGTTTCTTCACGACTTCAGTGCAATGGTGGAGGCTGGCGTTGGGCGGTTTCCTTGTAGGCTTTGGCACCCGGCTTTCAAAAGGATGCACCTCTGGACATGGTATAAGTGGGTTAGGTTCCCTCTCTACGACTTCGTTGTATGCAGTCATAACGTTTCTTGTTGTAGGAATACTGACAGCGATGATTGTCCAAGGTCTGGGGGTGATTCCTTGAGCATAAAGCATTTTTTTGTCTTCACAGGGGGGCTACTGTTCGGCTTTGGGTTAGCATTCGGCGGCATGGCAAAACAAGAGATAGTTCTAAGCTTTCTGCAGCTCAAAGATCTGGGCTTGCTGCTACTGCTTGGCGCCTCTGCCCTTCTGACAGCACTCACCATCAATCTTGTGCCTAGAGTCTTGAAAGGGCCACTACTTGGAGGAGAATTCAAGAGAAGAAAGCGCACTCTGAGCAAGAGAACTATTATAGGGGCAATAATTTTCGGTATAGGCTGGGGCATCTCTGGTCAATGCCCAGGATCAGCTTGGGCAAGCTTGGGCGTAGGTAATATCCCTGTTCTAATCGGAATCGCTTCGATGTTCGTAGGCGCCTACATAATGGGTAGGTTCTTCAGCTAGCAAAGACGATTATACTGCGCAAGCAAAAGGGCAAAGACCTGAGTGGTTGGTCTGATACGAATAGGTAGTTGAGATTCCAGCTGGCTCTTTTGAAAGAGCGGTTAAGGGATTGGATAAACCTGTAGTTGTTGAATTCTGGAAAGCCTTGCCAGTCTTATTTACCAAAAATGTGCGGGCGTACGCATGGATGTGCCCGAGTAGCCTAAGCGCGAGCATAGGCACTCACAGCAAACCCTTTATTTTCGTTTCTGAACACTCTTGTTTGAGGAAGTATCTTGAAGATTAAACCTGCCAGGACCTTAGACTGTGTGGGTTTATACTGTCCTGAACCTGTCTTTAGAACAAGAATGGAATTGGATAACATTAGAATCGGAGAAATTCTGGAAGTTCTGGCTGATGATCCAGCGGCAGAGGCGGATATACGAAGCCTCGTAAAGCATTTAGAACAAGAGATAGTAGACGTAACTAAGGATGGAAACACTGTTCGAATATCAATAAAAAAGGTGAAATGACCAGTAGAAGTGAGTATGATATGTCGCAGAAAAAAAGGATACTGTACGTTCAAACAAGCGGAGTTGACACACCGGAACGCACTTATGCGCCATTTATTTTGGCTACTACAGCAGCAATGATGAACATAGAAGCAACCATCTACTTCCTCATAAAAGGCGTGACTGTGGTCAAAAAGGGAGAAGCAGAAAAGATCAAAATAGGTAGCTTCCCATCGCTCAAAGAGGTAATAGGTCAAGCCACAAGAGCGGGGGTAAGACTACAGGTCTGTGAACAAAGCACGCAACTATTGGGGCTTTCCCGTGGAGACTTCATGCCTGAAGCTGAAGTTGTCGGTGCTGCAACGTTAAATGATTTGACACTAGATGCTGACGCAATTCTATGTTTTTAAGTGAATGAGAATGTCAAGAACAAAACGTATCTATATGGACCATATAGCAGGGAGACCGCTTGATCCTCGTGTGATAGAGGCTATGCTGCCTTATATGAGGTCACTCTATGGCAATCCTTCTTCCGTTCACTCATTTGGTCAAGAGGCAAGGCAAGCTATGGAAGAGGCGAGAACAAAAGTTGTGAAATTAGTCAACGCTGAAAGAGAAGAATCAATAATCTTCACGTCAGGCGCAACTGAAAGCAACAACATGGCAATTAAAGGCGTTGCTTACCGCAACAAAGACCGAGGAACACATATAATAACGTCGAGCATAGAGCATATGTCAGTTCTTAATTCATGCAAGTTACTAATGACCAAGGGATTCAAGGTTACTTTCCTTCCAGTTGATCAGTACGGGTTTGTGAACCTCAGAAGTCTAGAAAAAGAATTGACGAGTGAAACAATCTTGGTTTCTATTATGTATGCAAATGGCGAAATCGGTACAATTCAACCTATTAAAAAGATCAGTCAAATAGTGCATGGGAAAAACGCCTACTTGCATGTTGATGCTACAGCCGCAAATGGACAGGTTCCAATGGATGTGGACAATGAGGGTATAGACTTACTGACTGTTTCGTCTAATGATATGTACGGACCCAAAGGTGTGGGCGCTCTTTACATAAGAAAGGGTACACGATTAGAACCGTCAATTCATGGGGG
>JGI2171J19970_10001803_pt1 | contig 11877 bp, 14 predicted proteins | sample DeeMarSWOR324_28_FD_19970 | JGI IMG/M metagenome (IMG submission 19970) | reverse complement strand
AAACAAATAGGATTTCTAGAAATTCGGTAGGTTCCTTTGGTAACGAGTCTATCAAGTGGCGTAGTACCAAAGGAGACAAAACTTATGACACTTATAACCTCCGATAGAATCCATATCATGAGACCTACGTAAAACCATAATGTGCCTAGCTTAATTGGCAGAAAGACACTATAAACCATACTGACTAGTGAAAGGGGCAGATAAGTTTTGTCTGAGACCTTCTCAGCGTTGGTTTTGGCCACATTAGGTACAATCCTAAACTTTTTCATTGCTTTTTTGCCAATGAAAACCCAAGACATAAAACCGATCAAAAGACTAAGAAGTACAAATATCCAAGCGTTCCATAAGCCTAACTCAAAAGCTGGAATAAGCGACACAATTTCCCTCTTCACAGTTCATTTATTACATATCTAACATTTTTGGTATGAGCCATTTAGAATGAAGCTGAAGTTCACTCAAAGCTTCAGCCTTTATATAAGGGGGCTATAGTCTTTTCCGAGCACTAGAGTACACAATCGTTATAACAAAAAACTTTAGAGCCCACAACCAGAGCGCTATTTTCTTTTTCTCTCAATCTTTTCTACGGCAGAAGCCGTCCCAACATACGCAGTGTCTGCTAAATTGACGAAAAGCCCAGTTTCCACCACGCCTGGAATCATCTTCAGCTTCTTTTCCAGCTCTGCAGCGTTGCTTATCGTTCCGAAACTGGCGTCTATTATCGCGTTTCCGTTGTCCGTTATCACTGGTCCAACCTTGCCCTTTCCTTCTCTAAGAACAGGCTTTCCGCCGAGCGCTTCTATCTGGTGCTTCACAAAGGAAACGGCAAAAGGCAAAACTTCAACTGGAACAGGATGGTTGTTTTCGCCGAGAACTCGCACTTTTTTGCTTTCGTCAGCTATGATAACGTTCAGCTTTGACGCTGAAGCCACGATTTTCTCTCGGGCTAACGCTGCGCCCATGCCCTTAATCAAGTTTAGCTTAGCGTCTATTTGGTCAGCTCCGTCAATGGTCACGTTGATTTCGGGGTGCTCTTCCAGCGTTGTCACCGCAATTCCATGTTTGACCGCTAACAAAAACGCTTGATAGGACGTTGGAACGCCCAGTATGCTCAGGCGCTCGCGTTTTATTTTTTCGCCCAGTGCTTCTATGGCGTAGGCGGCTGTGCTTCCGCTTCCCAAGCCGACGACAAAGCTGTCTTTAACGTGTTTGACCGCTTCTAAAGCCGCTTTTTTCTTTGCCGCTTCCGCAAATTCTTTTTTAGGATTCAATTTCCATCTGCCCCAGCTTGTCTAAGACTTTTTCCACTTCGTTTCTGATCTCCTCTATTCGTTTCTCAGCTTCGGTTTTCGGGCTTGGTTTTTCTGACGGCTTTCTCCTCTTTTTCTTCTTCTCAGCTTCTTCTTCCTCTTCTTCGCCAGCTTCTTCCAACTCCTCTAGAGTCGGCGGTTTCGGCATCTGCACCGATACCTCTTTCACGGCTTTCACGTCAATTTTTGACCGCAACTCTTCCACTTTTGAGCTGAGGTCTCCGAAGCGTTCGCTGAAAAGCTTCATCAAGTCTTCCTGCATGCCTTCAAGCTCGTGCAACGCCACAATGGTTTCGTCTTTTGCCATGGACTCTTTGACAGCCATCATGCGGCTTTTGTAGGAGCCTGCAAGTCTTTCGCGTTCTTGCTCACTGATTTTCCCTTCTGCATGCGCCTCGTAAAGCCGTCTTATGGCGTCGCTTAAAATTTCCCTTTCCAAATCGAGAATGCGCAGTTCATCCTTAGCGTGAGACGCATCGGTTGACTGCACGCTCTTCGTAACCTTAAACGGTAAACCCCTAAGCTCCAACTCCATTTCAGGGCGCATGGGCTTTTTTTCTGGTTTTTTTCCGCGCTTTCTCATGGCATAAATGACGATTACGCAGGCGATAATCACCACTAACACTATCGCTGTAATGGTTGCGGTGTTATCTAAAGCCATGTTATCCTCTCTATTTGATAGCTTATGGTATATATATAAATTAATTTTCGTTTTTAGGCTATGCTTGTTAGTGTTATAATTTATAGCGTTCGTAACACTACATAGAGTTATAAGCTTTTGCCGTTTACATTTTTCAGCAGTGACTTAAAATGACTCCATCAAAGGGTGTAACCCGCTTCAGTGTTTCTCTTCCACCGTCGCTGGTTAAAGCGTTCGATGGCTCTTGGAAGAACATGGGCTATGAAAGCCGGTCAAAGGCTGCGCACGATGCTTTCCGCAGCTTTATAAGCGACTACAAGTGGACTCGTGAAAAGGCTGGAGAAATCGCAGGCACCATCGCACTGGTTTATTACTTAGAAAAGCCTGGCTTACTGAATCAGATTGTTGAAGCGCAGCACAAGTTTGAAAATGTTGTAACCGCAAGCATGCACATTCACCTGACCAAGGACAAATGCCTAGAGATAATCGCAGTCAAAGGCAAAGCCAGCGACATCAGAAACTTAAGCCAAGAACTCATGACAAAGAAAGGCGTGAAAGAGCTGAAATTCACAGCCATAGCACTATAAACTTGTTCTGCGAAAAAATGAACGGAACTGACGCGTGAAAAATTGTCTATACCCCCTCTATATATAGAGTGAAGCATAGCTTGAACTTCAGCTTGGGCGTTCGCTTCTTTTTAGTGGAGCCTCGGGCGGGCTTCGGTCCCGCGACCATTACCTTACCAAGGTAACGCCCCACCAGGCTAGGCTACCGAGGCGCAAAGGGGTTCTCTCTGAACAAAACGTGTGCTATGAAATAAAGAGCTTACGGTTCCCTTGCTTACGCTGAACGCAAAAACGTCAAAATTCTTTAATGGGTTGCGATGAAAGTTACGAAAAGAAAAACGTAACTAGTTTTCGCAGGTTGTTCAATGCCTGCTTCTTTTTCACTTAGTCTGGAAACGACTGAAGACTATTCCTTCTTTGAGCATGCCTGTGATGTTATCCTTTAGGTCTTCAAAGCATGCGCTCAACCGTTGCGCGTCTTGCTTAGACATGCCTTGCCGCATGAGCTGCTTCTCAAAGGCGCGTCTAGTCTTGCGGACTCTTCTGCCTAGAGTGAGGTACATCCAGAGCAGGCTAAGAGCCATTAGCACCAAGTGTGGAAAGGACTTAATCACTGTGGTAAATATTGAAACTGCGCTCATGGATATTCAACCGCCATTTTGGGAAAGAGGAGGTTATTACTATTCCTCACTTATTCGCTTTCCCATCTTGCCGTGGATACGTCTGCTTATTTCATCTTCTTCGTGATGACCCCATCCGCCTTTTCCAGCACTTCTAAGCATGTCGCCGAGGCTTGTGAAAGTTCGCATGTACTCTTCAGTCATTTTCACGGCTACTGGCTCAGGCAATCCGCCGTCTTTCAGTTCTTTGTAGTATGCTGCCGCAGCTTTGCCCATGTTCCTGCCAGCCTCTTCAGAGAACACCGAGGACAGAATGCTTTTGATCATTGCTGGAATTTCAGAGGAAACGACGCTGAGTATTTCTTTGATGTTTTCTGGATCAACCTGTTCATGTTTTCCTTCATGATGTGTCATATTTTTCACCTCAAACACATTATAGACTGGTCACTCTAGTTAGGTGTTCTGCGCAAAAGTGACCATGTTACTGGTCAGCCTGCTTAACCAGCTCGTAAGTTGGAACTTTACCTTCATTCTTCAAAAGGACACCCTGCGCCTGCAGCTTTTTCACCCTTTCACGCACTATACGCCTGCTCGCTTTCCCTCTCATCCCAGTTACCTGCCGCGTAATTGCAGAAATATTCAGAGCGCCCTTGACAGCTAAAGCTTGGATTATGCATCGTGAAATTTCATCTTGTGCAATCTGCTTTCGACGAAGGTAGCGCTCCGCGTTCTTCAGGCGTTCAGCAAGCTTTAAAGGTTCACCGTATGCGCCTATGCTAAGCCGAGCTATCCCCACCGCGGCAGCTGCTCCTCTGTATTCTGGATTTTCGATAATCATCTTTTCAAGAAGGTCAAGCCTTTGGATTATCTCATCGAGTTTCTTACTCAGGTTTTCTACGTTGGAAGCGGGTTTTTCTTTTCGGCTCGAAGCGGGCAATACTTTCTCGTAATCAGAATAGTGTTTTCTGTTTAAATTATTGACTACTTAGGTTAGTTAATTTATAACTTTCAAACATGGAAAAGGACGTACCCACCGTTAATAAAATATTAAAGGCGGATGACTTATTTTCAAGTCTTAGCGGCTTTGACGGCGGGGGTCTCCAAGTCTGGTCAAAGGAGCAGGGCTTAGGACCCTGTCGCGTAGGCGTTCGTGGGTTCAAATCCCACCCCCCGCATTCACGTTTTCATTTTCTCAGAAATCACTTTTCGGTAAGAATTTGCATGTCTGCGGTTGAGAAGTGCTTGAATGCTTTCTTGCCGTATTTTTTGGCTAATCTTCGTGTGTAAGTCTGAAATGCCTTGAGAGTTGCCGTGCCGCTGATCTTTTCCTCAAACGACATTTTCATAACCCAACCTTTGTATCGAAGATATCCCGTGCCAGTCGTCAAATCTTCCTCCTTCACTCCTTTCAACGCAAAACGTTCGCAACAAACCCCAAATTCGGATAAAACCCTGAAAACAACGTCTTCAACAAAAGACCAAATCGCCAACGTCTTCTCGCTGCCTCGGTTAGCGAAATAGGTTCCCGCGTCAACCACAAGATGCGCGCACTTCTCTTTCTCGAATTTGCCGCAACTTCCAAGTATCCACAGAAACCTCAACACGTGCGCTCTTAGGTTTTCAAGTTTGTGCTGTTGAGCAAACGTGTCAGTGCCCCGCAGTCCCAATGAAGAATGGTGTAAGGCTGCCAGCAACTTGTGAACAGCTTTGAAAGAGGCTGTCTCTTCCTTGGAGAAGGACAGATTCTCTGGAAACTCAGCGATTCTTGCCTCAGAGGTTGGAACTTTTGCAGGTTCCACAATCTCATCTGGCTTCAGTGAAGCACGAATAGCCTCTAAACGCCTTATTCCCTCGAAAGGTTCTACAAATGAACGATACTCCTCTTCGGAAATCGGGGCACCAAGCTTCGCCTCAATGCTCTCACGGTTCCAAGCGCCCGCAGTTGCTTTCAAAGTGTCACATGGAAATCGAGAGCAATAAGCACAGTTTGCCACTCCAGTTTTGTCTACGCATCGACGTATCAGACATTTCCGATTAGGCAACCTTGATTCTTTGGGAATTTTTGCATCTGGAGTTTGGCAGGTCACGCACGGCGTCTTAATTGGCATGTACCCCAGAATCCTCTTAGCTTCGTTTCTATAGTGTTCAAAATCTTCAGCAGTCATGCCCTTCCGCGGGTAAGGCCCCCAAGGACAAGCACTACAATCGATGCCACATTTGGAAACAAGGTTTGACACTCGTTTTATCTCCGAGAAAAAAGATGTGGAAAAACGTAATAAAAGACTTTCCATGACAAACTGTGCATCATCTAAGGGTAGCAAAATGCTGTGTTTGAGTAATGACTTTTACACTTGTGTCTGTGTGACCCTAAAAATCTTATCTGCGGAAAATATAGCTGAAGAACAATTTTAGCAAAGAAACAGGGGTTTTGGGGGTGATATCTCCACTTTGGTGGGGGTTCGAATTCCCCGCACTTCTCTAGTCACAATAAAATTCGGGTAATGTGCTAAGTAATCAAAACTTGGGTAACGTCTGCGTGCTAAGAACCGCTTAGCTTACTTACTTCCTCCACCGCCTTCACTGCGACCTCGATCATGTCCTCGCTTGGCTCTCTAGTTGTCAACCGTTGAAATGCTAATCCAGGCAAAGTAAAGATTCTCATAACAATGGAATCTCTGTATCTGCCGCTGAGCCTTAAAAGTTCGTAAGATATGCTGCCGATAACTGGAATCAGAAGCAATCTGTAGGCGAGTCTTACGGCGAAGCCCCAGTCTGGCATAATCGAGAACAATACGATGCTCACAATAACGGTGATGAAGAGGAAAGAGGTTCCGCACCGAGGATGCAGTCGCGAATAATTCTTCACGTTCGCAACATCCAATGGAACCCCCGCTTCGTGAGCGTTAATTGTCTTATGCTCCGCCCCATGGTACTGCAGTACTCTTTTGAATTCTCCCCACATACCCACTAATACTAGGTAAAGGACAAAGATGGAAAGGCGGATTATGGCTTCAACAATATTGAAAAGCACCCCCGTTAAATTGAGCAATGAGGTTAAAAGAAAAGGCACCACAAAGAAGAAAGAAAGCAGTCCCAAAGCCAACGCGCCTACTACCGCTAACTCCTTGTAAGTGAACTTTATCCCCTCTTCTTCAGCAACGACGTTTGCAGAGAAGAAGAGACCTTTGAAACCAAGATAGAGAGTTTCAAACAACGCGACGATGCCCCTCAAAAACGGCAGTCTCAAGACTCTGTGTCTTTCACATAGGGAGCTTATCCCTTCCACGTTTGTCAAAATCTCGTTGTTTGGTTTTCTAACACACATCACCATGTGCGTGCGAGAGCGCATCATTACGCCTTCTATAAGTGCTTGTCCCCCAAACGCCAGCGATTGTTCTTCTCTTTTTTTAGCGAATAGTTTTCCCACCCTGTAATCAAGTGCAACAGTTGCGTTTCAGCGGTCACCGTACAAAGAAGGCTTCGACCATATAAATGCCTTTTCAGGTAAACACAAGCAGGCGTTAGTGGGTTCAAATCCCACCCCGCACCATAGTAAAAAAGTTTCTAACCGTTTGATACAGGTTTAATTTTTCTGATCACGCCTGGTGTGAAAAATCCGGCTATACCTCCTAAAATCATGTGTATTATCAGGAAACCGTAAAGGAAGAAGACTAGCGAGTATTCCCACCCTAAAAACGCGACAAAGCTCCAGTATAGAAGGAAGTCCCCTGGAACGTTATAGACAAGTCCAACTGTTGTTGCGAGTAGTCTTGACTCGCTTGGCTTCTTCTTTGCTAAATACAGAATTGAGTCTATGAGTAAGCCGCTGATGCACCATCCAGGAATTATTATCCAAACTACTGGCGGGCCGCCTGGAAGAGTCATTGATACGGCTCCGCTTACAAGCTGAGTGAAAGTTGCGGCGCCAAATTTTCCAACTATCTCTACTACCGTTAAAATAAGAACCGTGCTTACTGGAATAGCTATTATGGCATATAGACCTGGGAGCGGCGCTGGAATAAAAGCTGTTGTTAACGTTGTTAACGAAGATACACATCCGAAAACAGCCATTAAGACTACGTCTTTTACTGAGAAATACCTGTTTTTCATAGGGTTTCAGCCTAAGATTTCAAACTTGTGTGGTTTTGCTGAATTCCTTTGCCGTCTAGAAAGTAGTAGTTGGCCTCAGCGCAGTCCATACATACAATTTTCCCGTTGCGCATTGTAGGTTTGTATGTTTTCTCTCCGCAAACTGGGCATATAACCGAGTTAAATATAGGAGCATACGAAGGCGTGTTAATCTTCATTCGGGTTATCCTAAACATTTTATCAGCAGGTTTTTTCAATTCTTTGAACGCCCCTTCCGCAAAAAGTTCCATCAGTCTACTCTGTTCTTGTGGTGTTGCTTCTTCTCTTTTAACAACTATTTTCTCCCAAAGCCTATTAGCTTCAGGATACTCCGTTTCAATAGACTTCTCATAAATTGGATCTAACGCGATTCTTATTGCTGTTCCATCCCTTTTAGTCAGTGTTACTGCGGTTTTGCCAACATCCTTGTAAATTAATGCGTTATTCCCAAATGTACAGCCAGTTATTATTTGAATGCCGTCGCTAAAGCAATTGTTAGTTTCAACTATTGCTACAATTTCCTCCATGCCAGCATTTTTTAATCCCATTTCTTTGACCGCGATATAGCCTGCTTTGACTCCGTAGGTAAGATAACTGCAGAAGTGACCATGAAGTTCTGCGGCCTTTCTGAGAAGAGCCTCTAGGTCGCCTTTTTGGATGAGCTTTTCTATTTCTTCTCTTGGATTTTCTTTCAACGTCTTTATCACCCACTGGTAGTATGGTAATACTATCTAGAAAAAAAGTAATACTAATACCTTTCTATACGCCCAAGTCAAAGGCGATGTTCAATAGAATCGAACTTAATTCTACTTCTGGAGAACTCAAACTTCGATAAATATCGAGGAATTTTGGATTTTGACAGGAAAAGTTTTCAGCGACGCACTTGTAACTGGTCCTAAGGATTTTCCAGTTCTAACGTTGAACTTGGCGCTGTGAAAACCGCAAGTTAGCGTATCGCCTTCAAGGCTTCCAAAGAAAGAGGGTATCCCATGTGGGGACACCGATTTTCAATTGCGAAAAACTCTCCTTCAACATTTACCAAGAGTATCTCCTGTCCTTTAGCGTTGAAAACTTGCATTTGGCTCTTCAAGAAATCCTTGATTTCTGCGATTTTGATGTATTCGCCCACATCATTCACCTTACCAATAGCGCTTTAAGCAAACAAGCAATCCAGCAGCATCATAACAACAAATCCAGCAATCAAGCCGAATGTGGCTTCTCTTTCAAACCCTTTCCTGTGACTTTCAGGAATCATTTCATCGCTCACCACAAAAAGCATGGCGCCAGCAGCAAAGGCAAGTCCCCAAGGCAGAATAGGCTGAAAAATGGAGACCAAAGCCACACCGAGTAAACCGCCTAAAGGCTCGACCAGCCCCGTCAACGTCCCATACAACAGAGACTTGCGCCGGCTATAACCTTCTCTCACCAAGGGTAAAGCTACCGCAAGACCTTCAGGCATGTTTTGCAGTCCAATCGCCATCGCTATCACAAGACCAGTGGCCACGTCTCCGCCCCCGAAGCTTACCCCCACAGCTAATCCTTCGGGAAAATTGTGGATCGTTATGGCAAGAACAAAAAGCCACACTTTTGCCAATTTCGAAGGTGGTCCTTCTGCTCCTAACGCAGGATGAAAATGAGGAACGAAACGGTCAATCAAATGCAGTACTAGCGCGCCTAAGATTATTCCTAAAACGGCGACGAACGGTCCGCTTAGGTCGATAGCGGGAACTATCAGGCTAAAAGCTGTGGCTGCCAGCATAACTCCTGCTGAAAACCCAAGCATGACATCCAGCAACTTGTCTGAAATTCGTTTCGTAAACAATACTGGTAAGGCTCCTGCTCCCGTTGCCAAACCTGCTAACAGGCTGGCGGCGAAACCAAACCAAATAATCTCCAGGCTCATCAATTTCACTTAATGCTCTTATGGTAGTTTAAATTATCTAAAAAAAAGGGGTGTAGCGTTTTCGTTTTATTATCCCTTGTTATTCGACGTGGCGGAATTTCTGAGTGTAAGGTCCTTCTCCTGGTGACCTTCGCCTAAAGTGCCCTGAAGGCCTTCCTTCGAGAAGTTCTTGGAACCAAGCCTCGTGCTCCACTTCTTCGTGGAGTATAGCTAATGCCAAATCATAGGTCCTAGGGTCCTTCCCGAAGGTCATGTTGCATATTTCCGTATAGACGCGCACGGCACATCGTTCCGCTTCCAATAACACCTTCAAAACAGCTTTGGTATCGTTGGGGTCTTTTGGAAGGTACGCGGCTGAACAAGCAGCATCGTCGTGTAGTTCTCTGAGGTCTCTGTAGAGTTCCCCGCCCAGTTCGTAGATACGTGGTGCGAGGGTTTCAAAGTGAAGCCTGTCTTCAAGCCTTGCGTCTTCCGCAATTTCTTTAACTGTTTCTCCTTCGAGACCTGTACAGTGCATTCTCAAAAGAGTGTAGTAATAATAGGTTGTGAACTCGGCCGCGGCGGCTTTCTTTAGCTTGTCTATCAAAACGTCTACGTTGACTCCGGCTTTTTCTACCATCTCTCTGCCTACATTTTTTGAGTGCTTCTGTACCATGTGTTTGTCACCTCCTTCTCAGGCATATCCGTTTTATCTATAAAAACAATAACGGTTATTAGATAAGAATCATTATTATTTAAGAGTTACGCTACTTAAGAAATCCATTTAAATAACGTAACTATAAAATGTTCCCTTAATCAGTGATGCTATGGACGACCAACAACTCATAAAAAAACTTCGCAGCAAAGGCTACAAAGTCACCCCTCAACGATTAGCGATTTGCAAGTTGCTACTTTCAAGTAAGAATCATCCCTCAGCCGACCAGATATATCAAGAAGTGAAGAAGCTATACCCTACGATTAGTTTAGCCACTGTTTACTGCACATTAGACCTACTCAAAGATTTAGGCTTGGTGCAAGAACTGGGGTTCAGTGACAGAAGCTCAAAGTATGATCCCAACATCTCGCCACACATAAATATAATCTGTCCAAGATGCGGCAAAGTTTATGATTATGAAGCTGCGAGCGTAAAGAAACTGTGGTCTCAAATAGTCGCAGAAATAAGCGTCACGCCGCTGCGACAGCGTTTGGACATCTATACATTCTGTGACAAATGCAGCAAAACTTGAACAGAATTTCCTGTTGCCAGAAGTTTCTTTCCAAAACGTTTAAGACAGCCTATTGAAGCGTCAGCTTTTTTCTTTGGAGAAGTGCGTTAACGGCTTTTACGAGTGCGTCGCACGCCTCTCGCCTAACTTCCAAAGAGTCATCCGTCTCCAACTTCTCAACTTCCTTCTCTAGACTCCGCACTTTCTCGATGACGTCTTGTTTCCTTTTCTCATACTCGTCATGGAGTTTTTCCTGTTCAATTGTGAAGTTATGTACGACTGATTCGAGTTCGCTTTTGGCGGAATTCAGTTTTCGAGTTGCTTCTGCCTCTCTCTGTGCCTTAGCCTTCTTTGAGAAAGGATTGAAGATGCTCGTTTTCATTTGGTCTACGCGGTCTAACTCTTCTTCGAGATCATGGACCTTTCTGGTTAAAAGTTGGATTTCACTGTTTCTTCTAAATGCCAGTTCTCGGGTAGCCTTAGCATATTCTGCATCAATCTCTACAAGAAGATGATTATTGTCTGCAAGACTTTTTGTGGCTTCCCTAAGAGTAACCTCTTCGCTTCGTCTTGCGGCAAGTTCACGCGCAACATTTGCAAGTATTCGCGAACTCTCTTTCACGAACTCGTCGTCAACATTTATGGCTTGACTTGATTCAAACTCCGACATAACCTCTTTTAGAGTCACTAGCCAGTTGTCGAAGTACTCGCTGAATGGTGAAAGAGCAAACTTTTGATTGCCCAGACCACTCAACTTTCTGAGGGTTTTCTTCACAACATCTCGAACCGTAATGCTCTGTTTGTCTGCGGGCGCGTATTTGCCCCCAACTCGATGTTTCGGCGCTTTTCCTTTTGCTTTTTTACGCTGCGACTTTCGGTGTCCTCGACCACTTCGAGAAGACTTAATTTGCGGTCGGTATCCCATGAACAAACCCTTTCGTATCGGAGATATTTAAAGAGTAATCTTGTAAAACTGGTAATCCCAATTGCGGATGATTTTTGTTTCTATTTCTTCGCCTGTTTGTCTCTTATGGCCGCTAGTTTTCCGCCTGCTTTCAGCACATCTCTTTCACGGTCACTGAAGCCTAACCTGCATCTACGCAGTTTTATGAGAAGAAAGCTGGAGTTTATGAATGGGGATAACCTTTGCTGGTTTGGCATTTTCTCTTCCAGAAGAGTTTGCTTCCGTTGAGCTACGACCTTGGCTGAACACCAGCAGATTTTATCGCTAGGGGTTTGCTGAGGCTCTGAACGGGCTTGATATAGGAGATAGAAGCAAATTGCCTGAAACAAGACTACTATTTGCTTTTTCCGTTCAGAGTCCTTTTCAGCCCTTCCTTTTTTCTCCGTTGCGCTTGATTCATGATTGCCGATAGATGGACTAAAAAAGGGGAAAGTGGTTTTTGCGGTTTTCGTTTGAGTGCTTACCGTTTTCGGAGCATCAGGATGATTACTAGCCCGATTACTACGATTGCGATAATCGCTCCTGCGCCTACCTAAACACNNAC
>JGI2171J19970_10001801_pt1 | contig 11889 bp, 10 predicted proteins | sample DeeMarSWOR324_28_FD_19970 | JGI IMG/M metagenome (IMG submission 19970) | reverse complement strand
TTAATGTGCGCACCGGGAAAGTTACTTTTTCTTTTTTTATTAAATAAATTTTTTCAGATTGAGAGTATCCTTTATCCTTAAAAAATATCCAATATTTCTGCTGTCCCCATCCTAGCCAGGGAATGTTCATTAAAACAAAAAATATAATTACCTTACGAATCACATTTCCTCCTGGATCAATTTTTTCGAAGCTGTCATCTATGCCGATACTAAATAAATTTGATAATAATAATAACCTTCTATGGGCATGTAACGTTCCATATTAAACTTTTTATTTTAAAAAATCTTTGAGTACCTTAATAGCTATTTTCTATGGTTAAATGAAAAGCTATAATTAATATACTTTTCAATTGCAAATTAAATATATTTTTCTTATTTTGAATTAATCAATATTATTGGTGGAAAAAAATTTTATTCTTTTTTAAAATGAAATTTGCCCAGGTAGCAGTACCCATACCTATTTATCAAACATATACTTATGAAATTCCTTCAGAATTGGAGTCGGCCATACGCCCCGGTTACAGGATTATTGTTCCTTTTAAAAAAAGAAAAATTACTGGTTATGTTGTCTCATTAACGAATCAATGTGACCGTACTGATCTTAAACCAATTTATGATGTTTTGGATGATAGTCTCGTATTGCTACCGGAACTTTTAGAGCTCGCTCAATGGATTTCAGACTATTATATTTGTCCTTTGGGAGAAGCTATAAAAGCGATGTTTCCAGGTGGCATCAATCTGGAATCACATATTTATATTAATTTACTGAAAAGAGAGCAGGAAGTTAGGAAATATATTAAAGAAAAAAACGTCCCAACTCAGGAAAAGATCCTCAATTTATTATGCGAGCACAAAAATCTTTCACTCAAGCAAATTCGGAAAAAAATACGGCGATCAAGCTTATATTTCGCCATTACTAAGTTAACTCATGCCGGTTTTATATCAAAACAGGTTATCCTTTCATCGGCACAGACAAAGCCCAAGTATGAGAATTGGTTAAGGCTCTCCCCTCTATTCGTCGATAACTCAAAATACAATGATATGATAAATGAATTGTCAAGTTCTGCACCTGCTCAAGTTTTGTGTTTAAATATTATCTTTGAACATAAAGAAATATCTCAACGAGAACTCCTCAAACAGGGGGGATTTTCCAGTAATGTGATTACAGTACTGTTAGAAAAAAAATATATCGAAAAATTCCAGAAAGAAGTTTTTCGATCATATTATTCAACACTACCTTCACAAGCTCCAGAAAAAATTGTTTTAAACGAATCGCAAAAGAGAGCTATTATACATATTGCAAATGTTATTGAAAAAGGTATTTTCAAAACATTCCTGATTCATGGAGTGACGGGAAGCGGTAAGACCCAGGTTTACATTGAAGCTATTAAAAAGGTATTAGTGAAAGGCAAAACTGCAATTGTACTTGTCCCTGAAATTTCTCTAACGCCACAAACCGTTAGCCGCTTTACTGCCAATTTCCCCAATCAAGTTGCTGTTCTTCATAGCCGAATGTCGCCAGGAGAACGTTTTGACTCCTGGCGGAAATTAAAACAGGGCGAATTTAAAATCGTAATTGGTCCCCGCTCAGCGATCTTTGCTCCGTTAAAAAACATTGGTCTTATTGTTGTGGATGAAGAGCATGAAACTTCATATAAACAATTAGATACTCTTCCATTATATCATGCAAGAGATGTAGCAGTTTACCGTGGAAGACTCAGTCAAGCCGTTGTCATATTGGGATCTGCTACTCCTTCTCTGGAATCATATTACAATGCAAAAATCCAGAAATATCAACTAATTGAATTGCCAAATCGAATTGATAATATTCCAATGCCCCACGTAACAATTGTGGACATGTTGAACCAGAGAAAAAGATTTCCCCGGCAAAATGTAACTATATTATCAAAAGTTTTGCAGGAAAAAATAACAGAAAAGCTAAATCTCAATCAACAAATTATACTGCTTCAAAATCGGCGCGGTTTTTCCACCTATATTAAATGTAAAGATTGCGGATTTATCGAACAATGTGATAATTGCAACATAACATTAACCTATCATCTGACTAATTACTCACTTCGCTGCCACTATTGTAATTTTACTAAGAAAGCCCCACAAACTTGTCCCAGATGTGGTGCAAGCGATATTCAATTTCAAGGTATCGGAACTCAAAAAGTGGAACAAGAAATAAACAGACTTATTCCAGGGGCACGTGTTGTTCGAATGGATCTGGATACGACGACAAAAAAGAGGTCACATGATAAGATTTTAAAGGATTTTGGGGCAGGAAAATATAATATTCTGCTCGGCACCCAAATGGTTGCAAAGGGACTTGATTTTCAAAATGTGACATTAGTTGGTGTAATTTCTGCTGATACAAGTTTATTGTTCCCTGATTTCAGGGCATCAGAACGTACTTTTCAATTGCTTACCCAGGTGGCTGGTCGTGCCGGAAGAAAAAATGTAACCGGAGAAGTTTACATTCAAACCTATTCACCTGACCACACGAGTTTAAAGTTCGCCAGGGAACATAATTTTAAAACCTTTTTCGTCAGTGAACTGCCAATACGAAAGGAATTGAATTACCCCCCATTTGGACGATTGGTTTATATTCTTATTAAAGGAGAGGATGAGAACAAAGTAAAATCTGCTGCAGAAATTTTTCATGAATGTCTAAATTTACCTGCCAATTTAGGGGATATTTTAGGGCCAGTTGCTTCGCCACTATCCAAAATTCAAAAAAAATATCGCTGGCAACTGATTATTAAAAACAACAAACAACTTGATCCTTCAGGTAAGCTGTTAAGAAAACATCTGTTAGAATCACTTAACGAGTTTAAGTCAAAGAAACAAATACGAAGTGTAAAAATTATGATCGATATTGATCCCATCTCTTTATTATAAACGAAAGTTACTTTCTTGAAAAAAATAAAATTATACTTGCATAAATGTGATTTATCCATTATATTAGAATAATTTTCGTTCAAATATTCTGACTTGAGGGAGGAGCACGTTATTGCGCTATGCGATAATTTCTGATATTCACAGTAATCTTGAGGCACTTCAGGCGGTTCTTAAAAAAATTGAAAAAGAAAAAATCGATACCATTGTTTGTTTGGGCGACATTGTTGGTTATGGGCCAAATCCGAATGAATGCATTGAACTTATTCGGCAAAATTGTGAAATAATTCTTACGGGGAATCACGATTTTGCTTGTATTGAAAATTCAGAATTGTTCTATTTTAACCAATATGCAAAAACAGCTATTGAGTGGACCCTGACAGTATTATCGGATGACAAATTAAAATATATAGCTAATCTTCCTCTCGATGGAAGGATAGAAGATTATTACCTGGTTCACTCCAATCCCTATGATCCCAGGTCCTGGGACTATATTTTATCGATTGATGAAGCAATCTACAATTTTTCCAGGTTCAGTGAAAAAGTCTGCTTTATCGGACATTCACATAGTCCGATTATTTATTTAGAAAATAGCCAAGATGATAATTTAAAATATGATTATAAATTAAACACTAAAATTCAACTTAATCAAAACAGTCGATATATAATCAATGTAGGAAGTGTTGGTCAACCGCGAGATGGCAATCCCGATGCAGCTTTTGGAATTATCGACACAAATAATCAGAGCTATGAACTAAAAAGAGTTAGCTATGATATAAATGCAACTTTTCAAAAAATGACTTCGGTTGGATTGCCGCCGTTTTTAGCCGAACGATTATTAGTGGGAAGATAAGAACCTGGCTTCGCATATCGAAGATGCGCTGTTTTATTGGAGCATTAATTAATGAAAACGATACTTGATACTGGATTTTTCAAAATCAAGTATCGTTAATTCAGTACCATTTTTTTAGAACTTTGAAATTTCGATACTGTTAGTTATCAACTGAACAAACATAAAAAACGGAGAACAACAACAATGAACTTGGGACACGGAGGTAACAACGGACAATCAATAGTATTATCCGGAGAAATGTACAAAGCGATTTCAGAAATATTATCTGACTTAGCGTCAAAAACTCGGGCGCGAGCCATCATATTTTCTGATATGAATGGACATCCAATTACCCAGAGAGGTACATCTGCTGATATAAACATCTCTAACATGTCGGCACTTGCTGCAGGGGGATTCGCTGCCACAACTGAAATTGCAAAGCTTATTGGCGAGAAAAAGCAATTTAAATTTATTTTTCATGAAGGCGAGAAAAATAATGTTTACTTATCAAATGTTGGGGATAACTTTCTACTCATAATTATCTTTGATTCTCAAACTGCATTAGGAATGATCCGTATTTATACCAAACGTGCTATCAATGCACTAACAGAATTGATAGCAAACNTTACCGATACAGAACAAAAAATCACACAATTTGTAGATGTTGATTTTAACAAATATCTCAGTGAAGAGTTAGACAAAGCTTTTAAGTTTTAGATCATTTTTCAAAAATAATTTTGTTACCCGATGTCCCTGCATTTGACTTTTCTTTTTGTTTTATGTTTATAAATTGGGCTCAACGAGAAATCACATTAAAAATAGTATATTATGGTCCGGGGTTAAGTGGAAAAACGACCAACCTTCGTTACATCCATAATAATTTAAATCCTTCATTAAGAGGTGATTTAATCACTCTTAATACAAAAGAAGATCGTACCCTTTTTTTCGATTTTCTTCAATTGGAATTAGGACAAATACTCGGCAAGAAACCTCGTTTTAATCTTTATACGGTACCAGGTCAAGTCTATTATTCACAAAGTCGAAAAATTATCCTTTCAGGTGTTGATGGTATTGTTTTTGTTGTGGACTCGCAGATTGAACGATTGGAGGATAATCTGGATACGCTATTAGACCTGGAACAAAATTTAATTACAATGGGACGCACGTTAAAAAATTTTCCGTTTGTTATCCAATTCAATAAGTGGGATTTACCAAATACAGCGAATATTGATGCCTTACAGCATAAGTTAAATTTTTATCAAGCTCCACATTTTAAAAGTGTTGCTACTGAAGGTATTGGTGTGCTCGAAACTTTAAAAGCAATTATCAACCAGGTTGTAATTCATATCCAACAAAAAGTATAACAAGGATCATCTTATTATGAAAAGCGATTTAGCACCTCAGGAACGAATTGAAAACTTCATAAAAGAGGTTGTCGAACTTGGTAACTATGAAATGGCTTATCTGTTTTCACAGGAGGGCTTATTATTAGCTCAAAGTAAAACTGATGATGTAGTTTCTGAAGACAGGTTGGTTGAAATGTCCATCCAATTTCAGGAAATTCAACGCATGGCTGACGTTATGGCACAAATTTCCGAAATTAAAGAATTAGTGATTGAAGGCTATAATAAAAGAAAAATAGTTTTCAGGTTCTTTAACGCTTTCGATCAAACGGTTGCACTTGCAATAATTATTCCTCCCCAAAAATCTTATAGAGGATTAACGAACAAGCTGGTAAGATTAATTCAAAAAATATCCGATTAAGAGTTCAGATTGCTGAAAATTTCTTCTAGGGAGTGAGATTAAATAACGTTCCCAATTTGTATTTTGTTGACGTTAAGAAAATAAATACTTATAGGACTATACTCCATAATTTATTTTATCTCACTCCCTAAAAAAACCGCATTTCCATATAGATTCAGGAATGCGGTTTTTATTTTGTTTTTTATATTTTTTTTTGTAAATTCAGACCAAATAAAAAATCATAACGATTTATATTGAACAGGATCGGATTTATTCTGAATAATGGATCAAAATTACAAACCCAGATTACGTACAACGCTGTCCTGGATTATCTATGATTTCGCCAATACGATGTTTTCGATGAACGTCGTTAGTATGTATTTCCCAACTCTAATTATTGTTGATTTAGTTCTCGGTGATCAATACGTCAGTTTTGCAAATTCATTCTCAATGATTTTAGTTGCTGTTACATTACCCATTCTGGGAGAAATATCCGATCGTTTCTTCAAAAAGATGCCACTTTTAATAGCCTATACATTAATTTGTATCCTCTTTACATTTTTAATCGGTGTAGTTGGATATAATAGCACAGATAAATTCGTCAAAGTAACCTGGATAATCATCTTTTATATTGTGGCAAATTATGCGTACCAGGGAGGTCTTGTCTTCTATAATGCGATGATGCCGTATGTTTGTTCCGAGCGAAGCATTGGACGAATTTCAGGGTACGGTGTTGCATTAGGGTATTTGGGTTCCATATTAGGACTAACACTTGTTCTTCCTTTTGTTGAGGGTACATTATTTGGTATAAAAATTCCGTTTATTCATTCAGGAGGTAGTGTAGCTTCATTTATTCCTACTGCGGTGCTTTTTTTAATTTTTTCATTACCTACATTTTTCTTTGTAAAAGATCCTCGAATTCATGAAAAAACAAAAGAACCCAGAATTGATATTAAAACATCTTTTAAAAAAGTTTGGGACGGTTTATCGAATACACGAAAATATCCCGGTGTAACCAGATTTTTAATAGCCAAATTTTTTTATGAGGATGCGATTCAAACTGTAATTATCTTTATGGCTATTTATGCCCAGAAAGTTATGGGCTTAACAAAAGAGAGTACAACACAATTTTTTATTGCCATCATACCCTCTGCAATAATAGGATCAGCGTTATTCGGAGTTATAACCGATCATTATGGACCTAAAAAAACTCTCACCATGGTACTAATCGGATGGATTTTAAGTCTGTCTATTGTGATCATTACTATGAAATTGTGGGTGTTCTGGCTTGTGGGAGCTCTAATAGGCGTTTTTTTGGGATCAACGTGGACTTCGGCTCGACCATTACTCATCTCTTTGGTGCCAAGGGAAATGTTAGGTGAATTTTTTGGACTCTACTCTTTGTCTGGAAAATTGGCTGCGATTATTGGTCCCCTAGTATGGGCAACTGTCGTTAATATTTTTGATCACTATGGTAACATCATTAAATATAAATCAGCAATTTTAGCTCTTAATATTCTCATAATTATAGGATTCGTTATTCTACAGCGGGTACCAGATATTAAAAGATTAAGTAAAAAATAAGTTCTTCTGGAAAGGGTCATTATTATGATAAGGATCCGACGAAGGAGGATTCCCTTTTTCTATTCTGTAACCAACTATCTTTAATTAGTCAATTATACTGTTAAAGAGATGGTTTTCGGATTGAAACCTTCGCAAGGATTATTCCTGTTGAGTCCGAAAACCACTTCGTCTTGAGTTTAATTCCAAATTCTGTAATCAAATTTTTAATTTCAACGGTAATGGAAGATCAAATCCCAACAGTATCGCTACAAATAGCCGACTATATCATCATGGCAATATATATGCTGAGTTTAATCGCCATGAGCCTTTACTATCGCAAATTCGCTCAGTCCAGCATGGACAACTATTTCCTTGGCGGTAGGAATCTGAAAGGCTGGCTCAATGGGACGTCTTATGCTGCCACCTGTATGAACGCTGATGTCGCTCCTGCCTACTGTGGCATGACCGTCATTACCGGACTTTATATTTGCTGGTGGTACATTAGCCGTTTTGGTCTGGCGTTGATGATTGGCGGGATTCTGTTTGCCGTTCTCTGGCGACGGACAAAAATTTTCACTTCACCTGAATTTTATGAATTAAGATTCAACGGTACACCAGCAATTCTGATGCGTTCATGGGTTGCACTGCGGAGTGCCTTTATTGCTGTGGTAGCCTGGACAGGCGCCGGACTTCTCGGCTTAAGTAAAGTATCGGAAGCGTTGTTAGGCTGGGAAAAATGGCAGACTTTTCTGGTGGTTATTCCAGTCATCTTAATTTATGTGATCGTGTCAGGTTATATGGGCGTTGTCATTTCCGATCTATTCCAGACAATTATTATAATCGCTGCTTCGCTTATCTTAATGGGAAAGGTATGGGCAGATTTTGGCGGACCAAGCGGACTTTACGATGGGCTGGTGAGTCAGTTCGGAACCGGTGTGGTAAGCTGGCATCCGCCAGTAAGCCATGAGCTCCTGGGTGTTATTGGTGTTATTGCCTGGACAGTTGGGACAGCAGTGGGTTACGGCGGAGATGTCGCACCTATGGCAGGGGCAATGGAGGGTCAGCGCCTTCTCTCATGTCGTAATGCTCGCGAAGCCTCAAAAATGTATATCTGGACTGAGGTGGTACTTTTTCTCATGCTGGCAGTACTAACTTTACCTGCTCTTGGCGCAATGGTCAAATGGCCTGGTTTGCATGATGGCACCATTAACAAAGAGCTATCCTATGGGATATTATTGGGACATTATCTTCCGACTGGATTGCTCGGTTTAGCGCTGATCGCAATGTTTGCGTCTATAATGTCTACTGTTGACTCAAACATGAATTTTGGTGCCCAAGTATTTATTAATGATGTTTACCGAAGATCTATTCGTCCCCATAAACCGATGTCTCATTACATGCGAGTTGGAAAAGTTGTTATGTTTGTAATTATGGTATTGGCGATTCTGATTGCTTATCATGCACAAAATGTAATTGATATTGCAGTTTTTATGCTTGGGCTATCTTCGGCAGAGTTAACGGCTAATTGGGCACAGTGGTGGTGGTGGCGTTTCAATGGAAAAGCAAGGCTGGTAGCATCTTTTGGAGGTCCGATCATCTTTTTATTAAATAAATTTTTCATATTCAAATATCTGATCAACGCAGGTCAGGATACGGCTTATTGGGTCGTGCTGTCCTCAATTACTGCCACATGCGTATTATGGATATTCGTATCGCTGATCACCCAGCCTGATCCTGAAGAAAAATTAGTTAAATTCTACAAGCTTGCCAGACCGATGGGCTGGTGGAAACCTATCGAGCAGAAAGTCGGGATTAAGTCGATTAGTCATCAGTTGATTTTCATTGGATTAGGAATCGCATTTTTAGGTTCTGTAACGATTGCTTCAGGGGTAATTGGATTTTCATGTCTTTATATTGCTCGATGGTGGACTGCTATTTTATTTATCAGTGCAGGTGTTTTTCTAACTACTATATTTAAAAATTTTTATAGAAAGTATTTGAATAATGTACAAATCAATAATGATGAGTAATTATGTCATGTGGTAATTGATTGTATCGAAATTTCAAAGAGTTTATTACATTTTAATCCTTAACGAGTATATCGTTTTCAAATTTTTTTTGACCTTTTATCTCCACAGCATCTTTAGTTTTGAGTCAAGTTTTGGATTTAATGAGAGGTAAACCAATGGGAGCGCGTAGTGTGTCATGTTTTACGCCTACGCCACACGCTCAACGCTTTACGTTGTGCAATCTCTTTTCGAATCAAAATTATTGTTCACAACTCGTCGGTTTGAGCCGAAGCCTCGTTAGAATTTATAGGAGAAAGTCACTCTATTTAAATATCCGATCGCGCCAAAAGATGATAATCCATAATCAAATTCATATTGCTTCCAATCAATGCCCAAACCCAGTGAAATCCCTGCATATTGATCACCATCTGCTCCGATCTTTTGATCGCGACCAAGAGAATTATATCCCACTCTCAGCAAAACACCTTCGGTCAAGGTAAATTCACCACCAACGTTTATCTGAATATCGTCATCGACATACTTGTTTGCTGACACACAATACTCTAAAGGTAGGTGAGCCAATTTTTTTGAAAATCCGAGGACAACATTGAGGGGAAGTGGATCTTTATCCTCCATAAATGCTGTTAATGTATAACCTAAGTTAAAAATACCTATACCAATGTTCATATCTTCTATGAATGGTACTTTGTAGATTATTCCAAGATCAAGAGCAAGAGCACTGGAGTTGTATTCATCAATAGCAGAGTGAATAAATTTAGCTGAAACACCAGTTAGTATATTTTTATTTAATGACCGCCCCAAAGATGTTGTAACAGAAAAACTCCCGGCGCCGAAACTGCCAAGCCTGTTGCCATTGATATCAGTCTCTTCAAAATCACCATAATTCATATAATTAACGCCAACTGCAACCTGTCCAAGACTTTTTAATGCCTGAGTATACGCAACAAATCCAGATTGAAAATCAAGTACATGATTGAGGTAAGTTGCGGTTGCAAATTTTCCTGTAATTGAACCCAATCCAGCCGGATTAAAATAGATGGCATGAATATCTCCAGGGATAGAGATGAACGCCCCTGCCATTGCCGAGGGTCGTGCTCCGGTATGCGTTCGTAAAAATTCATATCCTGCCCTACCTGAGGAAGGGCCAGCCGCTGCTGAATTTATATAAATTATTATGCTTAGCATTAAAGCCAGAAGAGGCCAAAATCGTTTCATATTTTCTCCTGTATAAAATTAACAACCGATCTTTTTCAAAACACCAAGAAAGCGAAAACGAAATATCAATTCTACTTGTAGTCCTCAAAAATACTTAAAATTGCTAAAAATATCAAGTGATTTTTAGCTGGTGGGAATAAATAAATTTAACAATTCAATTTTTACCAACATTTATAAATTAAATGGATAATTTATGAGCCTAATCTAAAAACTAATAATCAGGCATGGTCATTGCGAACGGAACGAAACAATCCCTTTTACCAGTCAAGATTGTTTCGGCATAGAACGCCTTGCAATGATTGGTAATGAAATGATTCTATGATTTTCGACCTTTTTAGAATAAACTCATTTATTGTATAACAAAATTAAATGAAAAATGTTCAATAATTTTATAGACCTGGTATGTGGTTTAAAGATGTTAAAACAATCTTCCATAAAATAGCGATTTCGATAAACTACTAACACCAATTTTTGCTGAAGTTTCCAAAAAATAATTGCCTGTTATAAATCAGATGAGTCATATTACTTACGATCAATATTTAATCTTGTTGGATTTATTAACAGAAATGGCAATGAGCCGAAATATTATATCCCACCTAACAGACTTTCCCCAGATCTGAAATATCCTCAGGCCGAAAGTTTTGAAGTGTTTGATCGCATTAATAAAGATACACTTACAGATATAGATAGAAATCATCGAGGCTTTTCGCAATGTTATCTTAAAGGACTGAACGGAAACCAGCTTTTCTTTTTATGACGGCTTAGGAATGACAAGTGAATTTTGGGTTGGAATTAGATTGGACTCGAAAGATGAGTATTTCGAAAACTGATTTCGGATTTAAGATTTCGGAATAAAAAAAATAATTCCAAAATACGATTTCGTAAATCCTTTTAACCAGGGATATTCAAATGAACGCATTAGAAGTAACAGAAATATTAAATCTTAGCACTCCTGAAAAGATACTTTTTTGGGAGGAATTGTGGGATTCAATTTCATTGAACGAAGAGGAAACAGCAATCCCTGAATCCCATAAAGTTGAGTTGGATCGACGATTGGACAAATATTTGGCTTCATCTGGAGAATTATTGGCTCTGGAAGAATTATAAATAAGAATTAATGAGAGAAGAAATATCGAATGATTTTCTTGAATTTTACAAAATGGTATGCATCAAAAATAAATTAAAAAAAATTATGAATGTTGAAATAAATTTTGAACAAATGAGTGTTTCAGAAAAATTGTACATCATGGAGCTTTTTAGACTCGTTAAATTTAGACATCGAATCATTGAAAATTTATGCAGGAATTCATAGTATTCAATTTGGAAAATATCATCGCCTTCTTTCGAAACGCTTCCCTTTTGCTGTTTATTATCGTATTAAAGAAAATGAAATTCGAGTTTAAGCTGTTTTAGATTGCCGAAGGGATCCCGCCTGGATAAGAAAAAGATTAGGATATCTAATATTCATATAATATTGTTGGTATCTTATTTAGCAGATTTATTGGTCTATTGTTCTGTTGATTTTAATTAGTGTCTGGGCGAAAACACCTCAAATCCATCAAAATTGATGACCGAGGTCAGGTGATAGATTTTGCAATTTTTCTT
>JGI2171J19970_10001798_pt1 | contig 11912 bp, 13 predicted proteins | sample DeeMarSWOR324_28_FD_19970 | JGI IMG/M metagenome (IMG submission 19970) | reverse complement strand
CTAATTCAGGTTTCAGAGTCGAAAGAGAATTCCCTAATCATTAAACGTTGCAGAGGGTTATTTCGCGAGAAATAAGCTTGGGTTACCATTATTCTCCTCTTTCTCGGTTTTTTGAGTTTTCTTTAATTAAATTTTCAAACATAACTGCAATAAAGATTAAGCATCAAAGAATTAGAGCTGTAGCATAGCAACGCGTAAGCTCACCTGGAACCGCAATCTCAGTTGTTGTTGTTCGCAATGCAGGTTTTCTCTGAACAACAACACGCAGAGCCTATTCATGTATTAAGAGTCCCTTATCTAGAGGACACTTGTCGTCGGTAAAAAACGTAGACAGAAGACGACGACAACTGTGTCTCTGGGATCGGGGATCCTGCTATGTCCTTCGTAAAAAAAGATAGGGAGAGGGGGGTAGGTGCTGAGTAGTAGCCATAGGCTACTACGAGTTTCCATAAGCAAGAGTCCCAATCCTCAGTAATGCGCGCGCATAATTGAATGTAACATTAAACAATGTTAAACTGTATCAAAAGCTGTATCAAACTGTTTTGCGCACGCGACTAGATTTCGAATTTTCTAATTATTTTTTTCTCTTTTTTCCCGATTATTTCCGCCGCAACGTGAATGTATTTCTGTAGTCCCGAATTTTCAATTCTGTTCTTTAGTAGCTCATCTATTTGGAAGATGCCTGCGGAATTGGACATTGTTATCTTTATGGCTATTGGTTTTTTCTCGCTTTCTTCAATCTCTACTTTCTTGATTGAGAGCGCTGAAACCGCATGAATGTCCACTTTTCCCGCTTCAAACGGTATTCTTGCTCTTCCCTGCTCCATGTCAAGAGCATCGGCGACTCGTACAATGCCTGCTTCTATGGTTAGAGGTTTGTTCACTGGCTCATGAGAGATTATAGCATGTAATACTTCGGAACAAATTATGGCGCGTTCTTCTTCACTATAGATTGGCTGTAGGTATTTCTCTACGAAATCCAAGGCCAACAGCGTACCGTACTGTTCGTGTCCGTTCCTCGTGATTATCATTCCTAAATCATGAAAAATCGAGGCGAGAACCACCACGACTTCAGCGTCTTCATTCCTCATTCCGTAATGCTCAACAATGCTTGGCAAAATCTTTTTCCCAACCAAGATTCTCAGAAGCTTCAACGCTGAGTTGGCGACGATTTTCACGTGTGTTGGTCCGTGGTCTGTGTAACCCAAACGGTCAATTGCCATAACGTTAGAGCACTTCCAAAAAGTCTGCAGTTTCAAGTCATTTTTCACCTTCTCAACAATATGCTCTAGCTTTGCGTTGCCACGACACGGTATGTTAAAGACGTAAGCCATTTCGCATCAGCTCCCATTTCAGATTATTCCATATTCTTTCTTACTGAGCAATAGTATTTCTTTTGCCTTTTTTACGGGTTCGGTAAGTTGCTTCATAGGAATTTTCGTTTTCTTCGACAGTTCATAAACATCACGTGAGATGAGTTGTTTGAGAAGAATTAGTCCACTATCCAAGAGTTTTTCTCTGTTGCTTTTATTCAATCCCTTCAAGATCGTTACTGGGTGGAGCCTCTTTTCTTCGATCATTCGTTCTAATCCCTGTTTTGGCGGGGTCTTCCATCCGATGCGACGTATACCTCTGCATTTTGCATACCGGCTAGCATGCTCTGAAAACTTTGTATTGCATACTACTAGGACTTCGCTGAAATCAATTGGATGTAAACCAAGATTGAATCCTTCAGTTAGGTCCTCGAGGTTTGCTCGTGCTATGCGTGGCACATCCAAGCCTGTATAAATGTGATGGTTAAAATGATGCTTTATTTCCACCAAATAGGTTTTGTTACCTTTGGTTGCGACGGCGTCAACTTCATGCTCAACACATCTGCCTCTCACAATCTGGTTGCAGGACACTGTGTATCCGTGTGCTTCAAGCAGCATCTGTATAAACCGTTCAAAATCTGGTTTGGGTCTAAGCAAGCTAATAGCCCTTCTAAGATCGATTTGGTGCTTCACTACAGGTCGATATTTCTTCAGATAGCTAAAGATCATTTGAAGAATTTGCTTGGTTGGTATATCATCATACAATCTGTTTTCAATCTTGTCAGCAATTTTTTCTGCAATTTCCTTACTTGCGTGCATCCTCAGGCAAGTGTTGATAACCTTCCGCCTATGAAATAGCTGTCTTGTTCCATCAGCTTTTTTAACAAAAATTCCAGGCACTGATTTCACCTGCGTGGGCTCTGCTCAAACCATATATGGACTATTACTAGCTTAAAGCTAACGCGGCGCGAAAAGTCATGGGCTATATGCACATGAGCTATCGCTAGAATACTTAGGCTACCCTGCACATACCAACGTACTCTTTTTCTGTTACAATCTCTTTGGAAGTTTTAACATACGTAGAATGTTGATGCTGTGCCAAATTGAAATGCGAAACATCTCTGCAACATCTTTTTTTGGGGGAAAAAAGGAAAANCCCTAGACAACCAAAAAACAGCAAAAATTCAAAGGTGACAAAAGTCACCGAATTTCGCAACTAAAGCTGACAGCCTCCGTTATGAACTGTTTTGTTCCAATGATTCGCTCTTCTGCCAGTCAACTTGGCAAAAACAAGCCCTAAGAAAGCTTTACAACATACAAAAACGTTAACAACATACGCAACAAACAACAAAGGAGTATACAGAATAAGCTTTTTTCGACCGTCACAAACCGCGCCAGCGACAACCTCTAAGAAAGGAGCAATATCCCCGTTTAAAGTAAAGAATACACTAATAACTAGAGCCATCCAATAAGGCAACAAAGTAGGAGGGTTAACCAGAAACAAAACAAACAAAGAAAACCAACTTAACATAACCAAAACAGGCACGAAATAAACACTTAACAACATTAAACCATCAACCTTCTCCTTTAGCGACATCCTCTTACTTCTCAAAAGATGTGGCATATACTCAAAAGCACACTGCATGTGACCTTTAGCCCAACGGCTCCTCTGACCCCAATATTGATGAAGTTTAACTACACCCTCTTCTCCGCTCTCCGCGTAATTCACATACTTCACCTTATACCCCGCCAACCTAAACCTTAAAGTCAAATCAGTATCTTCCGCCAAAATCTTAGGATTAAATCCGCCAAAACGCAGAAGCAAATCGCGTCTAATCATCCCAACCGTGCCCGCAAACTGGGGAACTAAACCTAACCTATCACGGGCATACTGACTAACCCTATAACCACCAATGCGCTCCAAAGCCACAATCCTTGAAATCCAGCTTTCCTTGTCATTCAAAACAGAAATCCTGCCTTGGACTGCACCAACATGTGGATTCGAAAAATACGGAAGCATCTTCTCTAGAATATCCGTTTGAGGAACATAGTCTGCATCAAAACAACAAACGAAATCTCCCACCGCAAAACGCAATCCAACATTCAAAGCTTCAGCCTTACCGTTGCCTCCCACATCACGATTAACAACCTTAATCAGGTCAGGATACCTAAAAGTATAAGATTTAACAATTTGACTGGTAGCATCCTCACTGTGGTCATCAACCACAATAACCTCAAACTTATCTTTAGGATACGTTAACTCAGTAAGCCTCTGCAACAAACGTCCAACCACTTTTTCTTCATTGTGAGCAGGAACAAGAATCGAAACAAACGGTAACTTGGATAAAACTTTCTTCTCAACAAATGGTTCTTCAGAACGATGCTTTATTGCAGCAAAACTGAAAACATAATGCCGAAACGTATATGAAAACATAACAACCAAATTGAATAAATATGATATTTCCAATAGCATTCTTTCAGCCTCATTCACGATTGAGATCAGAGATTAATTCTCGCTACCTTTAGCAATATAAAACCAACGAAATTTCCAGACAAACTATTTGCACGCACCACCATATACACGTCACACCAGTAAAAACAAACCAAAGAACAAAAACTACCAAAAGCAACAACAAACAACTAATCAGCAAACTCTATTTGGGAACAAATACAGGGGCTACCAAACCCTACACACACAAACACTCACAAAGCAACCTTCATAACTGTTAACCACGCGCGCATAAGCCTTCGTTTAGTGCTGTAGGTTTTCCTTCTCCACCAATTAGGAGATAAGTTAACGGTTATAGTTTGTAGCCAATTTTCCTCAGAAACTCCTTCCTAGCCTTAACATCTGGTTCTGTTTCAATTCCTTTACTTTTTAAGCCGTCTACAACGCCTAGAATTCCTCTACCTTGCTCTGTTTCTGTGACGATCACTTCCAACGGGTTTGCTGTCGCAGCGTATATGTTGCAGACTTCTGGAACCTGTTTAATTTTCTGCAAAACGTTAATGGGATAAGCGTTTTTTATGAAAATGATGAAACAGTGTCCGCATCCCAACTTAAACGCGTGTTGGGATGCTAATTTTTTCAGTTCCTCATCGTTGCCTTCACATCTCACTAGGCATGGTCCTGAACTCTCGCAAAAGCCGATGCCGAACTTTATGTTTGGAACAGAGTTCACCAGTGCTTCGTAAAGGTCTTCAACGGTTTTGATGAAATGTGCCATCCCCAGCACCACGTTACATTCTTTGGGCATTTCTATCTTCATTACTTGAAGTTCCATTTTTTCTCACCATACACTATAGGTTTTACCAATTCTATTAAATGAAACTTATCATATTGTGAAAAAACGTTAGAATGAGAAGAAAAGTAGCTCTTTTACTGGATGCTTCAGCGTAGGGTAATGCGCGCGCATTTTCTTGGCTTCGCTCTATTCTACTATTTCAAACTGATCTTTTGTTGCTCCACAAATTGGGCAGACCCAGTCATCCGGCAGTTCTTCAAATGGAGTCCCTGACGGTATTCCAGACTCTGTGTCTCCCTCCTCTGGATCGTATATATATCCGCAAATAGTGCATCTATACTTTGCCATTTTACTTTCTCTTCTATTTTCTTCTTTTATGTAAGTTGGAGCTGCCTTAGGAGTTGTTCCTTTCTTTATTTTATGGTAATAAGCATAGGTCATAGGTTCTTCATCAGTAAGGATTTCGGCATCAACCACTTCGCCAATGAAAATGTTATGTGTGCCTCCATCAAATTCCTTAATCACTTTAGCATCTAAATATGCAATTGTATGATCTAAAACTATTGGGGCACCAGTTCTGCCAATTTTGTAATTTATTCCTTTGAATTTGTCTGTATCCCTTCCACATTTGAAACCAAAATTACCTATAAACTCTAAGGGTGTACTCTTTGAAAGAACTGAAACAGCAAAGACTTTGCTCTCCTGAATAAACTCATAGGTGAAGTTCTTCTTATTAATACAAACCGCTATTGTGGGGGGTTCAGATGTTGCTTGAAACACCGTGTTGGCAATCTGACCGTTACAGTTGCCCTTTTTCCCAGAAGTTATGACGTACAAGCCATAACTTATCTTATGTAACGCCTTATGATTCATTTCTTGGCACTTCCTGATTTTATGTGTTTTTTGTTGTTTTATATTATGTGGTGACAGAACACGTTTCATTTTTGTTATGTCTAGCAGACAATGCTCCGGCATAGAGTAATGTGTACGCGCTTAACAAATTTTAGAAAGACGTTTAAGCAAAGCGCCACTACGCTCGTCAAAAGCGCAATCAAGGGGTACAACTCGCCTCCAAACGATCATCAATCTCAGTTCGATCAATCTTCTCAGGGTTCTCACTCAACATATTCAACATTAATTAGATTCAGCGGCATAAACCAACGAAACGTAATCTTACGCTTTTAAAAACTTAGCAAAAACATGAAATGAAACTTATCAATTTAAAAACATTAAAGAAAAGATTGCGGGTAATCTGTTCTTGGGTGATGATAAAATGAGTTGGGAAGAGACGTTAAATCGTTATAGTAAACTTATTGATGAAAAATTGAAAGATTTTTTCGCCGAAGCTAAAAGTGTAGCGCAGGCTTACCATCCCTTCATAGGCAAGGTTTACTCTAACATGGAAGAGTTTATGCTTAGAAAAGGGAAGAGAATTGCATCATGCAGCACCCTACTCACATACAAAGGCTATACTGGTAACGTTAACGATCAAATCTTAAAGGTCTGCGTTGGCATCGAGTTGTATCGTCACTGCATTTTGGTTCACGACGATCTGGTTGATAAAGATGATTTCAGGAGAGGAAGAAAAACCTTTCACTTACTACTCGCAGAAAACCATTATGAAAGACTGGGAAACGGAACAGCAGTTTTCACTGGCGACATGATGTATGCCTTAGCGCTCCAGTTCATGCTAAACTCAGGTTTCAGCCAAGAAAAGTTGAATAAAGTTGCATTACTGCTTTCAGAGGGCTACCGTAACGTGAACGAAAGTCAAACATTAGACCTGCTTTTTGAGTATAAGAACCCAGACGTTGATGAATGGTACGTTATGGCTTCGAAAAGAGCGGCTTCTTTGTTTAAAACAACAATTCTCATAGGAGCGATTCTAGGCAACGCTTCAGAAACTGATATTCAAGTTTTAGAGGAAGCTGCAATGCACATGGGTTACTCGTTTGACATCCAAGACGACATCATAGACACTTTTGCCTCCTTGGAGCAGTATGGCAGACCGCCAGGCAGAGACTTGTTACTTGGAAAGAAACCGTTGCATATTATCTACGCTTTTAAGCTTGTAGACAGAGAGGGAGTGAACACGTTGACGAAGCTAACTGCTGAGAAACAAATCAGCTCAGAGAATCTTGAGTTGGTTAGACAGATTATTAGTGAGAGTGGTGGTCTAGATGCTGCAAAGAAGAAGTCGAAGGAACACGCCGAGAAAGCGAAGCAACTCATTGCTAAGACAAGTTTAAGCAACGAAACAAAAAGGTTCTTTGCCTCCCTAATCACCTACATAGAAGAAAGCTTAGACTGGTACAAATAAGCTAAAGACTTCGTTAATTAAGCTGGTCAGCTTCAACTTTTTTCGCCAAGAAACCAGTTACTTGAAGCAAGCTTTTTCCGATTCCCAAAAGATTAACCAAAACGAGAATCATCAAGAACGCTTTAACGTCAACCACAAGACTCACTGTGAACTCTTGCATGGGTATCGTCAAATTGATAATGCCGCCATTAAAAGCAACGATGAAATAAATTATCATAATCAATGCTCTGGCTATGCTAAACGCATATCCGAAGATAGTTCCAGAAAACAGGTTAGTGATGACCGCGAAGAAAACAGCTATTCCAATAAACAAATCAAAAAGCTGGTTGTATCCGAAAGGAAGAAAGCCAATTGGAAAAAGAAGTGTTGGCAAATAACCAACAAGAACATACGTAATTATGCCCCATACCGCAGCCTTGAAAACATTCGGAACCATTTTCTTTATGAACGATTTCTTGTTGCTTTCGTTAACCATAGGGTATCCACCGCTCCACTGTAAACATAGGAACATCAAAAACTAAACGAAAATTTCCGCTTCCCGTTAGTTTCGAAAGATCCCCAATACTGAGGTATATTTCAACCGGTTCATCATATTCACCATATGAGAACACATTTAAACTGCGTTGCTCAGAGGTTACCAGTTCATTCATATCATTGTATACTTCTAGCTGCATCGTTCCTACTATGTCGAAAAAAGAGTGGTTTTCAAAGCTTATCGGTATAACTAATGTGTTGTTTTCGGGGGGAACGTATTCGATAGAGAGGTTGGATAAGGGTGCTCCCCAAGGAATTGTCAGGTTCATGGATATTTGAACAGGAATTGCATGCGCGAAATTTAATGCGACAAACGCGTCTAACTCAAAAGAACTGTCGTTGAAAAGAAATTCAGCATACCCCATTGACAGGATATCAGGTAGAGCGATAGAGATGTTGTGTGCTGTCTCAACGTTGCTTCCACTTGCTATTAAAGGAACAAAAGTTTCGGACAGCACCAGCAATGTTCCGTTATAATCTTTTACATGCGTCGTGACATTTAGTTCAGAGATATCATAATACCCCCGGTTGTTGATGAAGAAAGGCAACGACAACACTACATCTCCATTTGATGAAAAAAATTGACTTTCTCCAAAGTCTATGCCTAAATTCATAACTGAATAGACAGCTGTAATCGCAAAAGCAATTAGGAGTATCCAGAGTATGAGTGTAGCTATGGCCAGCGCTCTTATGGCCTGTTTCATTTGCTCTTCTTTCCTTTCACCTTCGTAGAAGGCTGCCTAGCAACACTGGATTTTTTAGTCACTGACTGAACCTCGGGCACACGTTCTGCTTTGACCGCTGGGGGAGCTTTCCATTTGGGTGAGGTTAGAAGTTGCACTCCTCTTATTGTTATTATGGAGCCGATCCATCCCATTATGCCGAGGTACATCATTCGAATGCATGCTTCGATCAGTGGACCCAAAGCCTCACCGAAAAGGTCTACAAGCCCAGATGTAGCGATGATGCTAAAATCTTCTTGGAGAAACCAGTAAGCGTTAAGGAATGTGAAAGCTAACAGAATTACGCCTACGAGTAGAACAGCGTACCTTGGAACTTCAAGTTTACTTATCATGAAATGAAACCTCCATGTGCAAAAATAAGCAAGGATAGACAAACATATTAAAACTTGTGTCGCACTAAACTATATTCACTCTAACTATCTCGGCTCAGCAACTAAATTATCAGAGTTTCTTTTAAATATGTAAACTCATTAATTGAGCTAGAAACTAAACGTGACCATTGAAATTGTAAAGAGGCAGACAAAATGAAAAGAATAAACTTCGGAACAGACGGTTGGCGCGGAGTAATCGCCCAAGATTTCACATTCGACAACGTTAAAGTGGTTGCCCAAGCCCTAGCCGACTACTTGAAAACCAAAGGTTTAAGCCAGAGAGGCTTTGTTGTTGGCTACGACACCCGATTTCTGTCAGACAAATTTGCCAAAACTCTCGCTGAAGTAGTGGCAAGCAATGACATCCCTGTTCTTTTGGCCTCTAAACCAGCCCCCACGCCTATAGTATCTTTCACCGTAAAGAACCGCAATGCAGGTGGCGGAGTGGTCATCACAGCCAGTCATAACCCACCAGAATATAACGGGATTAAGTTTAAACCAGAATATGGCGGGTCAGCCCTCACTCACATCACAAAGGAAATTGAGAACCTTCTATATCAAAGTCCAGTTAAGCAGGATGAGAAAAAAGCAAAAAGATACGTTAGAGAAGTGGACTTTGAAACTGAATACTTTGCCAAAATAAAAAGCCTAGTAGACTTGAGGCTTATTGGAGAGGCAAGTTTCAAAATTGTAATTGATACTATGCATGGTGCTGGAGACAGAATTATCGAAAGGTTGCTGTCAGGTACAAAATGTCGGGTGGAAACTATTCGTTTTAAACCGAACCCAACGTTTGGGGGAGTAAAACCCGAGCCCATTCTTCAAAACCTGCAACCCCTAATTGATACTATAGTTAGACAGGGCGCAGACATTGGACTAGCCACAGATGGAGATGCAGATAGAGTTGGAGCTGTCAACTCGAAGGGACAATTTATTTCGCCTCACGAAGTTTTCGCGTTGCTCATTTTACATCTGCACCAGAATAAAAGCTGGAATGGCGGAGTAGTAAAAACCGCGTCCGTGTGCAATATCGTGTCCAATGTAGCGGATAAGCTGGGTTTACCAGTTTACGAAACAGCGGTGGGTTTCAAAAACATATGCGAGCTCATACTTAAGGAGGACATCCTAATTGGCATCGAGGAAAGCGGAGGGGTAGGCTTCAAAAACCATGTGCCAGAGAGAGATGGAATCTTAGCGGCTTTCTTTATCTTGGAAATGATGGCGATGAAGAAAAAAAGCTTTGATGAACTTTTGATGGAGTTAACTAACGAGTTTGGCGAAGTGCACTATGATCGAATTGACCTTCAATACGAAAAGCCTGACCGTATGGATCTGATTCCTAGCCTGCAGTCCCAACCGCCACAGCAGGTGTGTGATTTGAACGTGGAGAAGATTAGTACATATCGGGGTGTCAAGGTTGTTAACGGAATTAAATTCCATTTTGCTGACAAGAGAAGTTGGCTCTTGATAAGGGCTTCAGAAACAGAGCCCCTCATGAGAATCTACGCAGAGGCAGCCAATGACAAAATGGTGCAACAATTATTGAACGAGGGCCAACGATTGTTGAAAATGGCGGCTAAAGATTAATAGAAAAAGCTTCTCTCCTTTTTAAGGCACGAATGAGACTTGACGCTTCGGAGGCAGATTTTGCATGAGCAACNTTCTTCACTTTCTCCAAAACCAGTCGAGCTTCACAGTGGGGGCATCTTCTAGTTTTCTGGGCAGTTTTGGCCAGCAGTAGTCGTCCACACCTGTAGCAAACGATCACCACGTACATTTGATAATGCCTCGCTAAAGCGAAAAGCTTTTCCTCGATGGTTCGTTTATCTGCTGTAAGAGGATGCTAATAAATGAGTCGTGAATCTCTCATCGATCTCACAATCAAGTTTTTCAGACGAAACGGCTACAAAATAGAGAAGAATGCAACTTTAGAGGGATTCTCCGGACTGCCCCACAGTTTTGACCTTGTTATTCGCAAAGGTGAGAAAAGACATTTAGTTTGGGTTAGGAATTGGAAACGAACAGTTGGCGTTAACATGGTGATAAACATGGATAAAGCTTCAGAGGACGTTGGCTTTTCAAATCCAATAATGGTTTCTGAAAAGTTTAGTGGACACGCCAAAGCATACGCCAACCGCATGGGTGTTACCTTACTCACAAGCCGCCAAATATTACGGAGACTTGGATAAACTAAAAATCCCTTAGAAATTCGTTCAATCGCCCCTCTTTTTCCAGTTTCCCCAACCAGTCCACTACGCCGACTCTGCATTCTCTTTTCTCTTCCAAAACCGCGACTATTTCCTCCGCCACCTCTTCTATTGTTTTACTAGTGACATTGATTTCACACACTTTGTCGGAGCCGCAGACGCGTACAGCGTCCCATAGACAAACGTCTAAGATTTCAGCGGCAAGGTTTTCCCAGAGTTTTCTATTTTTGAAATCGCGGTTTTCCAATATCTTTTTCAGCTCTTCGGGATCTCGTCTTAAAACGAAAGCTAGGTGAACGTTTTTGGCGGGTAAAACGTTCATTGAGTAATGGCCATCAATTATAACGTCTTGATCATAACTCTTAATGATGTCTCGCACTCGTTCTGAAACTTTCTTCATGTCAACGATTAAGGTTTTTCTAGCTTTGTCTACTCCACTAGCCAATTTTTCTTGCTTAACGAGCCTCGTTAAATCAATGTTGGTAGCGTTTAGTTTAGAGGCTAAGAATTGAGAGACAGCGGTTTTTCCCACTCCAGGTGTACCTGTGACTAAGATAACTCGTTTAAACGTGCTTCACCCATCTTGTCTTACTTCTTTGTTTGTGATAAAAATTTTCCTGCAGTGCTCCAACTGCGCACGACATTTTGTGATTTTTGCTTCAGTAAAATTATTAAATCAACTTTGCAACATTTCGGACTATGACACAGAGAAGAGTTGCCCCCTCAGAGACTGAGGGAGTCCCAATTGTTCTCACAGGCTCAGCTACGGATATGAGTGATTTCAAACTCAATCCCTTTAGGGCATTCACTGGAGGTTTCCCAACAAGCATTGTTCCGAAAAGATTACTAAGAAAATATTGGTATCCACCAGTGCCCAACAACGGGGATGACACTGCCAAATATGCACCTTACGGAATGCGAAAAATCGAAGCCGTGTTGATTAAAGAATTTGGCGCCGAAAACGTTGCGGTTGTACATCCTAATAATCTGCAAAAAGTTGTGGGCCCAAAAACAAAAGTTATTGGAATAACTTCTATGGAACCAGCTGGGACGGGTTTCGTCAGCCGAACGTACACATCCTTTGTAGGCTTTGGCGGAGAACCTGTAGCAGCTGCTGAATTCAGAGAATTAGTAGACAAACCCCTTCTGCGAAAATGGGGTGCAAAAATAATCCTTGGG
>JGI2171J19970_10001787_pt1 | contig 11937 bp, 13 predicted proteins | sample DeeMarSWOR324_28_FD_19970 | JGI IMG/M metagenome (IMG submission 19970) | reverse complement strand
CAACGAATACACTAAAAGATGAAGAATGAACCACAGGTGTCCCACGGTGAGTCCTCCCAGAAAGTAACCACTAAGGTCTGCAGTTTGCAGGTGGAAAAAGTTGGGTAACCAGGTGATGAAGGATTGGGAATAATCCGAGTGGTTGAGCAGTCCCAGATAGGATAACGGGGGAATGAGCACCAGTGTCCCGAAGATTAACGGGATAAAAAGTCGCTTTACACGCTCTTTGATGTATTCGGCACCGCTCCGTTTCTGCAACGCATAATAGGTAGAAGCGCCTGCTAGAATGAAAAACAGGCTCATATGCCAGTGACCCACCGTCCAGACAAAGATATAGGCAATCAAAGGACTCAACTGGTCGTTCTTGATGTAAAAGTCACTCCAGGGATGGAAAATACAGGCGGTATGAAAAAAGAAAAGAAGGAACACCGCCATCAAGCGTAGCCAGTCTATGTCATAGCGCCTGTCCGGTGTGCCTACCAATTGACCCTCTTATATGTTAGGAAGTGCAAATTTACCGGGTTCCTTCACTGGTGCCATAGTTTATCGATTCTTAAAAACCTCTCCATCACATCCTTGATGAATCTTGTTAGAGACATAGCTATTCCTCGAGCGAGATGTCGCTGTAATCACGCCACACTGGGAGGTCCATTCCGCACATCTTAACATATCCTACAGACCAAACATTAGAGATACTTACGCTCGACGACAAACAAAAAGGGGAGCTACATCACTCCCCTTATTGTTCGGTCGAAATGAGGTTTAGGTTCTGTACTTCTGTGGTAACGGCTATTGCATGAGTCCCTGACTATATCTCACAGTTATAGCTAGAGTTTGGAACTCTATCTACCGTTCTGGAATCCGTGCGGACCAGGCGATGAGTATGAGTAGTCGTAGTTATATGCGTGATTGATGGGCTCGCAGTCGCCGCAAGGACATTGTCCGCAAAGACACTCCTCTCCCTGGTTCTGAGTCTGAGCACCAGTACCGGGATTATTGCTAGCTGCGCCAACAGTACCCGCAATAGCCAGTGCCAGAATAGCTGCGACCACCATGGACAACCCTAATATTTTAAATTTTCTTTTCATAGAAACATCTCCTTTCTTTTATTATCTTGCCGTTACCTTACCTAAATATAACGAAGAAATGGCGAAATTGTTACAAAATATTGACTGAATAATTTTGTGAAATCGATGGCAAGAGTGAACTTAACTCCGTAAAAAAGGGGGGCGAATTTTAATAGGCCTGATTGGTACCGTTCCACGGAATTCTGGCGAGAACGTGGTACTAACCTCCTAGTACATACGAGGAATTGACAACTGAGTTATATATCTTCTAACATGAGCACCGTCCCGAGTAGCTGAACAGAAACCTGGCATAAGGGTAGGGTTTGGTGAAAGCTGAAAGGTGCGGGTAGTAGCCAGCACAAGGTAAGCCGAATGCCAGCCCGGACGATAGCAGTTAAACTAAGTAAGGTTATTCGGGATGTCTGATTTTTTGTTGTCTAAGCATCCCCGCTGGTATGATAGTATATGGCAAATAGTATTGAGCCGGGTACCCCAGTATAGACTTGTGGTTCCCGGAGATGGAGGTAGCGCCGAGATGAAAAGAAGCGCAGTAGTTTGCATCGTTCTTTCCATCATATTCGTAGCACTTGCCCTGTTCAGTTACTTCTATGAATCGCGGTCGACCGGGCTTCTGCCGGTGATAACCTATCCATTGCGCGCTTACACTATTCCGTTCGCAATCGTAGGCGCAGTTCTTGCCTCCTGCGGCATCTTCTTTCAGAAAAGCAAGAGGAAATAGATGATATTCAAGTTCCTCATGGTCTTCCTCTCCCTGGGTTTCGTAACAAAGATTTTGGGCGAGGTAGTTCACGAGGTTATGGGTCATGGCCTATTCGTCCTGGCGTTTGGTGGCAGAGTAACAAGCATACACATCTCTTTACTCTGGCCCTATAAGCTGTCTGGCATCGGATTCGCCCCACCGCCCGGTGGTTTCCTGCCCTGGCAGGAGGTTTTGGTAGATGGGGGCGGCATACTCGTGTGCTTGATAGTCTCGTTCGTAATACAGCTCATCTTGCTGTTAAGCATCTCAAAAAGGGCACATTGGGTGGTTTCATCGACGCTTTTCTGGCTGGCTTTCTGGACATTCATAAACCCGGCTGGATACCTTGTTATCGGGGGTATAAAGCCGTTCGGCGATGTTGCCAACCTCATATCTGCGGGGGTCATGACCAAGGAGCTTGCCTTCATTCTGGGGCTTTTGATATTTCTCGTCAGCCTCTTCTCACTTTCCCTGATACTGAGGAATGTGCTGAGCAAAGCCGGGGTTAAAAAAGACGCAAGATGGAGTATCGTTCTCTTCTGGCTTATAGTTCCCCTGCTGACACTTATCACAGTTGTCGGTCAGGGTCTAACGTTGCTCATTGCCTTATTAGGTTTTATTCCGGTCCTGGCAGCATGCGGCGGACTTCTACTGCATAATGCAATCTTATCTCACAAAAAGAATAGGGAAACGCCTGCCTGAAGGAAACAGACTCCGAGGTAGTATTCTCGGAAATGATATCTAGTTGTAGCAAACCTGATCCTTAACAAGGCGAAGGATGGTGTCCCTGGAATTACCAGAAGGGGCCAGGGAGTGAGAGAGGATTACCCGGCCCCTTCTAGCCCTAGGGTATCTTGATTAAGTTAGCATTCTTTCTCTATTTATCATTTGCTGGCTATTTTTTAGTCTTCTCACTATGAGAGCCAGTCTTAGTCCAGCGAGCCAGAAGCTCACTGGCAACCTCACGGCCACCCAGTCCAAAGGCAATAGCAACTGCTATAGCAGCTGCGCCCAGAGCCAGCCCAAAGCCTAGCAGAATGATATCGTTGGCAAAACCCATTGCCCGTATTCCCAGCAGGACACTCAACACAATAATGGAGACTCTAACGAAGGAAACCATAGGTCCTGACCTGCCGCCTGCCTGCAGAATATTTGCCAGGAAATTGGCCACAAGAATGCCGATGCCGATAATAACAGCACCGAGAAGAACCAGCCCCAAGAATTGGGTCAAGACGGCGATGAGATTATTCACAGCGGCAAAACCAAGCAGGTCTGCTGCCATGATTATGGCAAAGAGCATTATGAATACCATGACAATGTAGCCAACCACACTGGAAGCAGAGACGGCTCCTGTGGGCGCCTCTCTTGTCAGACCTAACTTGACCGGCAACTCATCAAAGTGAATGCTGGTCAAGCCTTTGGTGACCAGCTTAGCCAGNAGCCTGCCCACCAGGTAAAATATCCCAAGCACCAGCACAGCAGCGATGATGTTGGGAACGGCGGAAAAGATCTTCTGAAATACCACCACAATTGAATCAAAGAGACCTTGTACGCCTAAGACTTGCAATATAGCCAGTATGAACAATATCCATACAATCCAGAAAATTGCCGTACCCGCACCTTGCGCCACCGGAAACTGGCTTGAGTCTTCGGGATCTTTCCCCTTACCCAGCTTCTTATCAATACCGGTGGCTCGCACAAGTTTTCGGATGCCTACCCTGAGGACTTTTGCCAAAAGCCATGCTATAAGCAATAGGATCAGTACGGCGACGATAGTGGGCAGGAAACCTATTAGCGTTCCAAAGAAATCCTGGAAAGACTGTAATACGCTGCCCCAGTCCATTCTTAGCACACCTCCTTTCTGTTAGTTGTAATGTTGCTGCCGTATATTACATAGGCACCAATTCAGTTTCCCTAGAATCTTATTTCATAACACATCACCCCCTCCAGTACCCCCCTCCAGTGCTGCCAAGTGTATCCTAGGACTTTCGCCAGATTGGGAAAAAAGGACGGTGAATTTAGTGATAGAACTGACTCCCACTTTCCTCCTCACCAGCACTAGTAAGCTGGCACGCTGATAAACTCGCAGGTTACTGACGTTTTTAGAAGCCCTGACCTGCCACCTCGATATTACCATATTATAGTGCTGACGCCAGCTTTGTCAATACAGTTGTTGCTGAGGCTGAGTAAATCATTCACTCTCTACCAGCACCGTCCAACTTTGAGCAAGAAAGTTTAAGCAGGCTTTGAAATTGCCTGCTGTAGGATTCTGTGGACATAGTACTTGATTTGTAGTAAGCCTGATCCTTCATCTTGTGAAAAATGGTGTCGCGGAATTCGCCCGAATCCTATTATAATGTGTTCATGGGGAGGTTCTGGCGCAGACATCGTGCATTTCGGATACTGTCTTACGTATTACTGTCTTTCATTTTCCTCGTCTGTGTTCTTCCCTACCTGATACCCCTCGGTGAGACTCAGTCTGAAGTATCCCTAGACGATCTGGTTAGCGAGCATGGCCGGTTTCTTGACATTGACGGAGTGTGCATCTATGTCGAGGAACAGAATCGAGAATCAACGCAAGCAGCCATAGTGTTCATCCATGGATTCGGAGGCTCGACCTTCTCCTGGCGCCATAATATTCCCTTCTTTGCCGGTCAAGGCTACAGGGTTGTCAGCCTGGATATGAAAGGATTTGGTCTTTCATATAAGGATTTTGCATCGGACTACTCGCACGTGGCGCAAGCAGAGCTCCTGGGGCAGGTGCTTGCCAGGCTAGAGGTTGACCAGGCCTATTTCGTGGGACACAGTATGGGAACCAGCGTTATGCTACATTTTGCCCACTTATACCCTGAAAGTATCCTCGGACTGATAAGTGTCGGTGGCTCTGTTAATCTGGATCGGGGTCCCGTTTATATCTATACCGTGTTGAATTTCGGGCCATTCCGGAGAATTGGCGAGGTTTTCCTGACCCGGTACATGGNAAAAGAGCAAGTTGGCAAGCTTCTAGAGAGTGCTTCCCATCAGGATATTGTGACAGCAGAGGTTGTAGATGGTTATTACAATCGCCTGGTTATCGGCCAATGGGCAAAATCGCTGCTCGCTATGACAAGAGACATGCATAAGAACACCGTAACTTTCCCGCTGGAAGATATCACATTTCCCACATTAATTTTCTGGGGTGAACAGGATACCTGGGTCACGCGGACAGAAATAGACAAATGGAGAGATGAAATCCCCTCGGCTGAATTTCACGTCATCCCTGAAACAGGACACTTGTTGATGGAAGAGAAGCCGGAATTGTTTAATAACATGGTGCTCGCTTTCCTCGAGTCCCACGGGGAATGATATTCCGAGAACCTGGTACTAACCTCCTAGTACATACGACGACTTGACAACTATGCCATATATGTGATATTATAAAAGTTAGTCCCGAGTAGCCGAGCAGGGACCGGCATAAGAGTTGGGCTTGGCGGAGGCTGAAAGGTGCTGGCGGTGGTCGGCACAGGATAAGCTGAGTGCTACGCCGGACGATGCAGGTGAAGGAAGTGAGGTTACTCGGGGCTTCTTATTTTTTGCTAGCTAATCGTCTTTATCCATCCGCTTTCACACCACACCAAGTCCCCAAAGTGTTTTCAATTCGACTATTGGTATTCTGGGGCATGATACCAGATTTGTAGCAGGCTTGATTGGTACGGTGCCCCTGGAGTTCAGTAGGCGACAGTGAATCGTTCGCGAATATGTTGCGGATTCTCCAGTTCATCGAGCATGGCAACGGCGTAGTCCTGCGTGGAGATTTTGCTTTCGCCCTCTTTGTTCTTTAAAAGTTGGTCCTTCCCGACCCTGTAATGCCCCGTCCGTTCTCCCGGCTTGATTGAGGTTGGCGGGCTCAAGAACGTCCACTCAAGTTCCTTTTCTTCCTTTAGCATGTAAAGTGTTTCCCTGGTTGCTAGTACTCCTTTCTTCACCTGCTCCGTGAAACTCGCCGTGTCCAGAACCTGCACACCAGGGGCGACTTCCAGACTTCCCGCCCCACCGACAACCAGCAGTCTCTTGATTCCCGACTTCTTGACCCCGCTGATAATCGCCTTGTAACCCCGGATTTGCTCATTGTAGATGTCGGGATTGCTCCAGCCGGGATTGTAGGCACTTATGACCGCGTCATGACCTTTCACGAGCTCGTCGACCTTATCTTTTAGAATGTCCGCTTTTACGACATGAAGGCGAGGGTTCTGCACAGTTATCTTCTCAGGATGGCGCACGATCGCAGTTACCTGATGTCCCCGCGTCAGTGCTTCATCGCGAATGAATGCTCCAATCTGTCCGCTTGCTCCGATGATTGCTATTTTCATATATGTAACCTCCCCTTCTGGTACTTCTCACTGCCGTAGGTTTCTCACGCCGGATTTGCTTGTACCTATTATACGGGATTGCGGGGACACAATAACATAGAACTTCTACCTTTCAGCATGCGTGTTTGAGGTAACAAAACAAGTTAGTGTGCAATAATCAGAGCTTTTGTGGCCCATATTGTTTGGACATAAGAAAGCAGGATATTGCTCCACTAGCAAAACCTACATCAAGCAACTTATCTGGGCGGGTTCACCGAATCCACATAGCACAAGACGGGGCAACCTAACCTCACTTCTTTCCCGGCATAGTCCTGTTAGTGCTGTCNCTCTCACCGAATAAATCCGCGTCTGTAGAAAAATATACGCTTATTTANCTCCTTTTCTCTATTCGCCATTGCTCGTTTCCGGGGCTGGTATCCCAGCCGACCACGTACATCGCGGTGGAATCTATGGCTATAGCATTTGCCTGCTCATGCCACGTGCTTGGATCGACTGTGACAACCCCTCCTGTTCCGAATCCCGGAACCAGGTTTCCGTTTGTTAAACTCCTTTTCTCTATTCGCCATTGATAGTATCCAATTCCAGGGCCCCTATCCCGGCCGACCACGTACATGGCGGTGGAATCTATGGCTATAGCATTTGCATAATCATGCCCCGTACTGGGATTGTTGGTGACAACCCCTCCCGTTCCGAATCCCGGAACCAGGTTTCCGTTTGTTAAACTCCTTTTCTCTATTCGCCATTGCTGGTTTCCGGGGCTTTGATCACGGCCCACCACGTACATCGCGGTGGAATCTATGGCTATACCCTGTGCTATATCCCAAGCCGTGCTGGGATTGTTTCTGACGACCCCGCCCGCTCCAAATCCGGAAACTAGGCTGCCGTCTGCCAAGCTCCTTTTCTCTATCCGCCATTGAAGGTTTGCGGGCCATTTATCAAAGCCGACCACGTACATCGCGGTGGTATCTATGGCTATGGCATATGCCTGATCTGATGCCCACTCATTACCCGAGCTGGGATTGACTGTGACAACCCCACCCGTTCCAAACCCGGAAACCAGGCTTCCGTCTGACAGGCTCCTTTTCTCTATCCGCCATTGNTCGTCTCCGGGGCTTGAGTCATAGCCGACCACGTACATCGCGGTGGAATCTATGGCTATACCAAATGCCTCATCGAGACCCACGCTGGGATTGCTCGTGACAACTCCATCCGTGTCAAATCCTGTATCCAGGCTTCCGTCTGTCAGGCTCCTTTTCTCTATTCGCCATTGCTCATCTCCGGGGCTTGAGTCATAGCCGACCACGTACATCGCGGTGGAATCTATGGCTATAGCATATGGCTGATCAGAACCTGTGCTGGGATTGACTGTGACAACTCCGCCCGTTCCAAATCCGGAAACCAGGCTTCCGTCTGTCAGGCTCCTTTTCTCTATCCGCCATTGATTGTTTCCGGGGCTTGAGTCATAGCCGACCACGTACATCGCGGTGGAATCTATGGCTATACCCTGTGCCGCATCATAATCCGTGCTGGGATTACTCGTGACAACCCCGCCCGTTCCAAATCCGGAAACTAATGCACCGCTACTCAAAGGAGGTGTGAGCTCAGGTGGCTGACCAGGGTTAACAACACATTGCCGTGCTTGAGGGACCTGCAGTTCCACATCCTGCGCCACGACCCGTATATCCCCTTCCAGATTAGTTGCCCAGGTTGTACCATCTTCCACGACGTAAACTTGCACAGCACTACCCCTGACGCCTACCACAGCAGTCGGTGTTTCAACTTCGTAGCGAGATGCCGGATCAATTACCTTCGTCACGCGAAATATGATACTCCCTATTGTCTGCTCAAGAGTAATAGTTGTGACACTAGTGCTGCAGACAATATCGAGTGAAATAATCTCGATCTCGGTGCTCGCCTCCAGTTCCATGGTGCTACCATCAAAGAAAGTAATTTCGGCGCCGGAGCTATTGCCGGTTCTTATGGTATAACCGACTTCTAATTCCATCTCGATCTCCGCTCCTATCCAATCGTCCGTACCTGCCTTCATTACGAATACTTCACCCTCGGTTATGGAAAGTATAGTAAGTGTTGAACACGGCGATCCCTCACCACAGCTAACTAGAATTGAGGCCACCAGAATGGACAAAACAAGTATTGACAGCAGTTTTCTATGCATGGCCTGGTTCCCTAAGAACTAACGTAATCTTCCACTACACACATGACTGCACACCCTGATAGTAGTTCTGAAGCATTTCTTCTTATTGACAATACGCCTATATACACATTGTACCTCAATCTCATAGAAGACATCAATAGTCTTTGTGCACTGTTAAGGCCTATAGAGTCAAGGAGCAACAAATCGCCAGTCTGTGCAGTGCGCCACAACCGGGATTGGGATCCTGAGGTCATAATACCTGATTTGCAGCAGGACTGATTGGTACGGTGCCTCCGGAATTCCCAAAAAGTCAGAAAAGTGTAATCACAACTTGGCAAACAAATTTAAAAATCTATACGCCGCGACAGTTAAAACTCCCGGCACATACATGCCTCATATTTATAGGACCATGTAGATCTTGTACTCGAAACCCGCCGGTATCAAGTTCCCCACTCCAACCGCAACAATACGATTCAGCCAGTCATATTTCTTGGATCCGGTTTCAATTACCGTTGTAACCCGGAAGTAGTATTTCGATGAATCGACAGATTGACCGGTGATTGCCTTGATCGCAACCTCAGCAGTCATCTCGTTAATGCCTCTGAGACAGCAATATATCAGGTGATTGTCATTAGTGCGTAAGCCGCAGCGAACATCCACTTCTACCATCTGGTCAGCCCGGCGAACAAACCAATCGCCTCCTCCAGGAAGCACAACTCCTTTGATTTTTGGGCCTTCGAATGTGCCGCCTTTTATGTATACTATCTGCCGTATGCCATGCGGCGTTACTCCCAGATCTATGACCTGTCGCCAGTCAACATATGCAGTTACAGTGCATAGGAATTCGGTCTTTAAATCCGACATTCGTCCCTCCCTCAATGATAGAAACACACTGTTCTGCAGCAATAGGGAGTGTGTTTTTTCATCGCTGGTGTGATAGATTATATCGCTTCTAAGCTACGAGGACAAGACTGGTCTTGACAATCACATTTACCGGATACATCACACCTCGATGACTTTGCCATTAATAATATACTAGCTATTCGGGGGAAATAATACTTGATTTGTAGTAGGCCTGATCCTGCACCCCGTGAAGGATGGTGTCCCTGAAATTCTGGCGAGAACGTGGTACTAACGTCCTGGTACATACGACGACTTGACAACTGCGTTATATATGTGCTAATATAACATTAGTCCCGAGTAGCCGAGCAGGGACCTGGCATAAGAGTTGGGTTTGGTGAAGGCTGAAAGGTGCAGGTAGTGGCCGGCACAGGGTAAGCTGAAGGCCAGGCCGGACGATGGCAGGTGAAGGAAGTGAGGTTACTCGGGACGGCTGATTTTTTACTGGCTAAGCGTCCTTGCCGCAGACGGTACCTTATAATAATCCTTAACGGTAACTTATGGCCTGCCTAATAGCTTCCTCAAGCTCCTGTGGAACATCAGTGCCGATTAAATATTCCTTACCGGTTATTAACTTGATCTGGACAGCATGAAAACCGGAAACCCTGAACAGCATCCCGTCAGGAGTTGACCGAATGCCCCACCCGTGATACCACGGATTTTTAACGGCTTGACACGATTCTATCTCATTCAACTTAAACCGTTTGCGGATTACTCCAGGCCCAAATTGCACTGATAGCTCTTCTTCCCTGATGACCACGGTTAAACTGGGAAATAACACTAGAGCTACCGCTAGGACAACCAGGACCGCGATAGCAATCCAATTAACGCCGGTATTCGCCAGGATAACCCCGATTGCCACCATTGCTGCTACAATGGCCACAATAATAAAGTATCCAACTTGAGTATGTTCGTAGCGCTTAATCATGATATCTTTCGTGTCATTATATCCAGGGGTGTATTTATTGACAATTAATTGGGGTGCCAATAACGGTTCATATTTTAAATGATTACTCGTATTATGAGGAGATAATGCCTGATTTGTAGCAGGCCTGGTCCTTCACCTCGTGAAGGATGGTATCCCTGGAATTCTGGGTGGGCAGACGATGACGACATCGCCTTGCACCCGCTCCCTGCCGCTGAACAATACGCTAAAAAGTGAAATTATGGATTTTTACTAAGTAACACCCCAGCAAGCTGAGTGGGTACCCGACTGCGTTTTCATGACCGGCTGGTAAATGCTAACGTGTTATCAAACCAGAGCTAACCTCGGCCAGAAAAGCACTATTAGGGTAATTCCCAATCCCAATGTCCACAAATTGATGAATAATTCAAACTTCATCTGACCTGATTTACCTATAAGGCGGTAGAGGTTGTTCTGGATGTTGAAGGTCACATCCATCAGTCCCAGAAATATTAGGGAACTAGCGGTAATAAATGTAAAAAGTGCACCGTATGTTTGTCCTGCTAAGAGTCCAATAGCGCCAACAAGGGCACACACAGCCGTCCATAAATCAGCTGCCGTAAAAGCTTTCTCAAATCTTATATACCAGTCCTCATTTACAGCTTGTACCCCTCCTTTGATGTAAAAATCAATCCAGTAGTAGATTAAGCCAATTGCTGTCCCAATCAATAATACAGAAAAAACTGTGAACATTTTCAACCTCCAGTTTGCCCACTTACGCCGTGATGTGACTTTAGCCTCTACCCGCGGTTCTGTCAATTCTAATGGGCAGAAGAGTACTCACTAATGGTACTGCAAGAGTGTAGGGCGAAAGGTCGGTCGAAAAAAGCGAAGTAACATTCTGAGTTAATGTGTAGTTGAAATGGGGAAGGGCCTTACAAAATTACTTCTTGCTCTCCAAAATCCCTTTAGCCCAGGCTGCAGCCCGTTCCAGTTCCCCTTCCTTCAGCGGACCTTTGCTGGCTGTAACGAAGAAACCCTCTGGAGACGCTATTAGAGTACCGCCCTTTCCTTTTAGATTACGGGCGATGCGTCCAGCAGCATACCCAAACACCCTGACGAGTTTCGTCGGGATTCTGGTGTCGAACGCAGCTACGTTGATACCTTGAAGTTTAGGGACTTTATTAAGGAGGTCTTGAATCGCCGGCGTCGGTCTGCCCCCGTGGGTCGGAGAACCTACAATGAGAAGATCAATAGATGCCAGTTCCGAGGGACTCGCCTCGCCCGCCCGCAGTACCTTGACCTCACCGGAGGGGGTAATGGCTTCAGCAATAGCCCTGGCGATTTTCTCCGTATTTCCGTAAACTGAGTCGTATACTATCAAAGCCCTCATTAGAGACACCTACACTCTATGCTCAATTATCCAGTGTACACCTGTACCAAAGAATCTTCAAGCACACGAAGCTTCATTTGATGTTGTAAATACCCCATTTATATCAGGCTTGATTGGTATGGTGTCCCTGGAATTCTATTGCTCTATTGGTCGCTTCTTGAGGGAAAGGCCCAAGCTGTAGCCAGATATGCACAATAGCGGGATGTGCAACACTCCGTTCCACCAGAGAAGGTCAGGCTCCATAAAGAAGTTCAGCAACACGTTATAGATGGCAATGATTATCCCAACCAGGCTTGTTACTCTCATTGTGGCTATATTGACCTTAGGATAATAAAGCGTGAGTATTGCGAGATACACAGGTGTCATCATGCAGAATGTCAAGCCAGCACCGGATGTCAATAAGTAGAGC
>JGI2171J19970_10001784_pt1 | contig 11948 bp, 14 predicted proteins | sample DeeMarSWOR324_28_FD_19970 | JGI IMG/M metagenome (IMG submission 19970) | reverse complement strand
TCCTCTCTTACAGTGCAAGAAAATGAAAGAAAACAGGGAGATCAATCCTCCCTTTGAGGGGAGGCCCCAGATAATTTTGTCCCAAAGCCGCATGTAAAATGATAATTTATATGAAATGTTACACGTATAACAAATTGGCCTCCAAAGACTTGACAACTCCTTTCTTGGCAAAGGTTTTTATATACCATTCCCAACAGGAAGACAGGTGATGCAATGAGTGGCGATGTTGATATGACGTGCTCCTTGAATAGAACGTATATTCCCCCAAATAAAGGACAAAAATTGTTTCTGAAAATTGAAATCACGCCAACAATGGCAGTCGCTACAGAATCTTTACCAGTCAATGTATGCTTGTTGATTGATAAGAGCGGGTCAATGGCTGGAAAAAAGCTGGATAATGCTAAAAGAGGTGCTATCAAGCTAGTAAATCAACTGGAAAGCAAAGATTATGCAGGAGTTGTAACCTTTGAGAGCAAAGTAGACGTGGTAGTGCCAGGACAACATGTGACAGACAGCAGCATGTTTGAAAGCAAGATACGACATATAAAACTGGGAGGCACCACTGAGATGTACAGAGGATTGAAAACTGCTTTTGCAGAATTAAGAAGGCCACTTCAAACATATTATGGTGCAGGAAAAGAACCAGTAAGAAGAATCATACTCCTATCAGATGGTCAACCTACGGACGGTAGATCTGAATCTGAATACAGAAAGTTAGCCAGAGAAATGAGGGAAATGGGAATATCTATTACCGCTTTAGGTATAGGAGCAGACTACAACGAAGATTTGCTTTCAGCAATTGCAGAAGACAGCGGAGGGATGTGGTACCACATTGCTTCTCCTGATCAAATACCTGATATATTCTCAGGGGAATTGACCAACATGAAGACTGTGGTTTTCTCTAGGCCAGAATTGGTTTTGAAATTGAGTCACGGTGTGGAACTTGCAGATATTTACAAATCCAAGCCAGATGTCCACAGAATCTCAAATGTTAAACAGGTTAACAGTGAATACAAGATGCCCATAAGTGATATTAAAGCAGGCGAGAGCCAGACTATTGTAGCGAGAATTGGAGTTCCTCCACGGCCTGAAGGTGAATGCAGGGTAGCAAAAGTGGAGGTTAAGAGTGGACCTTTCACCAAGACAGAGAATGTGTTGGTTTATTATACGTCAAATGAAGCGTTGTGGGGTGATGAGACAGATTCCTACTCCAGAACGTTGTTTGCTGTGACAGAAACTCAAATAAAAGCAAAGAATGGCATATCCGGTGATAGAACAGCTCTCAAGCAGGCAGAAACTCAATTGAAAACTTTGATAAGAGATCCTGAAGCAACAAGAATAAAAGACATAGCTGACAGGACGGTAGTGCTCAAAGAAGTCCTTGGTAAAACTGCAGTAATGAGTGAAGAAGAGAAAAAGAAAGCTAAATCAGATTTAACAATAGTAAAAAGGTGATGAGATGAAATGTGCATATTGCAACCATGAAAATCCAGAAGGAGAAACATTTTGTAGTAAGTGCGGCATGAAATTGGAGGGAGCAGCACCTGCAGCTCCTCCACCAGCAGCCCCAGTGCAACAGCCGCCTGCACCTGCTCCCGCGCCTCCGGCTCAGCCGAAAGGAGTAAGATGCGAAAACTGTGGGGTATTGAACCCAGAAGGGGCATCCGTCTGCAAGAGTTGTAATAAACCACTTGTGCAGCCTACTGCACCACCACCTGCTGCACCTGTAGCAGCTTCTCCATCAGTGTGCCCTTCCTGCGGATTTGATAAGAATCCTTCAACTGCAAAATTCTGCATGAGCTGTGGAAAACAGTTAACGCCGACGCCTGCTCCACCTGCTGCTGCACCCCCTGCTGCTGCTCCTCCACCAGCTCCACCAGTATCATATCCTGTGGCAAAGCTGGTGTTACCTGATATGAAAGAAATTCCTATATCGGGATCTGAGGAAAAAATTGGAAGAGAAGATCTCCTCAGAGTTGCATCCCCAGAGGATACGAAGTTTGTATCGAGGGAGCACCTGAAAATCACATACGAGAATGGGAGATACTACATCGTGGATGAAGGGAGTACAAATGGTACCAAGTTAAATGGTGTGGAGATAAAAGGACAGGGAAAGAGAGAACTGAACACCAATGATGAAATTGTCCTTGCAGACACTGTAACAGTACGGTTCCAGATGTAGTGGAAAAACGGAGGAGCAATGAACGAATCTAGAATCAGCTTCAATTTTTTCCCTTTTCTTTTTACTCTTTTAGGCATATGGGAAAGTATAAGAAATTTCCTGGTGAGCAATGAAAGGATAATTTTCATTTTTGGATCTATAGCAGGCATAGTAGTCATATTTATCATTTTTCCATATAGAAAAACTCTTAGATTATTACGCAACGTCAAGAACAGTATTTTTCGAAATGCCAAAGAAAATTACCATTACCTTAATATATATGTCCATTTCATACCATTTTATATTAAGGGGAAAGAATTATACGAGTTAAAAAAGATATTCAAGAATAAGAAGACAAAGGTTATAGTAATTACTGGAGATGTAGAGGGCGGGAAGAAGTATCTTCTTGAAAAGTTTCTGAGTGGATTACAGACAAAGAGAATAAAGTTAAAGAATTATCATTTACTGCGATATGATCTACGCAATATTAAGTCAAAAGAGGACCTAATAAGCAGGATTTCCAATGATCTAAAAGAACGGGGGAGAGAAAGACTGCACAGGTATCTCAATGAAGGACATCCATTTGATGAAATACAAAAGACGTTGATACAAGAACTCAATTTGGAACCGATTATACTTTTTCTAAAAAACCTTAATCCACATAAACATGAAGATATTTTGGATGTGATCAGCTCAACTATGTGGTTCTATGATAAAACAAAGGTCATAATTATTTCAGAAACATGTCCGGAAAAGTTCAGTACAGATAGGCTTCATGAGATAGTAAAAGTGGTGAATGTCAACTACTATAACCTGGTTCAGGTGAAGCAAATTCTGGATGAGCACGGCATAAGATATTCCTTTGAGAACATAACCGAAATTAAAGAAATAACCAAAGGATGTCCGGAAATAATTAAATATTTTATTTCCCTTCTCAAAAAACGTCGAATATATGATCTTACTGCTAATAAAGACTGGATTAGTATTTTTTACGAACCTAAAATGAAAACTGTAAAACAGAAAATTGTCAACAAAAGATACGATAGGGTCTATCTGAGACTTGAAGAAGACATGAGAATTATTCCCCAAATTCTTTCTGCATTGTATTTTCCTTGTACTCTGGAAGATCTCCAAATCTTGTATAACCAGTTCTTCTCTGAAATGGAAATAACTAAGGGAATGACTGAAGGGTATAAAAAAATTAGATTAGAGAGTTGCTTGGAAGACATTTTTGGATACGATCTTGTAGGCAAAGAAGAAGATACATATTTTCTGGATGATCCAATAAAAGAAAAAGTATACGATGGTTTTACTTTAAAAGGAAAATTCCATAAAATTGCAATGAAATATTTTGAAAAGAAGTCATCAGAATCTCCTATTTATGAGGAAGAGTATCATTTTCAAAGAACAAAATACAGAGAGGCTCGATTGATAGACCATGATACAACTCAAATCTATGATATGAGTACTCTGGTTGAGCCTGAAGATGGTAATATTGACTGAATCTGACCAGTATTGATGTTTGATTTGCTGAAGATAGTGCTTTTTGTCACAACATCATCGAGAGCAGTTGAAACCCGGTATCCATATCTTGAATCCATATCTTGAATCTACTATTTTCCATATCTTGAATTTAGTAGATTCGTGTATCATCATCGTATATTCGTGTTCTATCACTCGGCACTGTTCTTCCTCCTTGTCTTCTCCTTAACAATAGTGGCACGCCAATTGCTGGAATTGCTATCACTGGCAGCAGTATGAGTAAAAGCGGAAGATCAGAAGATTCTGGTGTAGTTGGAGATGCTGGCGTGGAAGGTGTAGAGGTAGTTGATGTGGTGGGACAGCCATCATTACTTTTTTCACCGTACTCTGTTGGGCAGTCATCTTCACAATCATCTAATCCATCACTATCAGAATCTTTAGGACACCCTCGTGAGTCCACAATAGAACACCCGGGGTTGTAGCAGTTGTCTTGGTCATCTGTGACACCATCATTATCTCTATCACTGGGAGATTCAGGGCAACCATCGTTGGAGGAACTTCCTTTATCGTACGGACAGTCATCATCGCAATCGTTGACACCATCATTATCTGAATCTTCAGGACACCCTTTGGAATCCACGATATGACAGTCAGGATTGTAACAGTTGTCCTGATCATCTGTGACACCATCCCCGTCTGCATCTGGGGGCTCTTCTTCCACAACGTAGAACTCACATTCATCTGAATCAGATCCATATTGCGAAGTTGCTTGTGCGTAAATTGCTCTCCTTCCATATCCATGCTCCTCTCTTATGGTCCAGCCGCTTGACCCATGACCTCCCTGTATGGATATGATTGGCTGTGAAGTCAATTTTCGTTTATATCCATCAGGTTTTATCTCCCAGACTGTAATTTCGCATGGATGAGAAACTTCCCAGTGCACCTTAAGCATGTCACCAACATGATATTCTGCCCCGCACCCTCTATCTATCCAGATATCCAGCGTAAATGCTTGAGCAGGAACGTGAACAACAGATTGCAGAGAGAAGGTAAGGAGGAGTACCACTGCCATTATTCTTTTCATGATGGTCCATCGAAATCAACTTATATAAATCTTTTTCTACCAAGCTGATCTTAACCTGTTATACTCTGCCATACCTGCACAAATTTTATGACCTATTAGGACCAACAGATCTTCACTATGAATCTGCCCTGAACTGAAGGGTGACATATGCCCCTTTGAAAGGTTACAGCATGGAGAAGACACCCAATAAATAGAACTTATTCTTTGTCTTCTTGTGTTGACCGTTCGAGAAAATAAAGGTTTCATTTCTGCTGTCGTTGTCTATAACCTTATATGTTTGCCATCATCTTTTGGGATTCCCACATGAAAAGGAGAACTAACCTCTTCAGCGTCTGAATATTATATCTTTTTTTCTCCTGCAACAAAATGTTATCAGAATCTATTAGGCAGTTGAGATATAACAGCCTTTCAAACAAACAGTCGAAAGCAACTGTATTCAGGATTCAGTAACTTAAGTTCATCGCATCACTTCTTTGAACCTAGTAAATTCGTGTATCATCATCGTAAATTCGTGTTGTATCGCCTGGTACTGTCCTCTTTTGTCTTCTTCTCATCAATATACAAACACCTATTGCAGCGATAGCTATCAAAGGCAGAAGTATGAATAGAAGTAGAAAACTGGGAGATGAAGTAGTGGGACAGCCATTATTACTCCGGGGTCCTGTCTGGTTTGGACAGTTGTCCTCACAGTCGGTCAACCCATCATTATCAGAGTCCCATGGACATCCTCGTGAGTCCACTAATGTGCACCCCGGATTGTAACAACTGTCCTTGTCATCTGTGACACCATCTGAATCAGAATCTTCCTCTGGGCAGCCGTTATTCCTTTGTTCACCGTACTCTAATGGGCAATCATCGTCACAATCATTGACACCATCTGAATCAGAGTCTCTGGGGCACCCTTGAGAATCCACAATGCCACAGCCCGGATTGTAACAGTCATCCTGGTCATCTGTGACACCATCATTGTCTCTATCACTGGGAGATTCAGGGCAACCATCGTTGGAAGAACTTCCTTTATCGTACGGACAATCATCATCGCAATCATTGACACCATCTGAGTCATGATCTTGAGGACAACCTTGAGAATCCACGATATAACAGCCAGGGTTATAACAGTTGTCCTGATCATCAGGGACACCATCCCCATCTGTGTCTTGAGGCTCCTTCTTTTTCTCCACAACATAGAACTCACATTCATCAGAATCCGATCCATACAATGAGGTAGTTGCATTTGCTTGAATTATTCTTTTCCCATAGCCGTAATCTCCTAGCGTCCACCCTTTAGAACCCTGACCTGGCCCTGTTATAATGGGTGCAGCACTCACTTTTCGTCTCGTTCCGTCAGGCTCCTTCTCATACAATGTAAGCTGACAGGAATGGGAAACTTCCCAGTGCACTGTGATCATGTCACCAACATGATATTCTCCTCCACATCCCTTATCTATCCAGATATCCAGTGTAAATGTCTGAGCAGGTACCTGGGTCACAGATTGTAAAGAGAAGATGAGGAAGAGTACCACTGCCATTATTCTTCTCATGACAATTCATCAAACCCTTCCTTTATAAATCTTTTTATAGCAAGTTCATCTTGGAAGTTATACTCTCCCTTAAACATGAATACTGCAAACCTCCTAAGCCAATGAACATCTTCAGATTTCTTCAGTACTAATCTGTCCTGAACTGAAGAGTGACATACGGCCCCCTGGAAGGGTTATAACACAAGGCAAACACATCCCCATTATACAGCGCCCACTTTGTTATCTTTCTGTATTGACCGTTCGAGAAAATATATGTCCCATTCCTGCTGTCGTTGTCTATGATCCAGTACTGTCCCTGGTCATCTTTTTTGATTCCTACATGAACTGGATTTATAACCTCTTTAGGGTCTTCAATTTGTATATNTGCCTTTTTTCCTCTTCCGATGGTCATAAAGTCCTTGGTAAGGCTGAATACCTGATCCCTNAAAAGGATTCTTGGTCCTCTCACATGTGATGTAGAAGGTTTTACTGGTTTTGCAGCCTTTTTTCTCCTAAAAGAAAGGTTCAGTGCAAATAGTATCAAATAGATACCTGCGAGAAAATTTAGTAAGGGAATCAATACAATTCCCGAAAGGGATATAACCCCAAGAAAAAACGCGAGTAACCCTGCCAGAATCCAAAAGATTTTTCTATCTATCAGTCTTTGATAGTAGTAGATCGCCTGGGTCTTCACCAGAAAACTTTCTTTAAACATTGCGACAGCAAAAAATGTAGGAGCAGCAGTTGAAATTGTGGTAACAAAAGTGACCAAAACCTTGTTTCTTAACATCTCTTGGTCCTGAAAGATCAAGCCAAATAGAGCATTGTCTTTTAAAGCTATATATGAAAACCATATCCCACAAAGCAGTAACAATACACGTATAGGCTCTTTTCTCTTTTCTATATATTCATTCACCTGTCCTCACCTCCATAGGATTTTGTTTCCTGTCTTCTATCCATCTGTCTGAAGAGAGTGGTGCGGGCTCTCTCTACAATTTCGGGCAGAAAGATAATCAATATTACTGAAATAAACAGCAGCCCTCTGGCTCCATAGTAGTACACTGGGTTCCGGTTGATTGCATCAGCTATTTCTGCAAAAGCTTCCACTAATTCCTGGCCTGTTGCTGCAAAGAAATACTCTCCTTTTGTTTGTTCAGCAATATTACGCAGGAGGGCTCTATCCGCATCATTTCCAAATGCTACTGAATGAATAATGATTTTACTGGTCACTGCCAGATCCCTTGCTTCTTCGGGGGGTTTCCCCCTGTTTGATTCACCATCAGACATCAAAACAATATATCTGGCAGCATTTGAACTCTCTGGAAGCTCTCCTGTAGCTAGTGCAATTCCATCTCCCATAGCTGTCCAGCCACCGCAGGACAATCTACCTATTTCTCTCCGGGTAGCGCTCTTATCTGCAGTGAGCGGTAAGAGTACCTGAGCATTGTCAGCAAAGACAACTAACCCGATTCTAATAGACGGGTTAATTGTGTCTAAAAACTCACGTGCGGCAGTTTTTGCCTCTTCTAGTTTGGTCTTTCCCGATGTACCGGGATCACCCATGCTGCTTGAAACATCGAGCACCAGTATAACATCAGCAGGTTCTCCTTCTGTCACTTCGATTGAAAAGTAGCTTAAGATCACTGCAAAGGCAAACAACACAAGTGCAACAACCAGTTGTCCCATCCTCTTGTTCATGAACTCACCAGCATTCTCTACTGAAGTATGTATATATATTTTTCGGTTTCAGGTTCGTCAAATTGGTTGTAGTTGCATTTGTTACACGTGTAACAAGTTGGATTTTCTGTTTGTTCTCTAATGCCTTTGATGGTCAAAGAAGTTCAAAATTTCCAACTCCAGAATTCTGCAACTCTGGTATTCACAAGCAGCTCTGCTGTAGTCTTCTTGCTGCACTGGATAAATCAACAGAGAAGAGATATTTTTGTCTCAAGGCTACTCTGTGGAAAAAGATTTATAATATCTAAGCATCATACACAGTGAGGAGGTAGGGTAACATGGCAAGAGATGAAACCCGCATTTATGACCAAAGGCGTCAGAGAGGACCTCTGCTGAAAGGAAAGAACCTAACTCTTTTCTGGCTTGGAGTGAATCTGGAATACATCAGGTTGGCAAGCTATCATAGATATAGTGTAAAAATGAAAAACCATATATTGGATAACCTTAAATACGCAAAGAAAAGAGCTCTAAAATTGCATTTGCAGATAAGTGTCCCAGAATCCTTGACCTATTGGATTAGATACCTGGAGAGAACCTATGTAAGTGAACATGAACGGATTGATGCATCAGATGGGGATACGTTGTCCAAAGAAATAAGTAACCTCAAGTCTCTTATTTCTCGTAACGTGTATGCTCCAAACTGGTATGCATTCTGGCTTGGGATCAATATCGAATATTTAAAGCGAGCTGCATATCACAAGTATACTGTACTGGACGAACATTTTATTCTCGGAAACCTCAAAGCAGCAAGAGGAAACTTGAAGAAATTGAAAATCTCTGGTGAGCCCATGAATGCAATTGATAATTGGATTCGTTATCTGGGAGGAAAATATAGAGTATTTGGAGAAAAAATAAATGATATTGATGCGGATAACCTCTATCGTGAAACCGAAGATTTGATAGAATTTCTTGGAGGATAACCAAAAATTGGTCGGCCTCGATAGGAAAAGAGTAAAATGGTAACCCTTGGATGAATATGCGATTGAAGTATGGGTTACACGCTTTCTAGTATACTCTTGTATTGTCTCTTCCACTTGTTTTGCTTTTTGTTAGTTTGACTGTTGTTCTTTCTCCACACTGAGGGCACGGGGGATCAAAATTGTAGTCATTATATTCATCGACGTACTCCCAGGATACAACATCTGAAGGCACAGAGACCTCAAATAGCTTACCACACCAATGACAAGTAATTTCTATCCTTCTGGAGAGACTATTACTCATAGAGCATTCTCAACAGAGTTCTTTATAAATGTTACCATTTTTGGGGGTTTTCCAGTTCTTGGGTGTTTTCTCTGTCATGTTACACGTGTAATATTTCAGTTAATATATCATTTCTTCCAAAATCCAACTATAAAGAGAAAATTCAAGAATCAAGGGAGGTTCCATTCACAGAAAACATGACAATCCCACTCTTATATGATCAATCAGAATCTTAGTAAAATTTGGTTTGATCGTCATTTATTCGTGTTCCACACTTCCCGCAGAACTTGAACTTCTCAGGTACAATCTCACCGCACTTAGGACACCTTCTATCATCTACAGGTTCTCCACAACTCCCACAAAATTTAAAATTTCAGGTACAACCTTACCACACTTTTTGCATTTCTTTGGTATTGCATTTCCCAATAATTCTGGAATATTGGTTGAATATATTTGGACTTTTATTGTTGAACAGAATTTACTTCCTTCATAAGAATGTCGTGATTTATCCAAGAGTATGCCCGTTTTCTTGTCATAATACCGGAAATACTATTCTGTAATACCTGCTTTTTTCCCAACGAACGATCATACAGGCCCTCCTATAGCCACCAATCTTTATGGTAATAATCTCCTCTTGTTCAATAGGGTGAAGCTTTTTCTTCCACACTTGAACTAATTCTCCAACTTTTGCTTGTGGATTAATCCAGTACTCAACAATGTGTTGATTTCTCTCACTATCTGTTCCTTTGAGTGTATTGAATTCGAAAGGTTGGTTAAGATCGATATTAATTTCAGGCCTTTTTCCAAGTTCAGGAAGTTCAGCCAAACAAAGAACATTATTTTTTAAGGATTTGATTTTCCAGCCAAGTTGATTAGCTTTGTCTTTGTCCTCTGATTTGTGCTTTGTATAGGTTACATATGCATTCTCTTTCATCCAACTCATTCTGTTCAACCCATACACCTCCTAGCAGGTTACTTATCACCTCACTCTTATCTTGATTTGATCAGTATTTTATGAGGAGAAGCACTGTACTGGTTTTTCATATCGTCTCTTTAATCTTCTAAAGGACATTTTATATAGATTTCTGTTTCACATTGGTAACAGGATTTGCTGTAGAAAACCTGCCATAGATATCAATAGAAAAAAGAGACAGCAATGTAAACTACAAATAGTACTCTCGTCTTTCTGTTTTCTCTCATGAGTATTTCCAGTTGTTGTTTGTACGTGCAACATTCAAGATTCTTTATAATTTCAACACGATATTGTGCTTCCATCCGTATGATCCATAGTCAAATTGCTCAATACATTATCTTCATTTAATGAATTTAATTGTTTATGCTACAGTTCTCAGTATATTCTTGTTTTATCATCATACGTACGCGTCTCATCAGGTCTCCCCCTGTAACTCTTTTGTGAAGAATATAACGCAGATATAGTGCTCAAAATCGCGTATCCAATAGGATAGAAAACAGCTCCATCATCTGATATTGAATCCCAAAATCCGTATTCAACAACGCTGTCCCAGTATCCAACGATCAGGAAGAAATACACGGATAGACCAACAAAAATCCCAGTTCTTATTGATTTTGAGAAATATCCTAGCAAAATAAAGCACAGGGGAATCATAACTAGCCATCCTCCCATCTCAATTAAATCATCGCCCCTGTTGAGAGGAGCAATTATTGAAATGGCTACAATGAGTATTATCATTAATGTTGTTGTGGCTTTCATTGTATCACTTTGGGTGATTGGATTTCCTATTTAAAAATCTTTTCTTAATAAATCTGTTGATATGACCATTCTTCACAGCTAAAAGCTTAGCCATATATCCAAAATGCTACCGAATGCTGTAGACAAAACCATCAAAGATGAAAGTGCTTCCATGAGAGTGGCACTCATTTTTGCGCACAATGTACACATTTTTTGAGCAGCCATCCTTTACTGCAACTATCACAAATTCTTCTTTTACAACTGGGACACACACGTGTATATTCTCTTCTTTGACAGATCTGGCAAATTCTCTCTGATCTGATCACCTTATCACGCATTTTTAAAAGAGATCTCTGTTCCCATTCATTTTTTGTGTTTTCCACCAAAAACAGGAACCCACATGCTGCACATTCTTCAATGAGCGATTCAGTAAGAACAGTATAGTCCTCAAAAGTTTCAATGTTTTGAACCAACTAAAACCGTTCATCTACAAATTTCTTAATTTTCTTCCTCATTTTATCAATTTTCAGGTCCTTCTTGATTTGATCAATGTTTTCATCGCTGAGTATGCTTCCCAAGTTTCCTTCAGATACTTCGTATCCACATGAACTACACCTGTATATCTTTGACTTCACTCCTACAGGAGGGAGGAGCAGGCCAACTTTTCTCTCACCCGCTAGTACCAGTTCTCCATTACATTTTGGACACCTTTTTTGCGCAGGTTTGGTTCCCACACCATACAGTTGATACTTTGCACGACATCTCGGACAATATCCATTCTGTAACCTTGACCCGCATTCTGGACAAAACATTCAACCACCACTCTGTGTATCCCTCTAAGTATATAAGTATTATGCCTGGGTTGATGGGATTGTCAAATTGGTTGGTGTTCGTCTCAGGTTTGTTACACGTGTAACAATCCATAGTTTCCTATTTGTTTTAGTGTAGTTATTCTATACTCAACGTCTTAAGTAATTGCGCATAGCCTTTTCAGTGCTTCACTCCTATGCCTCCATTGATCGAATTGTGGTTCCACAACTGCAACTATATCAT